>Ga0207996_1001096_pt1 | contig 20238 bp, 12 predicted proteins | sample AntAceMetag02UKG_FD_184773 | JGI IMG/M metagenome (GOLD analysis project Ga0207996, IMG submission 184773) | Saline lake microbial communities from Ace Lake, Antarctica - Antarctic Ace Lake Metagenome 02UKG (SPAdes) (version 2) | ecosystem: Environmental > Aquatic > Non-marine Saline and...
AAAATCATGACATATATCCGGCAGCTTTCGGCCCCAGAGCATTTTGTCGGCGGTCCAGGGTTCCAGAAAGGTAAACCCGAAGCCTTCGGTGATACTGGTGGTGATCAGCGACCCTGCGTTGCATACCAGGTCGCTGAAATCATTATTCAGTCCGGCTTCAAACTCCACAGCCAATCGGTGCGTTTTTACAAAGCGTTTCCAGTCGCTGTAGCTTTTCCAGTCCATGGGGCTGTTGGGCGGCAGGGTAATTCGAAGCGATTCGCCATGGGCCAGGAAAAGAGATAAAAACAGGGCTTCACCGATATTTTTGCGGCGGATGGCACGCACCGGGTACAGGACATAATCGGCAACCGCCTTTTTGTCTTTCCGGGGCAGTGGCGTGATGGTGTTGAATACCCGGTGCAGGCCATGGGGCTTGAGCCCGCATTTTAACAGGATGTTGTAATCCCGGGAGTTGATGACGCCGTAGTGGCAGTCCACAGGATATTCTTCATCATGAAAATAGTTCTGGGGCCGCCCGTCTTCGGCAAAATCATGGATCTGCAGAAACAGGGTTATTCCCCTGGACTGAAGCGCTTTAAGAATTTTAAGAAAGTTTCTGTTTTTGGCAAGGGTGGGATTGTGAACATGCAATATATCACAGCCGTCGGGCCAGTAATTGAAAATTGCATTGACCGCTGCATCGGCCACTTGCCCGGGATCATGCAGGGTGTCTCCTGGAATATCGTAGCCAATCCCGGGAATGGTTCGGGTTTCAATCCTGCCGGTGGATTCCGGCATTTCACCTGTGAGCAGCATCACTTCGCAGGCCGGAGAAACCGCCTTGATCTGCTGTTGCAGCACCGTTGTGACGCCGCCGGTTTTGAGATGGTAATGGAGAAATGCAATTTTCATGTTCTATTCTTTTGATGTGGGACGCGCAGCCATATCTCAAGCCGTTCAAGGCCCTCGGCCGTGGAAACTTCCGGCGCATACCCCAGATCCTGTTTGGCGGCGCTGATGTCAAACCAGTGGGAGGTAGAAAGTTCATTGGCCACAAATCGGGTCATCATGGGTTCGTCATCTATTCTAAAGGTTTTGTAGAAAAATTCAAGTAGGGCGCCGGCGATCCAGGCGATTTGAAACGGTACTTTACGGGTGATCGGTTTTTTGCCGCCGGCGGTCAGTATCCGGTTGACCATTTCCCATAAAGGCAATGGTTCGTCCTGGCTGATAAAATAGACGCGGCCGGAAAGCTTTGGATTGCCGGCCAGTTTCTCAGCCGCCAGGATATGGGCTGAAGCAGCATTGTCAATATAAATGGTATCCACAACGTTTTTACCGCTGCCTACAATCCAAAGCCGGTTGGCCCGATCTATAATCCTGGGCACCAGGTGGTTGTCTCCCGGTCCCCATATCAGGTGGGGCCTTAAGATAATTGCCTTCAGGTCTTTGGACGCAGCCTCCAGAACGGCTTTTTCGGCCAAAGCCTTGGTCTTTGGATAATGAGTGTGGAATCGTGTCGCATAGGATGCGGATTCATCAACACCTTCCATATTTTTGCCGTTGAAAACAACACTGGGGCTGCTGGTATAGATCAGCCGTGAAATCTTGTGCTTCCGGCAGGCGGCAATGATATTTTCAGTGCCGGTGACATTGGTATCATAATAATCGGAATATTTCCCCCATACACCCGGAAGCGCTGCCACGTGAAAAACCAGATTCATGCCCTGACAGGCCTTTGCAACGGCCCTTGAATTGCGGATGTCGCCCTTTATCTGATTTACGTGCAGACGGTGGAGCTCCGGATATGATTTTCTGGAGAAAGTGGTTACACGGCAGCCTTTTTCAATGAGCCGCTTTACGATAGCCTTGCCGAGAAAACCGCCACCGCCGGTAACCAGTACATTTTCAGGTCTGGTTTGGATCATGATGATGCCTTTTTGTGTTACCGGTGGGGGATTGGTAACTCAGGATTTTGGAATTTGGTGTTAAACCATCCATTTTTCATCTCCATATTGTGAGGTTGGTTCCATAATTGTATTACCAATTCCGTTATTTAACTTATCATTTTGCCAATTTCTCGGGTTATTTTTAATATAATTCGATATACGAAAATAATTATTTTCGTTGCGAATAATATGGTCGTAAAATCGTGTTTGCCATTCAAATTCGCACCTTAAACGGTGGGCGTGTTTTGTAACCGCCGATTTGTACGAACCAATTACACGCGACACAGAACCCGATTTTGGTGATATTGCCGCCATTTTGTGGGTTTTGGATTGTTGTGTATTCGTTGACGGTTCATCCGTACCGCCCATTTGTTCCATCGGATTTGTTGCCACCTTCGTAGAGACGATGCATGCATCGTCTCTACACCCAACGCATGCATCGTCTCTACACCCAACGCCATTACCACCATCCACAATTTCCAATATTCCATGAATATGGTTGGGCATTACAACAAATTGATGTAATTCGATATTTTTTTTGTGATTTTTTATTTCATGCCAAAACATATCCGCCAATCCGCCAATGTTTGATAATTGCATTTCGTTATCAACAATTTTGCCAAAATAATGTTTGCGGTTATGCGTGCAGATGGTAATAAAATACAAACCCGCCTGCCTGTAATCGTAACCCTCTAATCGGCCAGATTTTATGCGATACTTATTTTGGTATTTGTTATCCATAATTCCCTTACCCTTTTGCCATTTTTGAAAGCAATAAAATCGAAATTTGGATATTGTCATTTGTAATTTCCGGTTTATCCGGATCAGGTATTTTTAATTTTACCGGCGGCCCACGAGGCCAGTTTCTCACGGAAAATTTTGGCGTTGTGCCGGATATCCACGGGAAAGGATTTGTGGAATAACAGATCTTTTATCGGTTCTGTCATGGGATTTTCCAGGGCCTTTTCAAGCAACCGGGCTTTCAGGGCGTTGAGGTCCCCATCAGCATGTTCTTTTTTGAGCTCGATACAGATCACCGGCCGCTGTTTGCCTTTGGGGCCGATGCCTACCAGGGCCGATCTGAAAACCGCCGGATGATTGTTAAAAACCGCTTCGCAGGGCACCGTAAACATGGGGCCGTCGCTGGTGGTTACCTGGTGGTTCTTACGCCCGCAGAACCAGTAGCGACCCTTTTTGTCCTGCCAGCCCAGGTCGCCCATGCGATGCCGAATGTCCTCATTGTCTCTGATTTTGGCCAGGGCGTTATCTTTGGGCCGCCTGAAATATTTTTGAGTTACCAGATCCCCCTTTACCACTATTTCGCCGATTTCACCCTCTTTGACAATGAGTTTTTCCGACCAGTTTTCAATGGGGGAATCGCTGATTTTGATTAATTTGACATCGATATCATTGATGGGGCGGCCCACGCACATGCCGTACCCCTTTTCACTCAGTTCCCGGGTTTCGGCCAGAATTTCGCGGCTGTCGATGGAGATAACAGGTACTGCTTCGGTGGCGCCGTAAGGGGTATGTATCCGGGCTTTTTTATGCATCATGCCGGAAAACTGCTGGATATTGGCGGGAGATACGGGAGCTCCCGCAGAGATTACCCGTTTCAAGGAGGGCAGCTTTATGTTGTTGGCCCTTCCATAGGCCCCTACCCGGTTTAAAAGGGCCGGAGATGCGAACATATTGGTGACCCCCTGGTTCCAGATGGCTTCAATGATTCGGGTCGGGTCCACCCGGGCCGGTTGGGTGGGGTCCATATCCGGGATGACGGCGGTCATTCCCAGGGCCGGGTCAAACAGCGCGAAAAGGGGAAACGTGGGCAGGTCTATTTCATCGGGCGTGATATCAAAATGGGATTTGATCTGTCGCACCTGGGCATCGAAGACGCCATGGGTGTAGACAACCCCCTTGGCCGGTCCGGTGCTGCCGGTGGTAAACAAAATGGCGGCGGTTTCATCCCGGCCGGTACGGGCTGCTAAGTAGGGTTTTCGCTGATCTTTTTGCAGATCCTGCAACGTATACCCGCCCCGGAACCAGCGCCTTCCCACCGTTACCCATATTTTGACGGTACTGAAATATTTTGGACAGAGTTTGCGCAGCAGGTGGGCTTTGGGGATGCCGATAAAGGCTGCGGGACGGCCTTCCTGCAGACAGCCGAGCATGCGGCGGATTCCCATGCCCGGATCCACCATCACCGGTATGGCCCCGGTCTTGAACAGGGCAAAGGTGAGGGCAAAGAAATCCAGGCTCGGTTTTACCATCAGGATGGTCCGTATTCCCCGGCGGATGCCGATGCTCTCCAGGCCTGCGGCAATATTGTCCGATTCTCTGTCAAGCTGCAGGAAGGTGTAATGGGAATAGGTCACCCGCCCGGCAGGATCACGGCCCACCGGAAAGACCACGGCGCGCTTGTATGGCTGGGTTGTCGCCGTTTTTTTAAGATAGCGGGAAATATTGATATAATCCCCGTTTTCACTGTTCGTGTCGGGGGTATGTTGGATGCTGTCCATGAAGTTTGTCCGTTTAATCGATAAATTGCCGTACCCGGCCGATAATTTTTTCCGGTATATCTTCTATCAGATAGTGACCGGCATCATCAAAAAGATGGGACATAGCTCCCGGAAAGCGCCGGCGCCATTCCCTGTAGTAGTCCAGATCGAATACAAAGTCGTGCCGGCCCCATAAAATCAACATGGGAAAGGGTGCCAGACAATGAAGGTTATCGTCCACATATTTGACAAGGCCATAGCTCGGATCATCCTCATAAAGGGGGATATCCTGCACAAATTTCAAGGTGGCTGTTCGATTGTGCCAGGTGTTGTATGGAGCGATAAGGCCTTTTTTAACATCCCCGGGGAGCTTTTTTCGGGGAGCCATATACAGGGCCGCCCGTGCAAAGAGATTGCCTCCAAGGACTGCCGGAACTGCAAAGGGTGTTATCCTGCGGATGATTTTCAGTCGTCGCGGTATCTGTTTGCCCCCCGGCGGGAGAAATCCGGACGTGTTGGTGATAATCAACCGATCGATCATTTGCAAGTGATCCAGGGCCCAGGCCGCTCCGATCATGCCGCCCCAGTCATGAACCAGCAGCGTGATTTTCTCCCTGATATTCAGATGCTCCATCAGGGCGGCAAGGTCGTCGACCCGGGTCTTGAGCCGATAGTCATAGTTGGCAACAGGTGGTTTGTCGGAAAGACCGCATCCCATGTGGTCCGGCACGATGACCCGGTGGCCCGGGGCCAGGGCCGTGATCAATTTGCGAAAGTAAAATGACCATGTGGGATTGCCGTGAAGCATGAGTATCGGCGGTCCGCTGCCTTCATCCAGATAGTGGTATCTATGACCGTTTATCAAAAGAAAGCGGGAGCTGAAAGGATACAGGTGCCTGAAAGGTGAGATATCGCAGTTCATTTTACCAGTCCACCCCCAGCATCAGGCAGTTTAAACCGCTGCCGATGCCTAAAAAACCGACCTGGTCCCCTTTTTCCAGAAATTCCCGCTCTTCGGCAATGGCAGCGGTGATAATCAACGATACGGTACCGATATTGCCAAGATGCCGAAAAGTCGCAAAATCTTTTGAATCCGGAATGTTAATGGCATTTAAAATGGTTTTCCGATGGGTGGGACCCACCTGGTGGCAGATGATTTTATCCGGCTTGTCATCAGGCCATGCCAGTTCCCGGCGCAGGGCATTGAAGGTTTCAATGCCCAGGGCTACTCCATTTTGCAGGACTCCCACGGAATCGGTGTGCATCACATGCCTGGCGCTGGCCGGTATGCCCGTGTCCGGCCCCCAGATACACAGGCGATGATGGCGCACGGCGTTTTTTACAATTCCGCCCAGAAGCCGGTGGGCATCACCGGAAAAAGAGCCGTTGGTTAAAATAACCGCGGCCGCACCCGATCCGCCGGTCAACGTTGCAACGGTTTGTTTGAAGAGATCCATGTCCCGGGCTTTGAGCAGGTTGTCGATGGTGGTGTCCACAATCTGGCGGCAGGACTCACAGGCCACGACCAGGCCGGCCCTGATCTGGCCCAGAGCGATGGCATTGGCCGCCTGGAGCATGCCGTTTAAGATACCGATGCAGGCATTGGAGATATCATATACCTGGGCTGCAGAACCTATGCCCAGACCGTCCGCCACGGCACAGGCCGTAGCCGGTTCCAGATTTTCCCGGCACACCCCGCCGTAAACCAGCATGCCGATCTCTTTCGGGGCGATGCCTGCAGCATCCAGGGCCTTTTCTCCGGCAGATACTGCGCCATGGGAAAGTTTGAAATCTTCATCCCAGTAACGGCTTTCACGGATACCGGTAATGGCTTCCAGTTGACCTTTTTGAAAATGCAGGGCCTTGTAAACCGGCGCCAGGCGCTTTTCAATATCATCTGCAGTCACCACGTTCGGGGCCAGTTCATAGCCTATGGATTCGATAAAAACATTTTTATAAAGCATGGGTTGTCACCATTTTAATCCCGAAATTGTCCATTTTATAGATGCAGAGCCCGTCTATTTTCAAGAGGCCGTTTGCCAGAATCATGGGGCCGGGTGTTTCCTGAATCCCAGTGATGACAGCCTCGATCTGGATGAGGGAGCTGCCCGGCAGGATCTGTCCGCGATAGGTCCAGTCGTGGGCCGTGCCGGTAACCAGGGAGAACCCATGCGTGTCGGCCAGGCGGGGCCATCGTTTTAACGCCGCATATTTAAGGAGCTGGATAAAAGATTCCAGGCCCAGAGATCCAGGGCATACCGGATCTTGAAAAAAATGGGCCTTGAAAAACCATTCCTTTGGATCCACCCGTTTGCTGCCGCGGATAAATCCCAGCTTTTTCGGGCCGCCTTTTGGGGCATACCCATCGATGGTGTCGATCATGCTCAGGGCCGTTGCCGGCATGGCGGCTCCTGAAATCGGCGTAGTGTTCGGGTCTCCGGGAAAGAGGGGAGCCGTTTGCGGCAGGGTTTCGGGAGCGGAATCATTTATCTCCTCCCTGTCGGGCCAGGTCGGATCTGCGGCTGTAATGCCCTTTTGCCGTGCCAGGGCCTGGTCGGTAAAAAAGCCGAAATTGGTATTGCCCGCGTAAACCATCTCACCTGCCTGCATGATTTCAAAATCGAAATCTTCAATGAGCATGTCACCTGTCCGGGAAACACGGGTCAAGCGGGTGCGCACGGATACAACCCCGGATCGGGGAAGGATGTCCCGGTACAAGGTGGCATGGCCCCCCAGGTTTCTAAAGTGCAGGTCTTTGCTGCTTTTCAGGGCCGAGCCCATATAGGCCGCACTCCAGCCGCAGGACTGAAGTGCGATTTCGTTAAGTATGCAAAGGGGCATGGCCCTGCCGCGGTCGGCTGCGAAATACCAGTCCGAAGGTTCCACGTCGACCTGGGTTTCTATCCAGGTGCCGGTTGTCAGGACCCAGGGCGGGGCATCTGTCTTGGTGACCCGGTGGATGAAAAGATAGGGTTCCCCGGGCAGCCTGGCAATGAACCGGTCCCGGTCAAAGGGTTGATAGGCCTTTCCAAAGGCGAGTGACGGTTTGCCCACGGCAAACTCCAGCATATGTTTTTTATTGAAAACAGGCGAGGGCGGGGATGTTTCATGGGCCTGTTCGATATCCTGTCCGATACCCTGCCTGGTCTTCCAGAAATCCTGGATTTCATCGCGGTTCGTGTTGCTGAGTTTCAAGGACATGTTTTCAAAAAACACGACGTATTGGCCGTCTGCCAGCATGTGAGCATCGGCAAGGACATAAGGTTCCGGATTAAAACCGATCTCCTTTATTTCTACCCGGTAAATGATCTGGCGGGTTTTCGGTGTGACCGGGCCCCGGCATATCAAACGACTTTTGACCCCGATCACCGGTTCAAAAACGATTTGCGATCCGGGCACAATCCATCCCATGCGCTGGAGCAGTACACGCAGGGTATGGGCGCAGCATTCATACATCAACGTACCGGGCATGACCTGGTCATCTACAAAATGGCAGGTTAAAAACCAGTCGTCCGGATGAATGTCGGCCTGGGCTTCCACAAGTCCCAGATCGTATTGCCCGCCCCGGGGGTCCAGATCCAGGACCCGGTCGATCAGTTGCAGGCGGCCTCCGGGCAGGCGCTGGGATTCGGGCAGGGTGATGCCCTTAAAATAAGGGCCAAATGCTTTTTCCAGATCGCCGTGGCGCAGGGCATCCAGGGACTTGTCATCCAGCGTCGATCGCGTAAAAGGGGCCGGTATCCTCCAGTCGGGCGGTGTCTTGCCGGTTTTGGTCCGGGTATCTTTTTTGCTGCGAATAATACCGCCGGAATCTATTACCTCCTGTGTTGTAAAAAAACCGGCACACCCGTCTTTCATGGTAATCAAAGGCTTTCCGTTGATGGTGCCTTGAAAATTGAAAAAGAAAAGCCATGTCTCTCCCTGGCGGATAAACCGGTCGATGTTGATGGTATATTGGATCACTTCGCCGGGTCGGGGCAGCCCCCGGTGGAATGTGACCGTGGCATCCAGTAACCGGTAGGTCCGTTGCCCCCTGACCTCGTGATCGATGCCAAGGTAGGAACACAGAAAAAGATCTGCCTGGCCGGCTTCCACGGCAATACAGACCGGGGCCCGGTCCCCGTCCAGGTACCATGCCCCTGGTTTGACATCGTGCTCGGTCACCAGTGTACCTTTGCTCAGGGAGAGTTTGTCCCCTGTAACGCTGAGGATACGGTCCACCAGCATCAGGGGTTCATCCGGCAGCCGCACTCTGGCGTTAAAGGTATCCACAACGGCAAATTCCGGTCCCAGGACACGGGCTGCCGAACCTGTGGCAAATTCCATACACATTTCACGTGAATAGGCAGGCGCTATGCCGGGTGCCGGGTGCGGGCCGGCAGTTTGAAGCAGGGAGTCCGGCACGGGTATTTTACCGGTAAGGGCGGTTTCCAGCAATTGGTTTTGCAGTTCAAAGGTGTCGGCAAAGGCCCTGGATGTCTGCCTTGAAAAATCGAGAAATGTTCGATGGGCTTCTGCGGTGGCTTCCATGCTTTTGGTCATACCCTGGATCAGTTTTGTATCGGAAAGGGGATCGTCCGTAAATTTTTCGGCAATTTGGTTGTCAGGTATACCGGCATCTGTGGGGATGATCGGGGCAGGATCTGCTTTGACGGCAGGGCGTTGGCTGTCAGCTGCATTTGTTTGATTTTGATCGGCATTGGAAAGTATCTGCAAAGCTGCCGGTTTTGCGATCGGCAGCTCCGGACAAGGCGGCTTGCCGCCTACCGGCAGGACAATCGGTGCCCCATCCGATAACGCAGACTTTGATTGCGCTGATTCGTCGACTTCCGCAGGGGCCGGGCCGGGGTAGAGAAAGTCAAGATTTACCGGAACGTGCCGGGCAATCAGTGCCCCCAGCAGTTTTAAAACGGTCAGGGCATCCTCTTCAAACCGGGCGCAGGCGGACATTGCCAGATGGGGCCGGTTAGCCAGGATATGCCGGATCATCCGGGTGCAGGAGTTGTGGGGGCCCATTTCCAGAAAGATACGGACACCGTCGTTCCATGCCTGCTTTATGGTGGCGGAAAAATCAAATCCGTAAAGGGCCTGGGATACAATGGAGTCGGCTGCGCTGTCCGAGGTCAGGTCATTAGCGCGTGCCATGGCGCAGCTGTAAAATGTGATATTGTCCGGGGCCGTTGTGGGAAAAACATGCAGAGCCCGATATTCATCTCTGGCCGGCATAGCCGCATCACAGTGGACCGTCACGATTCCTTCCAGGAAAATCGCATCGCATGCAAGCTCGTAGATAAGGGCTTCAACGTGGGGGCGACGCCCGCCGATAACACATTCGTCAGGCGTGTTGATGATGAGCAGCCGGGTTTCAGGATATTTTTCAATAGTTTTTCGAACCTGTGCAGCCGGGCGGTTGATGGCGGCCACGCACCAGTTGACCGCTTCATCTTCCGGCACATTCCAGGCCCGGCGGGCTGCAGTGCAGTCGCCGGCAAGCTGAGTGGTGAAAAGAGTGCTGTTGATCAGCCTTTGCTGCATCTGCCCGCGGTCCGGCCAGGCGCCCAGGGCAAAAAGCCCGGCGGATTCACCCAGGCTGTAACCGATAACGGCATCCGGTTTAATGTAAAAATTTCGAATAAGGTCAGACATGACGCCGCCGTGCATCACCTGCCCGTAAATCATATGGTGCGGGTCTTTTGTGATATTGGCCCGTGCATCTTTTTCCCATCCCTCGGACCAGTTGTTGCGCCAGGGTATATAATATTGAGGCAGCATCTGTGTTTTCAGGTGCCCGGTTTTTTGATCCATTCCACGAAGGACTTCGGGCCACCAGGTTCCTATACTGCGGCCCATGCCAAGATAGTGGTTGCCGGATCCTGGAAAAACAAAAGCGATTTTGCCTGTTTCAGCCCGGGGGGATGAAGTGATAAAAATGTTGGCATGGCTGCCGGATAAACCGTTGTCATTGTCGTTGATCCGATCTTTGGCCTGACGGATGCGCTTTAGAAGCCGATCAAATGTTTCGGCCACAATTGCGACGGCGTAGTTGTCTTCAGAATCAGGCGGTTCAGGGGCATACCAGGCCCGGGCCAGAGAATCAATGACACCTTGGCCAATGGATTTTTTTTGAAATTTTTCAGCAAATAGTTTCAGCCGGTCCAGTGCTTCAAGTACTGCCTGCCGGGTTTGGCCCCGGACTACAAACAACCCCGCCGGCAAATTGCCCAGGGGATATTTTCTCTCTCGCTCAACCTGCTTTTGTACCTTTTCAGACAGGGAACCGTCATATCCTTCCATGAGGACATGGCTGCAGTTTCCGTCTGTGGTCATGGCTGCCGCACAGGCCCGGCAAGGGCCTTCTTCGCGGTTGCGCAGCCAGTATTGGGGCAGGATCGGGATATGAAACAGATTGGTCTGCCAGTTGCCTGAAGCCCCATGTTTGAAACCCGGCAGGGGCGGTATGATTTCCTGGTAGAGGCTCATGGCGGTCTTTAAGGCAGAAGCCAGACCGGCGGCAGCACCGGTGTGCCCGATGATCGGCGTAAGCGCACCGATGGCGCAGGGAGATTTGAATCCGGTGAAAAAAGTATGCAGGGCCCGGGCCTCTGTCCGGTCTTCGCCGGGATCTCCGCTCCCATGGGTTTCCATATAGGACAGGGTCTCGGGCGGAATATGGGCCTGAGTAAAACAGCGTTCAAGAGACCGGGTGTAGGTTTTGTGATCTGTGGGTTGGTCGATTCCGCCGCCACAGGCATGCCCTATCCCTCTGATGACGGCATAGATTCTGTCTCCGTCTTTTTGGGCCGTTGTCAGGCGTTTGAGTACCAGGCAGGCCGCGCCGTCACCGGGCAGGGGACCTGCTGCCGTCGTATCAAAGGGGTGTACGGTGTTGCCGTCGGCAAAGGGCCGCAGCACATGGGACAACATGATGTTGCGGATATCTCCGGCCATGTCTACGGCCCCGGTCAGCATGATATCGGTCTGGTGCTGCTGCAACGACCGGACAGCCGTGTCCATGGCCTTGAGGCCCGAAGTCTCCTCCCCGGAAACCGTGAAACTGGGGCCGCCCAGGCGGAATTCTCTGGCAACCCGGCTGGCGATGATACCGGCCAGGGCTCCCAGGGTGCGGGCATGGGTCAGGGCCGGGGAGATCCGGTTTTGCAGGGCCTCCAGCCAGGAGCGGGTCTGCTCGGCGTCAAGGCTGAGGCCCAGACTTTTTTGCCATTGTGCAATTTCGTTGACAAGGTTCCAGCGCAGATGGAAATTGGTGGCCTCATAGTCAAATCCGATGCCCATGACAGCGCCCATGCGCTTGCGGGGCTGCCGGAGCGCCAGGCCGGCATCCTGCATTGCAGCGGCGGCTACCTCGAGCAGGACAAGATGCTGGGGAAGAATTTGCGCCAGTTCCCTGGGGGGGATGCGGAATTTTCCCGGCCCCAGGGTGATGTTTTCCATGAAAGCCCCATATGCCGCACTTGAGCCCAGGTGCCGCTTTGCCGCGTGGTCTCCGCCTTTGAACCGGAGTTCGGGCCTTTGGCGGATCGCGCTGTTGCCGTTGAATACGGCTATCTGGAAATCGTGCAGGCTGCTCAGGTGCCCGAATCCGGCATCCATGCCCACAATGGCAATGGCCGGTGCGGTATCATCAGTATGGCTGGAGACGGAAGACAGCTCCCGGGGCAATCCGTCCTGATTTTGCTTTTTTTCCGGGCAATATTCTTCAAGCAGCAGATGGGCATTGATGCCGCCGAACCCGAATGCGCTGACAGCGGCCCGGCGAGGGGTTTTATTCTTTCCGGCAGGCCAGGGTTGAGGATGTGTCTGAACGTGGAAAGGACCGTTGTGCAGCGGGCTGTTTTCAGACGGAGTTGTAAAATTAAGTGACGGCGGCAGTGTCTTGTGATGGATCGCCAGCAGGGTTTTGATCATGCCTGCGGCCCCGGCTGCGGTAAGCAGATGGCCGGTCATGGATTTGACACTGCCGATGGCGCACTGACCGGCGTTCCAGCCGGAATCGCCCCAAAGATTTTGAAGGCTCCTTAGTTCCGTGATATCCCCCACCGGTGTCCCTGCACCGTGGCATTCGATATGATCCACGTCCCAGGGGGCCCATCCTGCCTGGTCATAGGCGGCCTGCATGGCCCGCACCTGGCCTTCGCTGCTGGGAGCCAAAAGGTTGCCTTCAATATCATTGGAGATACCGATGCCGCGGATGACTCCCCAGATGGTGTCCTGATCGCGCAGGGCATCTTCCAGTCGTTTTAAAACAAGGATTCCGGCGCCTTCGCCCACCACCAGCCCGTCTGCGGTTTTGTCAAAAGGTGCGCAGCGCCCGGAAGGAGAGATGGCCTTGAGCTGGCTGAAACCTACCTGGGTGTAAAGACATTCCGGCCTGGAGACACCCCCGGCCAGCATGGCATCGGCCCTGAAGGAGGATAATTCGTCACAGGCCAGTTTAACGGCATACAGTGAGGAGGCACAGGCGGCATCCAGGGTAAACGATCCCCCGCCCAGGTTCAGGGCGCGTGCCAGAATGGCGGCCGGCAGGGCCGTGACCCGGCCGGCCAGGGCCTGGTTGCGGGTCAGGTGCGTAAATTTTGAATTTGCCGAAGATCGGCCCATCAGCTTTTCTTCAAAAGAGCGCCCCAGTACGGTCCTGGCAATCCTGGAGGCTGAATCGGTGGGCAGGGCAATGGCTCCCAGGGTAACCCCGATGCGGCTTTTGTCCAGAGAGGCTGTCCGTGTTCCGGAAAAAGCCTCCCGCCCGGCATGCAGAACCAGATGATACAATGGGTCCAGGTCCACTATAAGGCCCGGGTCCAGGTCCAGACCGGCGGGATCAAATTTAAAATTTTCAATCAGGCAGGCCCTTTTGGAAAGAGCTTTGTCCGGCAGCGATGTTGAATTGTACATAGCCGCTATTGGCGCAATCCAGCGTTCCGGCGGAACCGGGCCGGCTGCATCGACTTTATCGATAAGATTTTGCCAGAATATGTCCAGAGTATTGGCTCCGGGAAAAATCCCGCCTATTCCGACGATTGCAATGGGATGCTGTTTTTTCATTGGCTTGAAATATTAACCCTGCTTCGAATTTTTTGATGCTGTATACCATGGTGTGATCGGATGCTCAACCGGAAAAGAAAACTATGAGGAGGGCAAATGCATTCTGGAAACGATTATAAGGGGTGACCGCCGAGGTCTGCGTGCTGAATTAAATCGGGATTTATTTGACAGGGGTTTTATTTATTTTGTATTATGGTAAGACAATCAAGGTGGGATAAATTATTTTTTCCGCGGCTCTTAACGAAGTATGGATGTTCATAAGGAGATATTTCATGAGCCGGCAACCGAAAACAGAGGAAAGAACTGGGAACGTTTATCCGCACTTATGCCCGAATCTGAAGAAAGAAGCATCATGGGAAAAAACAGACCTGACCTGAGCGTGAATATCGGCGGCATAAAAATCAAGAATCCCGTCATGACGGCTTCGGGAACGTTTGGATATGCGAGGGAGTTTGAAGACCTGGTCGATCTGGATCGGCTGGGCGCGGTCATTGTCAAAGGACTTTCCCTGAAACCCTCAAAAGGAAATCCGCCGCCCAGGATTGTTGAGACCCAGTGCGGCATGCTCAACGCCATCGGTCTTGAAAATGTCGGTATCGATGCCTTTGTCAATGATAAACTGCCCTTTCTTGAGACATTATCAGCACCGATTCTGGTCAATATTTACGGCACCAGTATCCATCAGTACGCTCAGCTCGCGGCCCGCATAGAAAACATAACAGGTATTGCCGGGATGGAAGTCAATATTTCATGCCCCAACGTCAAGGCAGGGGGTGTGGCGTTTGGGGTCGATCCTGTTGCAGCCCATGCAGTAGTGCGGGCTGTACGGGAGCAGACCACTAAACCGGTGATGGTCAAGCTGACGCCCAATATAACCGATATTACGGAAATTGCACGATCCGTGGAGGCGGCGGGAGCGGATTCGGTGTCTTTGATCAACACCATCACCGGCATGGCAGTGGATATTGAATCCCGCAGGCCCAGGCTTGCCAATATCACCGGGGGGCTCTCCGGTCCGGCCATTAAACCGGTGGCCCTGCGTATGGTCTGGCAGGTTGCACAGGCCGTGAAAATTCCCGTGATCGGCGTTGGCGGCATCATGTCGGCGACAGATGCCCTGGAATTTTTAATTGCCGGGGCGGTTGCCGTTCAGGTGGGCACTGCCAATTTTGTAAACCCTAAGGCCACCACCGACATCCTGGACGGCATCGAATCCTTTCTGGAGAAAAAGGGTATCCTGAGTATCGCCGAAATCATCGGTACCCTGATCATTTAAGTGGTTATTTGATATTTTTCGTTTTTCCGGTCCCTCTGGAAGTCCGTGGCCAATAAAGACCCAAAAACAGCCACATAGTCACAGAGTACACAAAGGATTTTTTATATAAAAAACAGGGAAAGCAAAAAATGCGGTTCTCTGTGCCTCTGTGGCCAAAACAAGTCGAAAAATTACAAAATAAATAATTTTCAATCGTTATTTATTTCTATGACATAAATAGTTGGTATGAATAATAAAATAAATAATATTTACTTGAAAAGGGAGCTCTTAAATAGTATAGATGCACAGATCGTAACCGTTCATGGGTTCAAGGTTTCGCGTTATGCTTTGAATCCGTGGATGATCCTGTGTCATGATTAAGTAGCCATCGTAGGGTGGGCTGTGCCCACCAAAAGACAGAATACCTTTAAATCCTATATCCGCACTCAGTGTACATTTTTTGCGGGTTGTTTGAAGGATGGTTAGTTTGTAATCGCTAAATGATTTCAACCAATCGGTGGGCAGAGCCCACCCTACGATATAGACCCGTGAACGGGTACCACCAATTAAAGAATTTGTCAAAAACCCCGAGATAAAAGGAGTGTTTAAATGAAAAAATTGCTTGTGCTGGTTGCTTGTATGACGCTGTTTCTGGCTGGTAATGTCTGTGCTCAGGATGCGGATGCAATCCTTGGCGGGTGGTATACCAAGGATTCCAAGGCCCTGGTCGAGATTTACAAATGCGGTGATCTGTACTGCGGCAAAATCGTATGGCTCAAAGAACCCCTGGAGGATGACGGCAGTGAAAAGCTGGATGACAATAATCCGGATGAATCAAAGCGCACAAACAAAATAATCGGATTGAATCTGGTCAGCAATTTTAAATTCAAGAAGAAAAACAAGTGGGCGAAGGGAAGTATTTATGATCCGGACAACGGCAAGACCTATTCCTGCAAAATGACGCTGAAAGGGGATACGTTAAAGGTGAGGGGATTTATCGGAATTTCCCTTATCGGCAGGACTCAGGTATGGAATAAAAAATCATAAGGAAAGGAGTTTCATATGCTAAAAAAAATATTGGTTGGTGTGATGATCGTTTTGGTAAGTATTTGTTTCAGCGGGATCGGATTTGCCGGTGACAAGGAAATTCTGGGTGTTACATTTCCCGGAGAAAAAGTGATTGCCGGCAAGACGCTTAAACTCAATGGTGTGGCCTACAGAAAAGCGTTTGGAATTGTCAAAGTTTTTGTTTCCGGTCTTTACCTTGAAAAACCCACCCATGATGCCAAAGAAGCCATTGAATCCGAGCAGGTCAAATATCTGATGACTCATTACCTAACGAATAAGGCTACCGCAAAAAAGCTCCGGGACGGGTTCATCAAGGAGATCGAAAAATGCAATCCGCCGGATATGGTACAGACCCATCAGGCCGATATTGAAAAATATGCTTCCTGGCTGGACAAGGACATGGCGCCCGGGCTGATATCGGCCTCCACATATATCCCCGGTAAGGGGCTGACCCTTGAATACCAGGGCGAGTTGCGGGGGACGATTTCCGGAAGTGCATTCGCACAGATGTATTATCGCTACAACTTCGGTAAGAAAGCCAAAAAGAACATCAGAAAAGGTCTGCTGGGGCTGTAATAAAACAGGCAACCGTTCACGGCTCACAGTTGAAAAAGCAGAGAATTGAAATCAATATCCAAAACGCTGTAATCGTTGAATCGTTTATTGGAAAAACTGTGAACCGACAATCCTAAACGGTTATTTCTTCATTTTGCGCGCATGGCGGCAGGGCCGAGGGCGAGGGCGGAATCCAGCGAATAGACAACAAGGGCCGTCCAGATCAGGACAAAACTGATGACCTGCGCTTTTGCAAAGGGCTCCTTAAAGACAAACACACCCAGTAGAAACATGCAGGTAGGGGCAATATACTGTAAAAATCCCACTGTGGATAGATTCAACCGCCGGGTGCCCTGGGTGAACAGCAGAAGAGGCAGGGCCGTAACCAGGGCCGCGCCGACCAGAATCAGGTCAAGGATACCGCCGGAATTAAGAAACGCGCCGACACCGGATCTGTTCAGGTGAAACAGCCAGATAGACGCCGGAACAGAGAGCAGCAGAGTTTCAATGGAAAGACCTGCCAGGGATCCCACCGTAATTATTTTGTGGATCAGGCCGTAGAAACCGAAACTGAAAGCCAGCGTCAGAGATATCCACGGAAATTTGCCATAGTGCAGGGTAAGGTATAATACCCCGGCAGCAGCCAGCACAAAGGCAAAGATCTGGGCACGGCGAAGCCGTTCCTTTAAAAACAGCATGCCCAGCAGCACATTGACCAGGGGGTTGATATAGTACCCTAAACTTGCCTGCAGCACCCTGTCATGATTTATAGCCCAGATATAAAGCAACCAGTTGAATGCCACCAGAATGGAACTTAAAAGCAGGATCGACATGGTGCGCGGATTCAAAAGGGCGGCGGAGACTTCTCCCCAGCGGCGTTTGATCACCAGCAGAGGGACCAGGAATAAAAAAGACCATATAATCCGGTGGTTGATAATTTCAAAAGCCGGAACCGCAGATAGAAGCTTCCAGTAAAGCGGGCTTAACCCCCAGATCAGAAATGCCGAGACTCCGCAAAGTACCCCTTTTAGCTTTTCAGAACCGGGGTTTGCCGATGAAATCTCATTCATATTTTCAACAGTCTTTTGTTTCCTGTTAAAATTTTCGTAAGAAGAACGTATCATCTAAGATGAGCGATTAGCGATTAGCTCTTAGCAATTAGCGGTTAGCTCCTATATTTTAGGAGTTTACCAGTAATGTGATTTTCACCCATTGGGTGAAATGATGATCTTTGACAATATATTGAAATCATTGTGCTAATTGCTAAAAACGAACTGCTGATCGCTCAATTTATAACATTCATCACTGCTTTGTCAGCGTCCCCTACCCGTCACTGGGGTTGCCCAAAACTTCATTCAATGCCTTTAACCAAAAACTCAAAACCCAACACCCAAAACTTCATGTTATGTTACTATTGTTTTTCTACTCCAATCGGACGGCCGGGTCAAGAAAATCAAAAGTTTGACTTGAGATTTTCAGCAAAGTATGACTCATTGAGAGGAAGAATAAATTCATAAAAAGAGATGAGGGGTGGCCCGATTTTACATCTTTTGAAATCGGATAAAACAAAAATGGTTATGGAAAGCAAAAATCGCGTCATCAGGCGCAAAAAGGGCAGTCGACCTGTTACAGCTTATAAATACCGGCAGGATTCGCGCTATTTTGCCCAGATCGCCGAAGGCATAAAGCATGCCGGTGCGCAAGAATTGTCCGAGCTTGGGGCAAAGGATATTGCCTTGGAATATCGCGGAATTTATTTCAGGGCGGACAAGGCGACATTGTATCGGATCAATTATTTGACAAGGCTTGTTTCAAGGTGCCTTGCGCCTTTAAAATCATTTGCCTGCCCCGACACCGATGTGTTGTACAAAAATGCAAAGCAGATCACATGGGAAGATTTTTTTGCACCCGGCAGCACTTTTGCCGTATTCGCCAATGTTTCCGACAGCGCAATCTCTCATTCCAGGTATGCTTCTTTGCGCCTCAAGGATGCCGTGGCCGATTATTTCAGGGAAAGGACCGGCAGGCGGCCGAATGTGTCTGTGCGGGATCCTGATGTTCTGCTGAACCTTCATGTACGGCATGACAAGGCGGAGATAAGCATTGATACGTCCGGCGGTGCACTCCATCGACGGGGATACAGGATAGAGGCGGTCTCGGCCCCCATGCAGGAAACCGTCGCAGCGGCCATTATCCGTTTTGCAAAGTGGGACGGCTCGTTTCCCCTGTACGATCCCATGAGCGGCTCGGGAACCCTTCTATGTGAAGCCCTGATGCATTATTGCCATATCCCGGCAGGCATATTCAGGAATAAATTCGGTTTTGAGTGTCTGCCAGATTTTGATGGCGTGATCTGGAAACAGGTGAAAAAAAAGGCCGACACCGATATCCGGCCCCTGCCCCGGGGATTGATTGCCGGCAGTGATATATCTGAAAACGCCGTAGCCATAGCCAGAACAAATATCATGGGGCTGCATTACGGAAAAAATGTGATGATCGAGAGGTCGGATTTCAGATCGCTGCCTGCCTTTGGAAAGCACGTCATTGTTGCCAACCCTCCGTATGGCATTCGCATGGGGGCAGATGAGGATCTTGGGGCATTTTACAAGGATTTGGGTGATTTTCTGAAACTAAAGTGCAATGGCTCAAGCGCATATGTCTATTTCGGAGACCGGGCATATATTAAAAAGGTCGGTCTGAAAGCTTCCTGGAAAAAGCCCATCAGGGCCGGAGGGCTGGATGGTCGGCTGGTTAAGTATGAAATGTATTGACTACAAACCGGGATTTCAAGGAGGCAATTATTACAAAAAATGGGACAGTTGATATGAAAATAGCGCTGATTGCCAATCCGTATTCAGGAGGGCAAAAGGGGAAAAAAGTTATCCCCGAGGTGGAAAAGCAGTTGCAGGAAAAAAAGATCGGGTATGATCTTTTCATTACGCGGTACCACCGGCATGCCGAAAGCATTTTAGAAGATATCAATGCGAAAGATTATGATGCGGTAGTTTCCCTTGGCGGAGACGGAACCAATTTTCAGGTATTAAATTGTATTTTAAAAAATTTTAAACCGGAAGACATACCGGCCCTTGGCATTATTCCGGTGGGCCGGGGGAACTCTTTTGCAAGAGATCTGGATATCCGGACGACCCGGGACGGGATCAGCGCCCTGGTCCGTCAAACCACAAGAGCGGTGGATGTTTGCAGTTTTACCTGTGGGAAGGAACTCTATTATTTTGTGAACCTGGCAGGATTCGGATTTGTGACGGATGTAACCAGGACAGCGGCAAAATTCAGCTATATGGGCGAACTGAGCTATGTCATCGGGGTGCTGATTCAAACCGCCGGGCTCTGCTTTTATGATATGACACTCGATATAGACGGAAAACGAATATCCGGGAAAAACTGTTTTGTGGAATTCTGCAATTCCCGCTATACCGGTGGGAGCATGCTCATGGCCCCTGAGGCGAAGATAGATGACGGTTTTTTTGATGTTGTCGTCACCGGACCGCTTGGCCGCATGAGTCTGCTGGCCACACTCCCGAAAATCTTCAAAGGAACGCACGGGGACAACCCGGCCGTACGATTTTTCAGGGCCAAAAAGGTGAAGGTTTTGACGGCGCCGCCCAAAGTGCTTCTTCCTGACGGAGAGATTTTCGGTACAACCCCGATGGAGATAAACATCCATCCGAAACTGGTGAGGTATTTTTGTTGAGAACCATACGATCCTTATTTCTTTGGACAATCGGGCTGGGCCATTTTTTAATTTCCATGGGGCAGGGTATAAACCTTCGCCTTTAGGCGGAATTGTCTTTAGCAAATTTCTCCCAATGAGTATTCATAAGGTGTATAATGTCCTCTAATAAATTTTATA
>Ga0207996_1001099_pt1 | contig 20210 bp, 18 predicted proteins | sample AntAceMetag02UKG_FD_184773 | JGI IMG/M metagenome (GOLD analysis project Ga0207996, IMG submission 184773) | Saline lake microbial communities from Ace Lake, Antarctica - Antarctic Ace Lake Metagenome 02UKG (SPAdes) (version 2) | ecosystem: Environmental > Aquatic > Non-marine Saline and...
GAGCTTCATTGCATTCTCCTTGGTTTTGCTTTTGGTGGTACAAAACAATACCACAAAATGCAATGAAGCTCAATATTTTCAGCGTGTTATGTCGGTATTCTTTGGATTTCTATTTTGCAAGAGGCCCCTTTGATAACCCTTTCTGTATCCTGGTGTGACAGGTGTAGATATTGAAAAACACCTTCGGGTAGGCCACCGGCCTGAAAGGCTTCATGGAACCGTTCAGCACAGAGTGGTGTCTGGCAGAGTGTTTCGAAATTACCGTATTGCCCGCAAGAATTGAAGGCAATATTGCATTTATGGCTGTTAAGTATGGGTAGTTCCAGGGAGCAACAACAAAAACAATCCCGATTGCTTCACGTTGAATCCAGCGCTGAAACCCTTCTTTCTCACTGAGCTGCACCGGGGCCAGCCCCTGATCCACAAGATCAATCATCGTCCGGGAGCGCTCCTCCATACCAGCCACTTCTCCTGCTGCAGACCGAATGGGTCGTCCCATTTGCCAGCATATTTCTTCGGCAATGGCAGTTTTGTTGGCGACAAAGGCATCAACAGCTCTGGAGCATAATTCTTTACGCTCTGAAAGAGGTCTGGCCTTCCATTGCATCTGAACGCTACGGGAAAGCTCAATAACCTTGTCTATATTTTCGGAAGAGGCAAACTCTCTTTGAACATAGACAGAGTTGTCAATGGGGCTAATTGTTTCTATTCCGTGTTTCATAACAGCACCTTAAACAGTATTTCTATATGATTTCAAAATAACGACTGAGTTCCCAGTCGGTTATATGTTTGCGAAATTCTCTTTCTTCCCATTCACGTGTTGCCGCAAAATGGTCAACGAAGGTATCGCCAAATAAACTCCGGGCAGCATCCGATTCTTTAAAAGCCCTGGCGGCTTCGATCAGGGTACCGGGAAGGGCCAGATGTGGCGGGAATTGCTGATCATAGGCATTCCCTATGATCTCATTTTCCGGTTCCCACTGTTGCTCTATGCCAACCAGACCTGATCCCAGTGCTGCAGCCAGAGCAAGGTAGGGATTGGCATCGGCCGAACCCAGCCGATGTTCCACCCGTTGGGATTTGTCACTTCCGGGAATAATGCGAAGAGCAGTGGTACGGTTATCGATACCGTAGCTGGCATCGGTTGGTGCCCAGAATCCCGGAACCATTCTCGAATAGCTGTTAATTGTTGGTGCAATCATGCAGAGGAGTTGTGGCATAAGCCTTTGCTGTCCGGCGACAAATTGTCTCTGGATGGCGCTAATATTGTGCTGTTGGCTACTGTCATAAAAGGCAGAACCTGAACCCTTTGCAGAGTCCTCACTATGACGCAGAGACAGATGGATATGACCACTTTGTCCCGGGTAGTCATTTGACCACTTTGCCATAAAAGTTGCCATCAGGCCATTTTGCTGGGCCAGTACTTTCATAAACGTTTTAAAGAGGGCAGCTTTGTCAGCAGCGTTAATAGCAGAATCTACGGCGATTGCAGCTTCGAGTACTCCGGGACCGGTTTCCGTGTGCAAGCCTTCCAGAGGGAAATCCATGTCCTGGCCAAGTGTAAGAATTTGCTGATGAAGGCTGGCGTGAGTGGAGTTACGAATCATCGAATATCCAAACCAGCCAGGCGTCATTGGCTTGAGGTTGCTGTAGTTTTTTTCTCGGATACTCTCGGGAGTCTCTTCGAACATGAAAAATTCATATTCAAGTGCAGCGAAGGCATCAAAGCCCATGGATTTACCCTTGTCTATTACACGACGCAGGGCAGCACGTGGGCAACACCGCAAAAGGAAAAACCGTTCTCCAGGGATGAAAAAAATTCTCTCGGCTCATATACTTTCCACGCATTACCCCATCGTTATCGAAAAGCCCGACTTTCACATGGCTGAGCCCACGTTCTTCAACAATTTTTCTGGCATCCTTGGTGTTTTTTACATCTCTAGGCTTCATATACATTCTCTGTTTTTATGGTGCCTCTGCATGGCTGCAGCCAGCTCTCCTTTTAGTGCCTTACTCTCTGATTCCTGTCACAATAAACAAGAAAACGTGAGAGCGCTTTAATTTTGATAAGTTACAAGTACCACCAGATAGCGAACAAAGAGAGACCTTCGAGGCACTTATGCCGGCTTACCGTTCATCACCAGTGTTAGTAATTTCACCGGATGAATTCAAGCTGCAAATACAACAATCCCCAAAACACCTGAGGGCAATATCGCAACACCCGGTGTCGATTGTCGATACGTTCAATTGGGAGCCAGGATAACGAGCGTAACAACAACTTGCGCTAACTCAATTGACTTAAACGTCAACTCAATGTAAAATTGAACTAATACTAAAAAGGAGATTTGTCACAATGGATACCACGGATATTGCCATAATCCAAAAGCTCAAAGATGGCCGTATGTCATTTAATAAAATAGCCGAAGCTCTAGGCATTGCTGAGGGAACCGTTCGTTCCAGAGTAAAGAGGCTTCGTGACGACGGCCAGCTCGACATTACAGCTTTAGTGGATCCGAAAGCCCTGCCGGATAATTCTATCGTTATGATTGGCATTCGGGTAAAGGATATGGATCTTGTTAAAAAGGGGCAAGAATTCAGTGAATTACGAGGTGTTGTCTCCGTTGCTGTGGTTACAGGGCGTTTCGATTTAATACTCACCGTGCTCCTGGAAAAAGGTTTTGGAATTTTAGAATTTTATACTGAAGAGGCATCTAAGATTGACAGTGTCCAGTCCGTTGAAACATTTGTTGTCTATAAAAGTTTTAATATGAAGGTGGCCTTGCCATTCCTGTGAAATATATAACTACCCTGGGAGAAAGAAATGAAAGAGATAAGTGAACTGCATTTACCCATTGATCGTTCCTACAGTGACGATCATGAATGGGCCCAAAAAACCGGCGATACTATCAGGATCGGGGTTAGCGATTACGCTCAGGACCAGATGGGAGATATCGTTTTTGTGGAGATGCCTGAAGTCGGAGACACCTTTGCAAAGGGTGACGAATTTGGCACATTGGAGTCCGTTAAGGCTGTCTCCGAGGCATACATTCCACTAAGTGGCGAAATAATCGCTATAAATGAGGCCCTCGAAGATGCCCCGGAACTGGTCAACAATGACCCATACAGTAACTGGCTTGTGGAGATTCGGCCAACTGTTGCCGGAGAATTTGACAAACTTATGAGCCGGGATCAGTATCTGGCATTTCTTCAGGGCTAAACATGCGTTACCTACCACACACCGAACAAGAGATTAGTGAAATGTTGGCGGTCACAGGTCATACTCATCTTGACGATCTTTTTAGTCATATTCCTGATAACTGTCGTTTTCAAGATGAAGTCGACTTACCAGGCCCCCTGACGGAGTGGGCACTTAGTGAGACCTTCCAAGGCCTTGCCAAGCGCAATGCTGCAGCCTCTGCGCGAGCTGTTCTTCTTGGTGGTGGTAGCTATTCACATTATATTCCCGAGATCGTACCCAGTCTGATCAAACGCTCTGAATTTCTTACCGCCTACACCCCCTACCAACCTGAGATGTCCCAGGGCACATTACAGGGGATCTTCGAATACCAGACACTAACCGCGCGATTACTCGGTATGGAGGTGGCCAATGCCTCCATGTATGACGGAGCGTCCGCACTTGCCGAAGCATTACTGATGACATTGCGAATAGGGCGCAGGAAACAAACAGTGGCCGTATCCACCGCCATCCATCCCCATTACCGTGAGGTTGTGAAAAGCTACCTGAGGGCAGGGAAGTTCAATATTATCGAGCTTGAAACTGGCTCCGATGGGCGCACCGACACTTCCGGATTGCAGCAAATCGATGGCCTTGCCGGAGTAGCCCTGCAATCACCTAATTTTTTTGGGGTGATAGAAGACTTAGGGAATGCCGCCAATGATATCCATGGTGCCGATGCACTTTTTGTCAGTTGCTTCTCGGAACCCTTTGCCTACGGGATACTCGGTAGCCCTGGGGCAAATGGAGCCGATATTGTCTGTGGAGAGGGGCAAAGCTTCGGCATGTCACAATCTTTTGGGGGGCCAGGACTTGGCATGTTTGCCTGTCGTAAAGAGTACCAGCGCAGCCTGCCCGGACGACTGGTTGGTGAAACCGTGGACCTTGATGGAAAGCGTGGCTACGTGTTGACTCTTTCCACAAGAGAACAACATATACGTCGGGAAAAGGCTACTTCAAACATCTGCTCCAACCAAGGGCTTTGTGCCCTGACTGCTGCAGTCTACATGGCCTGCCTCGGCAGTACCGGCCTTCGTCAGGTAGCAAAACTCAATCACGACAAGGCAGAATACCTTAAAAAGGGACTCATGGAAGCTGGTGCCGAAGAGCTGTTTAGCGGCCCGACATTTAATGAATTTGTCCTGAATTTCAAATTTGATTTTGGCAGTATCAGAGAAAAATTGCTCCACAGGGGCATAATTGCAGGTATGGAGCTTGGCCGTCTTTATCCGGCACTTGAAGGAGCTTATCTGTTTTGCGTCACAGAGACAACATCCAAAACAGTCCTTGATGAAGTTATTAATGAGGTACGCCCATGACACAGGGACCAGGAACAAATGGTTTGATTTTAAATGAGCCATTATTGTGGGAAAAAGGAAAAAAAGGCCGCACAGCATTCAGCATGCCGGACCAGGATGTTCCCGAGGCAATCGGAAAAATCGACAGCAATCTTCTTGGAAAGGGCCCAGATTTTCCTGATTTAAGTGAAATAGATGTTGTACGCCATTACACACGACTCTCCACCTGGAATTTTGGTGTAGATACGGGCATGTATCCCCTCGGCTCCTGTACCATGAAGTACAACCCGAAAATCAATGAGAAAATTGCCGCAATTCATGGAATAGCTGCCTCACATCCACTCCTGGCCGATGAACTTTCCCAGGGCTGTCTGCAGCTCATGTTTGACTTACAGACAGCACTTGCCAGACTCACGGGAATGGATGCGGTTTCCCTGCAACCCTCAGCCGGAGCCCAGGGTGAGATGGCCGGAATGCTTACCTTTGCGGCTTATTTTAAAAAGAAGGGTGAGAAGCGAACAAAAATTCTGATCCCTGATACCGCACATGGAACAAATCCTGCCAGTGCAGCTCTTTGCGGATTCACACCGGTTGCAGTTAAATCAAAAGATGATGGTACCCTTGATCCGGAGTCCGTTGCGGAATTAATGGACGAAGACACAGTTGGTCTTATGTTGACCAATCCAAACACCCTTGGCCTGTTTGAAGAGTCAATCCTTGAGATAACTGCCCGTGTCCATGAAAAAGGCGGACTTGTCTATGGTGATGGGGCTAACATGAACGCGGTTATGACCATTGTGAATTTTAAACGCTGTGGAATAGATGCCATGCACCTTAATCTCCACAAGACATTTTCCACACCCCACGGCGGTGGAGGTCCCGGTGCCGGTCCCATCTGTGTAGTTGAAAAACTTAAAAGCTTTCTACCGCTTCCTAGGGTTATAAAAAATGACGGCCATTACCTCCTGGAACAGAACGATAAGGATTCAATTGGTCGCCTCCACGCATTCTTTGGCAATTTTGGGGTCCTTGTTAAGGCTCACAGCTATATCCTTTCCATGGGGAGAGAGAATCTCAAAAAGGCCAGTCAGCTTGCTGTATTGAATGCCAATTATATACGGGAATCATTACGTGATGTCCTCAAGCTCGCTTATGACAAACCATGTATGCATGAATGTGTTTTTTCAGATGCCCTGCAACAAGAGTACAAAATAAGTACACTGGATATGGCCAAAAGGTTAATCGATCACGGGTATCATCCTCCAACTATCTATTTTCCTCTAGTGGTACCGGGTGCCATAATGATAGAACCCACGGAAACTGAAAACAAAGAAGACATCGATCAGTTTATTGCTGTTTTTAAAGATGTTGCAGAGGAGGCAAGGGTTAACGGCGAAAGGCTGCGTCAGGCACCGATGCTGACAAAACTCCGCCGTCTCGACGAAACACAGGCTGCCCGCAACCCCTGTCTTGTTGGATAAACACAAAGCACATGACTCTGCAGATAATTCAACTAGGGCTCGTCTCCTATGATCAAGGGCATAGGCGGCAGATGCAGTTGCTCAAAGAACTTCATACGGGTGTCCGGCAGGAGGGTGCTTGCTTAATCATGGAACATCATCCTGTTTTTACTCTTGGCCGTAACGGTTCACCTGAAAACGTAACAGTTTCTAAAGACTTTCTTCAGCAACGTAAGATTGAGATTGTAAGGGTAGAGCGGGGTGGGGAAGTCACCTATCACGGCCCGGGCCAGATCGTCTGCTATCCAATCATTGACTTACGCCGTATGCATTTAGGTGTTGCTGAATATATCCACACCCTCGAACAGATCATGATTGAGGTTAGCTGTTATTTTGGCGTTGAAGCAAACCGAGACCAAAGAAACCACGGGATCTGGAAATCTGACAGAAAACTCGGAAGTGTGGGGATAGCCGTAAGACATGGGATCAGCTATCACGGGATGGCCCTGAATGTAAACCTTGATCTCAAACCCTTCTCCTGGATAAATCCCTGCGGTCTCAAAGGGGTTGGAATGGGTTCCATGGCAGGTGAATTACAGCAGTCATTGAATATGGACATGGTCAAAACCGTTATGATTGAAAAAATAACCGAGGCCTTCGCTGGCAAAAAGAAATATTCACATCCTGTGGTACGTAAAGCAAAGCCAAAATGGCTCAAACGACGGCTTCCAACTGGACCGGGATACGAAAAAACAAGACGAAAGATCAGTTGCAGTGGCCTTCATACCGTTTGCCAGGAGGCACGCTGTCCCAATCAGTTTGAGTGTTTTGGAAAAGGAACAGCAACCTTTATGCTTATGGGGGAAAACTGCACTCGAAATTGCAGATTTTGTGCCGTCGGCCACTCGAAAACGATCCCCCTCAACTCCCTTGAACCTCAACAAATAGCGTCCGCTGTACAAGACATGGAGCTGAGCTATGCTGTCCTGACTTCTGTCACTCGTGATGATCTTGAAGATGGAGGTGCTGCCCATTTCGCTCAAACAATAAATGCCATTCGACACCACTGTCCCGAAACCCTGGTCGAAGTCCTGATCCCCGACCTGCAGGGCAATAAAGATGACCTTGCGGTGATATGTGATCACGGCCCATCGGTACTGAACCATAACGTTGAAACCGTTGCTGGATTATATTCAGAGGTTCGCCCCCAGGCTGTCTATGGCCGCTCTCTTGAGTTACTCAAAAGAGTAAAGAAGTACTATCCTCATATAATTACCAAGTCAGGCATTATGCTCGGACTTGGGGAAACCAAAAAAGAGCTTCAAGAGACCATGTCTGATATTCGGGAGACAGGATGTGACCTGTTAACCCTCGGTCAATACCTGCAGCCAACAGGGAATCATTTGGTTGTACAGCGATATGTTCCGCCTGAAGAATTTGACACAATTCGCAGCTATGCACTCGAACTTGGTTTCTCAGGTGTGGCAGCAGGACCACATGTTCGAAGTTCCTACAATGCTGAAGAACTATATAAATTGGCAATTAGATAAATGGAGTTACTGATGAGCAAAATTGAACACTACGATGTTGTAGTTATCGGGGGAGGTCCCGGAGGGTACACAGCAGCCTTTAGAGCAGCTGATCTTGGACTGACAGTATGCCTTATCGAAAAACGTAAAAATCTAGGTGGCGTCTGTTTGAATGAGGGCTGCATTCCCTCTAAAACATTATTACATGGAACGTCATTGCTGGAACTGGCATCAAAAGCTGCTGAGTATGGCGTCCATTTTGAAAAACCGGTTTTCGATATAGGAGCACTGCGCGAAAAAAGAGATGCCGTTGTAGGTCAACTAACAGATGGCCTCGAAAAATTGAGTAAAGGTCGAAAGATCAAACGGATAACTGGAGAAGCTAGATTTCAGGATAGCTCTACCGTTGTCGTTATGACAGGTGATAACGAGAGTAGAATTCAATTTTCAAATGCTGTTATAGCAACCGGTTCTTCTCCTTTTGTCTTGCCTGGACTTCCAGATTCACCATGTATCTGGGATTCCAGTGACGCGCTTTCTCTAAAAACTATTCCTCAAAAACTCCTCATAATTGGTGGCGGTGTGATTGGAATGGAGATGGCTCAGGTCTATCATGCACTAGGTTCTGAAATAACTATCGTAGAGATGCTGGATCACATAATTCCTCCTGCAGATAAGGACCTTATTCAGCCCCTGTTAAGAGATATCAAAAACAAATATCGAATTTTGACCAAAAGCAAAGTAACGACCCTGGAGAAATCAGGTGATGCTCTTCTTGCAACCATAGAAGGAGACAAGACAAAGAAAACTGTCGAGTTTGATGCTGTTTTGGTAGCCGTTGGCAGAAGGCCTAACATCTCAGGGATAGGTTTAGACAATATAGGTATATTGTTAAATAGCCATGGTTTTGTCAAATGTGACAATCGACAACGCACCTCTCTTACAAATATATACGCGGTCGGAGATGTGGTCGGCGAACCCATGCTAGCCCACAAGGCTACCCATGAGGCGAAGGTTGCCGCCGAAAACATTGCCGGCCTAAAAGCTACCTTTAGACCTGAAGCCATCCCGGCAGTTGCCTACACGAATCCCGAAGTCGCCTGGGTTGGACTGACAGAAAAAGAAGCAAAGGAAAGAAACATACACTATTCTAAAGGAAAGTTTCCCTGGGGGGCAAGCGGCAGGGCCCTTAGCACTGGAGTTTCTGCTGGGGTAACAAAGGCGCTCTTCGACAATGAGAACGGTAGAATACTAGGAGCCGGTATATGCGGAGCCAATGCAGGAGAGCTTATACATGAGGCAGTACTTGCCATAGAGCAGCAACTTACAGCAGAGAATATCAGCGAGACTATCCATGCCCATCCGACCCTTGCTGAGACATTTGCACTTGCAGCAGAAAGTGTTTTTGGTTCGATCACCGATGCCCTGCCATCAAGAAAAAAATAATTACTTTTATATACTTGGAGTTTACCGTAAATGAGCACACCCCAAAGAACAATTTTTTTCAAAGAACATCAAAAATTGAATGCAAAAATTGTAGAGTTTGGTGGATGGGAAATGCCCATCCAATACCCCAATGGAATACTTTCAGAACATATGGCAACTCGCAGTAGTTGCGGAATATTTGACGTGAGCCACATGGGAAGACTGTTCTTTCAAGGATCTGACACCGTGGCTTTTCTACAAAGGGTTCTGACAAACGATGCCAGCGTTCTTGAGGTGGGGGAGAGCCAGTACACTTTAATACAGAACGACACAGGAGGAGCCATAGACGATGCCTATCTTTACAGATTTAAAACGGATGAATATCTCCTGGTTGTCAATGCATCAAATAGGGAAAAAGACATACTGCACCTCACCGAGTACATGAAGGAGTACTCGGATGTGAGCATGACAGATAGGACTAATAAGATTGCCATGTTCTCCCTCCAGGGCCCCTTGTCTGAAGTAATTATTGGAAAAACAATTAGTGACGGTGAGCTTCCAAAACCCAAAAGAAACAGTTTGGGTTTTGTATTTATTGAAGGCGAGGAGGTTCTACTAGCAAGGACTGGTTACACAGGGGAACCCTTATGTTTTGAACTTTTCATAAAAAATGAAAATGCGTGCAAAATCTGGAGATTACTTATCGAAAACGGAGCAACGCCTGTGGGGCTTGGAGCAAGAGACACCCTTCGTCTTGAAGCTGGTTTACCTCTCTATGGACATGAGCTCGGCGCAGACCGTGAAGGGAATGAAATTCCAATATTTGCATCCAAGCTGTCAAAATTTGGGGTGAGCTTTTCAGAATCAAAAGGGGACTTCTTAGGTAAGGAAGCACTCACACAACAGCGTATAGCAAGAAAAAAAATTTTAGAGAGAGATTTTGCTTTTGAGAACGCTCTGCCAAAGACAATCGTGCCCCTAACTATGATCGACAAAGGTATTGCCAGAAAAGGGTACAGGGTTTTTTCCAAAAAGAAACTGATAGGGCACATCACCAGCGGCACAAGTGTTCCATACAAGCTTTCATATAGCGACGAGGGTGACAATGAGGTCAGGATGAGATCAATAGCTCTGGCGTTGTTAGACTCAAGTGTACGTGCCGGTGATATAGTGAAAGTTGAAATCCGTAAAAAAACCTGTAGCGCAGTGGTGGTTACAGGTCACATAAACTCACAGCGACCGCCATACGTGAAGGTGATCACAAATACTTAATGAAAAGAATTAAACGTTTACAGCATGACTCTGTATTTACACAGCATTTAGTAGTAGTTAATTCAGGAGTGAAACGATTTGCCAGCCTCTCTGTTGCGCAATTACCATTAATTTTTCATCCGGATCCACAGCAACAGCCGTATCGACAACTTCCATCAGCGGGAGGTCATTAATGGAATCACTGTAAAAGATACTTCCATCCAAACTCTCATTATTGTCCCTAAGCCATTCCTTCAATCTGGTAACCTTACCACTGTTGAAACATGGTATCCCATCGATCTCACTTACAAATCTCCCATCAACAACCCTGACTTCAGTGGCCAATAGGTTCGGAATATCAAACTGCTGAACAATTGGTCTTGTAATAAAGCTGTTTGTAGCTGTTATGACGAGCAAGGTGTGACCCTTGTTACGATGATAGGCAACAAGGTCAACGGCTTTTTGCCCAACCAAAGGCAGTATAACCGTTCGCATAAATTCCTCATGCAATACTTGAAGTTCATCTATGGAGTACTCAACTAAAGGAGCAAAACTGAAGGCCGCGTACTCATATATATCAAGCTTTCCCTGTTTGTACTGAGCGTAAAAGGCGTCGTTGGCAGCTTTGTAGCTTGTCTCATTAACGAGGCCTTTCTTAATTAAAAAATTCCCCCATTCGTGATCGCTATCACCGCTAAGCAAGGTATTGTCGAGATCAAAAAGTGCTAATGTCATGGTATGTCAGATAATAAGTTGATGGACATTCCGTAAAGAACGAATTTTTGTTAAATTTTGGAGCAATACTAATCAATTTTACAAACAAGGGAAAGGTGAAGCTTAACAATATAGAGGCCCATGGGAATAAAAAAAGAACTCAAACGTCACGATCAACAAATGCCGCTGTGCGACAACTCCAGAAACGTTGACTTCCAGGGTCCAACAAAACCAATATCACCAAATGTCGCATAATGTATATTATGTATAGTATTTTATTGTGGCGTAATATCTGTATGTTACTGCTGCCCAAACCGAATATTTGTCACCCTTACCTGCCAACTCCGCTTCCCTTTGAAAAAATTAACGCTTGGGGTGTAGAGAATTTCTCTCTCTTGTTTTGTTTGGCAATCTTCCATCAAGTTACCCATTCCAAATGCAACTCCCTTTATCGTAGCGTTGCTTCCATTTTTAAAACTTACGCGAAGATGACTTTTATCCTTTCCTAGACGCGCTACTTCCACAAACTTTGTGAAACAGTCTCTAAAAATCGGCTGAGGATTACCTTGGCCAAATGGCTCCATCAGATGGAGTTGCCTGAGAATTCCCCTGGTAAACAACTTGGCTATTTCCATATCAGCGTCGACCTGGTCAGCCACCTGGTGCCCACACGCGAGGGTTTGCTCCTTGACTGCCCTGTCGAACATCCCTATGAATTTATTGAGATTTTCATGAGACATGCTTAACCCACCTGCCATTTTGTGGCCGCCAAAACCTAGTAGCAATTCCTTGCATTCATCAAGGGCACGATGAAGGTCCACACCCGGGATGGACCGCCCTGAACCTTTCAGGATTCCACCGCCGCAATCACACAGAACAATACTCGGTCTCTGGTACTCCCCAACAAGGCTAGAGGCTACAATACCAGCAACCCCAACATGGTAACTACCGGAAACCACCGTTGAGTAAACATCCTTATTTTTCGTACCATTTACTTCATCCTTTGCCTTAGCAAAGTCCGATATGTTGATGTTCTTACGTTTTGTATTCATCCCTGTCAAGTCCTTTGCAATGGCTGCCGCCTCGCTTCGCCCCAATGTTATAAGCAACCTGACTGCCTTGTCGGCCTGACCAAGTCTCCCGGCAGCATTGATTTTTGGTGCAAGCTGAAAAGAAATATCTTCAGAGCGAATAAAACCAGGGTCAAGATTGTTGCGCCTGCATAATGCGGTCAAGCCAACGTTTCCCTGTTTGGCAAGAACTTCCATGCCTGCTTTAACTAGGATCCGGTTTATCTCCTTCAGTGGAACCATATCGGCAACCGTCCCCACTGCAACTAAGTCCAATAATTGCTTTAGGTTGGGTTCTTTTAGTGACGCGGTGAAGTATCCGTTCCTGGAAAGATGTGCTCTGGTTGCCATGGCCAGATAAAATGCGACCCCCACTCCTGCCAGAGTTTTATCCGGAAAATCACATGTCTCCTGGCTTGGGTTTATAACTGCATCAGCCTGAATCCTATTTTCAGGCGGCAAATGGTGATCGGTCACAATTACCTTGTAACCAAGGCTTTTGGCGTACTCCACCGCCTCGTTCGCCGATATCCCATTGTCCACGGTGATAAGAAGAGTGTCTTGCGCCTCCCCTTCCTCTGCCACCTTTTGTAATCCATCCTTTTGCAGGCCGTAACCGTCGGTAAGGCGATTGGGGACGTGGTAGTCAGCGTTAACTCCTATTGATTTGAAAAATAAAATGAGAAGAGCTGTGGCCGTTGTTCCGTCAACGTCATAATCCCCCCAAATCAGGATTTGGCTTCCATTTATGATCGCAGATTCAACCAACTGTACTGCAATGCTCATGTCCTTCATCAGGAAAGGGTCCGGAAGGTCTTTGAGTTTGGGCTCAAGGAAAGTCTTTATGATTTCCCCCCCCACAACTCCACGACCCAAGAGGATATTTTCTATAAACGGATCAAGGTACTCACCACTGGATAATCTAATCCGTTTTTCTTCTTCTTTATTGCTCATTGCTTTGTTGCCTTTCTAAACATTAAAAAATGACACGAAGGTATGAAAAAGTCATGGAAATACACTCGGGATTCCGAAAAACCAATCTACAAGAACGCATCAATCAAAGTTTTTGCCAAGCCCGAATCCTTCGTTTCCATCCATTGAATATTTTTAATTTTGTTAAACCAGGTGTACTGTCTTTTAGCGTATCTTCTAGTATCTCTGGTGAGCAGTTCGAGCATTCTCTCGCTGCCGTAGTCACCCTTGATATATTTACTCATATGACTATAACCAATTGATCGCATTGATTTAAGGTTTTGCCCATATCCCTTATTGAGTAGTCCGCGAACTTCTTCTTCGAAGCCATTTTCAAGCATTAGGCTGCTTCTTTGCTCAATGCGCCCGTAAAGTTCGCTGCGTTCACGCGTCAGACCAATTGTCAGTATGTTTTCAAACCGAACACTCTTTGCTTCCTTGTGTTCTTCCAGTAAGCTTGCCCATGTTTTCCCGGTACCCAGGTAAATTTCAAGAGCCCTGACAACCCTATGGCTATCATTTTCATGGATTCTTCTTGCGGAAATATGGTCAATTAAATCCAATTGTTGATGTAAAGCCTTATGCCCTTTTGTTTTTAACTGGTGTTCCAAATCCTTCCTGATCTCTGTAAAGGACGGCAGTTCGGGGGATAAACCATTTACAAGGGCAGTGAGATACAATCCTGTACCACCAGTAATTAAAACCCTTTTGCCCTTATTTAAAATGCTATGGATAGCTTGTGTTGCCTTTACTTCAAAAATACCTGCATCAAAAGGCTCATCCGGGTCCACCACATCAATAAGATGATGCGGTATGTTCTCCATTTCCTCATTTCGTATCTTGGCAGTCCCAATATCCATATAGCGATACACCTGCATGGAATCGACACTGATTATTTCACAATCAAATGCCTTGGCTAGCTGGATGGAAAGTGCAGTTTTTCCTACGGCAGTGGGTCCGATGAGAACAATAATCGGTTCCTTAAGTGGAAAGATGCAAGTATCACTCATGATTCTTAGTAAAGCTAAAAGATGGTGTGAATTCCTGTGATCTAACTGGCCCTATGCCTTGTACCATGAGTAGGTCTTCCGGTGACGAAAAAGAACCAATGTGTTTTCGTGTCTGGAGTATTCTCTCCGCAAGACCGGGACCGATACCCTTTACCGACATAAGTAAATATTTATCACAATAGTTAATGGCAATAGGAAGAAAGAAAAAGGGTGCAAAGCAATGGTTTTTAACGGTTTGCACGTGGGGGGCATCTATTTCCAAAGCCACCTGTTGCGCCGTACCATCAAGTATAAGTTTATGACCCGGTGTTATCCGGAGTTCGGCCTTATCCTGGGAAACGTTCTGAGGAAAATCAAAAAGAATACATAGCTGGAATAAAAGCAAGAGGGTACAGCAAAAAAGCACAAACAGCTCCTTCCCTGCCCCCTCTTTTTTAGAATTGATGCTCTTAACTTTTCTTTGCGTTACGCTGTTCATCACGCATCAATTTATAGGTTAGGGAGTCAACAAGGGCTTGCCATGATGCTTCTATTATATTCACCGAAACCCCCACCGTTCCCCATTGTTCATTTTGATCCTTTGATTCTATAAGAACCCTGACCTTTGCTCCTGTCCCATGCTGACCCGAAAGAACACGAACCTTGTAGTCAACCAGTTCAATCTCTTCAAGAGCAGGATAAAACTGTGTTAATCCTTTTCGCATTGCTTTATCGAGAGCATTAACGGGACCATCGCCCATGGCGGCAGTGTGAACCTCTTGACCTCCGACTTCAACCCTAATGGTCGCTTCTGTTTCCGGAGGTTTATCCATACTCCGTTTCGAATTAATTGCCCTGAACCCCTTTAAGGTGAAAAAATTAGACTGAACACCAATGGCCCGTCTCATTAACAGTTCAAAGGAAGCCTCCGCACCTTCATACTGAAAGCCCTGATTTTCAAGCTCTTTTAGCTCAGAAACAATGGAAGATGCAATGGGGCTATTCGGATCAAGCTCGATACCGAATTTTTTGGCCTTATGCAGGACATTGGACTTTCCTGCCTGATCAGAAATAAGGATTCTTCTAATGTTGCCTACTTTTTCAGGTGCAATATGTTCGTAAGTCATGGGATTTCGTTTCACTGCTGAAACATGAATCCCCCCCTTATGAGCGAAGGCTGAACGCCCCACGTAGGGTTGATATTTATTATGCGGCAGATTGGCTAGTTCATCCACAAGCATGGCGGCATCATAGAGTTTATCAATATTTTTTATGGATTCACACTCATATCCCATTTTCAACCCAAGGGCAGGGATAATTGAGGTCAGATTGCCGTTACCACAACGCTCTCCATAGCCATTCATGGTCCCCTGAACCTGTGTAACACCAAGACTTAACGCCAGAAGAGAATTTGCCACCGCTGTTTCAGAGTCATTATGGGCATGAATCCCAAGGGTTACCGTCTTGCTTCGTTCGCCTACAAACTGCTGCACCCTTTGAATTATCGGTTGTACCTCATGGGGTAGCATCCCGCCGTTTGTATCACATAGAACGAGACATTCGGCCCCGCCAATGATCGCCTTATCCAGAGAAGCCAGAGCGTAGTCCTGATTTTTCTTAAAACCGTCAAAGAAATGCTCAGCATCATAAAAAAGATGCTCCACATGGGGTTTCAAGTAGGCAAGAGATTCTTCGATAATAAGAAGGTTATCTTCGAGTTCTATCCGTAAAGCATCGTAGACATGAATATCCCAGGATTTACCAAAGATGGTGATTACCGATGTCTTGGCATCAAGTAAGGCCTGGAGGTTTTTATCTTCCTCACATGGATTTGAAAAAAGTCGCGTGGAACCAAAAGCTGTTAGCTTAGCATGCTTGAGAGTTTCACTCTGCATTTTCTTGAAAAATTCAACGGCCAGTGGGTTAGATCCAGGCCAGCCCCCCTCGATGAAATCTATTCCAAGTTCATCAAGTTTATGACTGATACGAATCTTATCGGTCACTGAAAGGTTAAAATTTTCTGCCTGGGTGCCATCACGCAGGGTTGTGTCGTATATTTGTACAGATTTCGTCATCAAGCCCACCAATTATATGAGATTTTCTTCTTCCGGGACATTTTCTTTATCAAGTTCGAAGGCATCGTGAAGGGCACGAATTGCAAGTTCGGTATATTTTTCTTCGACGACACAGGATACCTTGATTTCAGAAGTTGAAATCATGGAGATATTAATTCCCTCCTTGGAAAGTACACTGAACATTGTCGATGCAATACCAGAGTGATTTCGCATACCAACACCAACAATGGATATTTTGGTGATGGCATCGGAACCATGGACACCACCGACTGCCCCAATTCTCTTGACCACAGGTTCGAGCAACTGCAAAGTGCGTTGGTAGTCACTGCGAATAACCGTAAAAGTCATATCTGTTTGACCATTCCCAGTATCCTGATTCTGAATAATCATATCAACGATAATATCAGCATCGGAAATGGGAGTGAAAATCTTAGAGGCAATTCCCGGTTGATCAGGAACACCTGAAATAGTAATACGGGCTTCATTTTTATTATAGGTTACACCTGAAACAATTCTTCCTTCCATTGCTTTATTCTCCTCTACAACCCAGGTTCCTTCAGTTTCTGTGAATGTTGAACGAACATGGATTGGGACGTTATACTGTTTTGCAAACGTGACTGATCTGATATCGAGTACTTTGGCACCAAGGCTTGCAAGCTCGAGCATTTCATCGTAAGAAATTTTGTCGATTTTTCTGGCCTTGGCACAAATATTGGGGTCAGTGGTGTAAACCCCCTCAACATCGGTGAAAATCTCACAGGCATCTGCCTTGATTGCTGCTGCCAGAGCAACGGCTGTGGTGTCTGAGCCTCCGCGTCCAAGTGTTGTTATATTCCCATTCTCGTCAACACCCTGAAATCCGGCAACTACCACTACCTTTCCGCTGTTAAGCTCGGCTGTGATTCTCTCTGTGTCAATGTTCTCAATTCGAGCTTTTGTATGCGAGCTATCTGTCAGAATCTTTACTTGATCGCCAAGAAAAGATATGCACTCATCCCTAAAAGCCTTAACTGCCATAGCAAAAAGAGAAATAGTTACCTGTTCACCTGAGGAAAGAAGAACATCCATTTCTCTGTTATCAGGTATCTCCTGCATCTGCATGGCAAAATCAGTGAGACGATTTGTCTCTCCTGACATGGCGGAAAGGACAACCACCATTTGGTTTCCTTCGCTCTTCTTTTTGAGTACCCGCCTGGCCACCTGTTTGATTTTATCAGGGTCGCCGACCGATGTTCCTCCAAATTTTTGTACTATTAAAGCCATCTTACCTCAAACTCCTCAATGCGTAGCAAAATATCTCTGATAAAGAATTAACGGTTGGTCAGTATAGAACCACCATTAACTAATAGTTTTTTTATTTTTCAAATAGTTGTAAATGAATTGCTACAATTTAGTACCTGCCAGTAAAAATGCAACTTTTTCTTCTCTCTCCCGGAAAGGTTCTCGGGCTCTAATAAATTACAGTATGTTTTTAAAACAAAACAGATAGAGTCTGGTAGCATCCATGGTCTCATTTAATTATATAAATAAACATGCATGAAAACATAGAAAACATGAACGACGCCGAATCATTTCATATAGTACTGGTTGAACCTGAAATCCCCCCTAATACCGGGTCTATCGCAAGGTTATGCGGTGCCACCAACAGTGTGCTTCACCTGGTACGGCCGCTTGGATTTTCAACGGACAACAAGCGTCTCAAACGCGCAGGACTTGATTACTGGAAATTTGTTGATATCCGATACTGGGAGTCATTAGATGATTTCCTCAAAGCTCAAGATGAAAACAGATTGTATTTTCTTACAACCAAAACAAACAGATCCTATGTGGACGCACCATTTAAACCAGGTGACTATCTTGTTTTTGGCAAGGAAACAAAAGGTTTACCGAAGGACCTTCTTGAACTCTATTCAGATCGTTGTTTTACTCTGCCAATGGCTAATCCGAATATCAGAAGCTTAAATCTTGCGATGACGGCAGGTATCGTACTTTATGAGGCATTAAGCCGGCAGTAGGATCGGTTCGCACACATAATTGATCAAAATCCAGTCATAGCCTATGGCACATCTATTGCGGCCATTATCCCGAGCACTGTGAAGTCCGGTTTCTGCACGGGAAACGATGGTCTCGATGGTGTCACCGGATATCATCTGAGCGATCCCCATGCTTGCCGTTATTGTAATTTTTCTTTCACCTTGCCCAAGAACTTGCCCACGAATTCTTGCCAGCATCTTTTCAGCTATGCGACAGCCATCTTTTGTGGAACAATCTTTCAGGATTACAAGAAACTGATCCCCTTCCCACCGACAGGTTGTATCAGATGCGCGTAATACTGTTTGGATGGATTTGCTGAACATGGAAAGCAATTCGTCACCGACCTGATGTCCGTATAGTTCGTTCACCCCTCTAAAGTGATCTATATCAACAATCAAGACAGATAATGGTTCCAGGGAACGTTTAGCGTCCAACAGAGCGTGTTCGAAAATTTCGCCAAAAGCATGTCTAGTAACGAATCCGGTCAGAAGATCAACATGTTGATTATCCTGAGAAACCAGATTCCGGAATTTCAAAAAAAGAAAATTAGCAATAGCAAGTACGATAACAAGCAAGATACTCTCTGTCAGGGAAACCTTGTGTAATGCTTTCCATAAAACATGATGATTACTATTGTCAGACAGGGAATAGAAGTCAATGGCAACGAGGAGAAGCCCCAGAAATAAGGCGCAGCCAAGAAGAAGTTGAATTAAAAAAAATATTCGATCTTTTTTCATAAAATCTACAGGTGACGAAGAGTCGGGAATATGGTAACACCAACTACTTAAATAGTTGCCAGCTACTGTTATCTGTTTGTTTTTTGTCGTTTCCTGGATTAAATCCAAACAATATAGGAATTTTAGAATATTCTTTCATAACAGAATTTAGTGAATCCAGGTATTATTTTTTTTCCAGAAGGAGCAAAAAAAGATGGTTGATCGCGTTTATAATTTCAGTCCGGGTCCAGCAACTCTTCCAGTGGAAGTACTTCAACAGGCCTCAAAGGATGTCCTTAATTTTAAAAATACCGGCATTGGTCTCATTGAAATGAGTCATCGTTCCAAGGAATTCATGGAAGTTGCTGACACCACCGAAAGCCTTCTCCGTGAGCTTATGGGAATACCGGATAACTATAAGGTCCTTTTCCTCCAGGGAGGCGCATCAAGTCAGTTTTTCATGATCCCCATGAATCTTCTTGGAAATGGTAAAAAAGCAACCTATCTCAACACCGGAACATGGTCAAAAAAAGCCATTAAAGAAGCCAGACTTTTCGGTGATATCCAGGTCGCCTACTCAAGTGAAGAGCAAACCTTCAATAGAGTGCCAACGGACACTGAATACAGTGTGGACAGTGCTTCTGAATACCTCTATTTTGTTTCAAATAACACCATCTACGGGACCCAGTTCCCCACATTTCCCAAGACCGATAAAATACTGATTTCTGATATGTCCTCAGATATACTGTCCAGGAAAATCGATGTATCTCAATTTGGAATTATTTTTGCCGGTGCTCAGAAAAATATGGGTCCTGCAGGGGTTACCATTGTCATAATACGAGACGATTTACTCGAAAAAACACCCGATAACACTCCCACCATGCTCACATACAAGACCCACGCCGACAAAGGGTCAATGTTTAACACTCCTCCGTGTTTTCCTATTTATGCAGTTGGGGAAGTTTTGAAGTGGCTGAAGAAGAAAGGTGGGGTCGAGGCCATTGAGGCAATTAACATCGAAAAGGCAGGACTCCTCTACGATTGCATTGACAGCACAGATTACTACCGCGGTCATGCTGAAAAGACGTCCCGCTCTTTAATGAATGTCACTTTCAACTTGCCCAATGCTGACCTTGAGATGAAATTTATAGCTGAAGCTGCACAAGTTGGGTTGAACGGTTTAAAAGGTCATCGCTCTATTGGTGGTTGCCGTGCTTCTATCTACAATGCCTTCCCCAGAGAAGGGGTTGAAAAACTTGTGGTGTTTATGAAGAAATTTGCAGAAAACAACCCTGGCTGATTGCTCATAGTCTATTAAAGGGTGTTGAAAAGTATCTTCCAGGAACCATTTTACATGTAGCCAGGGCCGAATAATCAGCATTTTTCTTCGTTTATGTATACTTAGCAGGGCTTGACGTTTAAAACTTATCAATCGTTTTTTG
>Ga0207996_1001100_pt1 | contig 20181 bp, 21 predicted proteins | sample AntAceMetag02UKG_FD_184773 | JGI IMG/M metagenome (GOLD analysis project Ga0207996, IMG submission 184773) | Saline lake microbial communities from Ace Lake, Antarctica - Antarctic Ace Lake Metagenome 02UKG (SPAdes) (version 2) | ecosystem: Environmental > Aquatic > Non-marine Saline and...
TGGCGGAGGAAGTAATTCCATAGGGATTTTTTATTCATTTATACCTGATAAGAAAGTTTCTCTTATTGGTGTGGAGGCCGCAGGTTTTGGCATAAAAACAGGCAAGCATGCTGTAACACTGGGAAAGGGGACAGTAGGCACGCTTCATGGAAGTATGAGCTATCTCTTGCAAGACAGTAATGGACAGATAAAAATAGCCCATTCAATTTCTGCAGGGCTTGATTATCCTGGAGTTGGTCCGGAACACAGCTTTTTAAAGAAAACAGGCAGAGCTAAGTATCATTCTATTACAGATAAAGAGGCTCTGGAGGGATTTAAACTGCTTTGCAGGACAGAGGGAATTATTCCTGCTTTAGAGAGCGCTCATGCAATTGCTTATGCAAAAAAACTTGCACCTAAACTAAAGAAAAACGCGATAATTATAATCTGTCTTTCCGGCAGAGGAGATAAAGATGCAAACATAGTAGCAGAGATATTGGGAGTAAAGTTGTGAACAGAATAGAAAAGACATTTCTTAATCTGTCCGAAACAAATACAGCGGCTTTCATTCCTTTTATAACAGCGGGTTATCCAGACCTTGCTGTAACAAAAAAACTGGTTTTTGCATTTGAGAAAGCCGGAGCAGATATTATTGAACTTGGTGTTCCATTTTCAGATCCGCTTGCAGATGGGCCTACAATACAACAAGCTTCTGAAAGAGCGCTTAAAAATAAAGTATCTTTGCCAAAAGTAATAGATTTTGTAAAGGATATCAGAGAGAAAAGCAGTATTCCCATTATCTTAATGGGGTACTATAATCCAATATTTAAATATGGAATTAATAATTTTGTAAGAGATTCTATAAAAGCTGGTATTGACGGGATCATTGTGCCTGATCTTCCTCCAGAGGAAGCCTCTTTGATTTATAATAAAACGAAAAATTCTTCTCTTGCTATAGTATTTCTTGCTGCTCCTACAAGTACAGATGATAGAATTAAACGGATTGCTAGAATGACAGAAGGATTTATTTATTATGTGTCACTTACCGGCGTAACCGGAGCTAGAGGCATATTGTCAAAAACAATTAGACAGAATGTATTAAGGATTAAGAATCTCACTTCCAAACCAGTTTCTGTTGGCTTCGGAATCTCTACGCCGCAGCATGTAAAAGAAGTTGCATCATACGCTGACGGAGTGATTATAGGAAGCGCAATTGTTAAACTAATTGAACAAAACCTCAATAAGCCAAACCTGCTTAGTAAAGTTACCTCTTATGTCAAAAAGATGGTGGATGCAACAAAAGAAGAAATGTAAAAGATATGTCTGCAGAAATTATTACCATTGGAACAGAGCTACTCACAGGCAGCACTATCAACACAAATGCATCATACCTTGCAGAAAAGCTCTTATCTCTGGGGATAGAGACTTGTTTCCAAACATCTGTTGGAGATAATCATCCCCATCTGGAATCAGTGCTTTCTGAAGCAATTAAACGATCAGAAATAATTATTGTTACTGGAGGATTGGGCCCAACTGTAGATGACATAACGAAACAAGCCGTTTCCAACGTTCTGAAAACCCGCCTGATTCTAGAAACCAGCATTCTCTCAAAAATAGAACGGTTCTTTAAGGATAGAAAAAAGGAAATACCTTCAAACAATTATAATCAAGCGCTTATTATCAGAGGATCTATGATTATTAATAATGAAACAGGAACAGCACCTGGCTTAATTATTGAAAGAAATAGAAATACCATCATTCTACTTCCTGGTGTTCCCAGAGAATTAAAACAAATGTTTGAGCATACTGTTTCTAAATATCTTGAGAAAAAATACAGGAAAAATCTTGTCATTAAATCCCGTACACTAAGAACCTTTGGTCTTGGAGAATCAGACATTGATGGGAGAATTACTCATATTACAGAAAAATACTCAAATCCATGTATTGCGTTCCTTGCTCACGCTACAGAGGTGGATATAAAAATAACTGCAAAGGCTGGCAACCAGAATATTGCTGATTCCTTAATAGCCGATGTAGAAACCCAGATAAGAGATTGCCTTGGAGACTCTGTATTCGGCGCAGATGAGGAAACAATGGAAAAAGTTATTGCCGCTATTTTAACACTGCGAAACAAAACAATTGCTGTTGCTGAATCATGCACTGGAGGGATGGTCTCTAATCTCCTAACAAATGTGTCTGGAAGTTCAGCATATTTCATTGAATCTATTATTGCTTACAGTAATAAAGCCAAAACTAGATTGTTAAATGTTTCTCAACATACAATTGAAGAATTCGGATCAGTAAGCTCCCAGACAGCAAGTGCTATGGCAGAAGGGATAAAGGAACTTGCAGGCACTGATTATGGTCTTTCAGTAACAGGAATAGCAGGACCATCAGGTGGGACTTCACAGAAGCCGATAGGCCTGGTTTACATCGGACTTGCACATCAGAGCGGGGGAGATGTCTCAGAACATAAGTTTTTCGGAACCAGAGACATTATTAAACAAAAAGCTGCGCAGACTGCTCTGGATACAATTAGAAAACATCTTATAAATCAGGCATAATATCCCCATTAATCCCTCTTTTTTATAATGATGTACTTTTTTCTTTTTACTTTATAAGTGAGTCCCTTAGGATAAAGTAAAGCTTGAAGACAGGTCTCTATGCTGACATCCTTCAGATATATATCCACTCTAGGACTTATGTTATGAAGAGCCGCTTCGTCTATAGTGATATTAATTCCGCAATCCTTTGAAAGGAACAGGAGTATGTTCTTAATATCTCCGTTCTTAAAATTGATTAGTTTTATTCTTGTAGCAAGTACCTTTTCGATATGTGTGGCTTCGGTTATAATAACATAGTTTTTTCTTTCTCTATATATTAATCCTTTTGGTAAAAGTATATCTTTTAGAAATTCCTTTATCCTTATTCCAGAAGAAGATGTACAATTAATCCCTGAGGAGAGAAGTTCGTTGGAAACATCAATAATTGATATATTTAATTTATGTTTCTTAGCAAGGTCGATAATAGTATTATATATAGTCCAGCCATCATATCTATTTGGTATAATTGCTTCATTCAAAGAATTATCCAGTTCAGAACACAGAAGAGGGGAGCCTGCTAACATTAAAACTAAAAATAGAGGAACAAATACGTCATGTCTAATCTTTCCCTTGGATTTGCCAAACATATCTTTCCTCTATATATTTTATTAAGCATTATATCATACGCTTTTGACTTTTAATAATTCCTTATCTCTGAATTTTTTGGGCAATGTTCACGTTGAGGACATAGGGGATATTCAGGATGCAATTGAAGAGTGATATAGGTAGAATTTAGAATGTAGTGCCTCGGCAATTTTTGTGTAGATTTTTACGTGAGGCAATGATACAATTTTGTAATGAAAGAGAGAGTGTCATTAGAAGATTTAGGGAAAAGACCATATATTGTAGCAGTACTTAATAAGGCTTCTGTGAAAACTGCTCAATCAGCGCAAAGGCTTGGCGCAGACACCCTGGAGCTTCGCGTTGATATGCTGGATTCCTGTTATCATAATGGAGAGAAAGTAAGCTCTATTATAAGACAATTAAAGGAGCAAGTTAGATTACCTGTTATTCTTACTATACGCTCCTCAAATGAGGGAGGGATGGCGGAAATAACTGACGACAGACGTCTTGATATTTTCAGTGAAGCTATCTCAGAGACAGATTTAGTAGATATTGAAATCAATTCAAATCGCATAAATTCTAAGGTGATAGAACTCGCAAAAACACAGAATAAAAAGGTAATTCTTTCTTATCATAATTTTGAGAAAACACCTACTATACCTTTCTTGAAAAATCAGGCAGAGAAAGCATGTGACTTGGGATGTGATATTCTCAAAATTGCAGCAATGGCAAACAATATGGAAGATGTAAGGGTATTACTGAATTTTTGCTCCAACTGGAAGAAAACCGGAATAGCTGTTATGTCAATAGGCCATTTGGGTGCAATCTCCAGACTTACTGGATTCCTATTTGGTTCTTGTCTTACGTATGGATTCGTGGATAAACCTGTTGCTTGCGGGCAATTAAGCATAAAGGATTTAACCAAGTATTATCACATCCTCTATCCATAATTTTTATCTTAACGGAATGCGAAGAATATTATTGTCCTGCCAAATCCAGATGTTTACCTAAGTGGGTTATAAGCGTCTCGTAATGTTCATTCTCGTAGATATTTAAGGTCTTATATATCTCCTCTTTCATATCCTTCAGGATGCTACCGTATGTAATATGCAGAAGCTGCCTGCAATTATTTTCATTGAGGAGTTCGGGGAGTTCTTCATTGGAAAGTTTATCAAGTGCGGGAATTTTGGATAGATCAGTGGTAACATGATAAGATTTGCGATCTTTTCCAAAATTACTAAGAGCAGTTTGATGCATACGACGGTAGAGAACAGGGTTCTTATGGCTGATAAGGCGGACTGCCTCCAGCCAGTTTGTTCCGGCTGTCTTGATGTGAAACACTCCTTCAGTAGATTCTGCGATTATCGGATAAATGGAAAATTTATCGCTGCCGCTATGAATGCTTAGCTTATATCCGCGAAAGTGACGGCATATACCAGCATGAGCTAAGAAATCTTTTTTAAATATCTTTCTATCGCCAATATAATCAATTCCTTTTTCAAATTCTCCGATAAATCTTAAGGCGAGACTTGTGAAATTAACTCCGTTTCGCCTGAGTTCCTCTACAATAAATATATGAGCCAGAAGAGTGGTCGGAGTGTCAGTTTCATCTACTGATGCCTCAAAATCAAAAGCAGTAGGAATTCTCTCTTTGATAATATTATAACAATTTACAATATGCTCTAATGCCTTGGCATAGACAGAAACAATCTTCATCAGCTCAGGCTTGTTTATCTTATATGTGTTTGCACCTATTTTATAGGTCTTTCCTAAATAAAGCTTTTCATAGAAGTCTGTGTTTGAAATACTTCCCATATTCTTTACACTGTCATTGATATAGTCCGATGGGTCTATGGTATACATAGTATAGCCACATTCACATGCTTTAATAACATCCTCCTGCTTTTTCACATGATCAATATCCGCCCCATAGCCATTTCTGTATCCCTCCTGAAAAACTCCCCACATAGCATCATCCAGGACAATTTGCATGCTGCGGCCTGTGCGTTCCATTTCCCGTATAGACTGCTGTGGAAAGATCGGAAATATATCTCTGCCTTTAACGCTCTTAATATGGCCCGGAGTAGCTAGCCCCAATCTGTCTCCAAAACCAAAACTTCTCTTAATTCCACAAGCAACAGGATTTAGATACTTGAATAAATTACGCAATCTAATAGCATTGAGAAGAGTTTTTTCATAGACATTATATTTAGATATCTTTTTTACAGACTTCTCAAATTTCGTATCATCTGAAACCAGATATTTCTTAAGATCTTTACTGACAAGAAAATAGGTCTTGCCATCTTTTTCTATCTTAGATTCAGCGTAAACTTTGTAACCTTTTGCAATAAGAGATTTCATTTAAGCAATTCCTTAATTTTTGTTGCCCTATAAGTATTTCTTAAAAAACTCAAAAGCTTTTCCTCCGGAGAAAGAATGCGCTCCTGGGAAAATTTCTATCCAAAGGTCATTCTTCGCCTTAGCAGCCTTGTATGCTTCTTTAACAATTTGATGTGCTTTTTTAGCGGAATGCAAATAAAAACAGGTATCGTTTGCTCCGCTTTCGATTAACAGAGGCTTGGAAGCAATGGCAGATATTACATCCCCTACATCAGCATACTGATAAAGATAGGGAACTAATTGTGAACCGCAGAAATTAGGACGATTAATGGCATAGTGCTCTGTGCTAGTAGCATAGCAGATGATGTCTGCCGCTTTTATCCTTTCATCAAGAAGAGCCATATAAGTAGTCATTGTTCCGCCAAAGGACAATCCCATACACCCAATTCTATTTTTATCAACCTCTTTTCTAGTGATTAAAAAATCAATGACCCGCATCCCGTCAAAGATGTTTGCTCCTAGTAATGTCTCTCCTAAAATTAAGTGCTGGATAAAATGCACATTACATTTATCTCTGCCTGGAAAAGGATCGGCATAGCCCACCCTTTCGCCAAAACTCCGCCAATCAGGACAAATTGCAATAAAACCCTTTCCCGCCATCTGTTCACCGTAATTGTAATTATGTGAAAATATATTATTTTTTCGTTCTGTATTATTAAAATCCACTCCAGCTATCGGGTCTTTCCCGTATGGACCATGTCCATGACAGCAGAGAATGGCGGGGACCCTTTCCTTTAGTCCTTTTGGAATTAAAAGATATAAAGGGACGTAGCAATCCTTTTCGCTTTGAATGATCCATTTCTCCCTGATATATTTTTCTTTCTCCTCTCTACTGTACAAAGCAGGCTTTAAATCAGCAGGTTCCGGCCATGCCCCTAAAAGTTCTCTTATTTTATCTTTTAATGTTTTTTGCCAAATGAGAAATTCTTTCTTATTTTTTGCCTTAAACGCCAAAGAAGGTTTTGTTCTTTGATACAACTTTTTAATAAAATCATCTGTAATGAAATTTGCATCTGTCATTGTTTATTCCTTCTTATTAGAGTAACGATTTAATCTTAATAGCTTCTCCTGTCTTTATAGACTTATTGCCGGCTATTCCAATCAATATGGACATAGCCCCACCCCATGAACCAGCCTGATGTCCCAGAGGATCGGATATCCCTTCTTTAAAAAGCATATCCCTAAGCCTTGTATCCCCGCCACCATGTCCGCCTACAACTTTAGGAACCTTGATAATCTTTGGTTTCTTAAATAATGGGAAAATCTTTATTTCCTTCTCTTCTGGCACACCTCCTGGAAAACTATGAAATTCCTCTGCTTCAAGCCTTCCTTTTTTCCCATTAAAAGACATTCTCCATCCTTCATAAGGCAGAAAAGCATTCAGGTTATAGCTTAAGAATGTTCCTTTCTTGTAGGTTACACACACTGACATTGTATCTTCAATATCAATCTCATCACTGAATACACACTTGTCCCTGTAATATTTATCCTCCACCTCTGCCTCACGAAAAAATTCTCTATGAAATTCGCTTTTTTCTATATCAAAATAGAATTTACATGTCTTTTTATACTTACAGGTCAGGCACCTCTCACTCCTTTCTTCTCTGGTAGGGCCGTAAAATCTTAAGGCGCCTCTGGCAAACACCTCCTCCGGCTCATCATCCAAAAACCAGTTAATCAAGTCAAAGTGATGAGTTGCTTTATGGACCAGAAGTCCACCGGAATTTTCTTTTCTCCTGTGCCATCTACGAAAATAATCAGCCCCGTGTGAGGTGTCCAGATACCAATGGAAATCAACTGAGATAATATCGCCAATAATATCTTTGTGGAGAAGCTCTTTTATGCGTGTTACATACGGCACATAACGGTAATTGAAAGTAACCGTAACCTTTCTTTTGCTTTCTTTTTCAGCTTTGAGTATAGCTCTGCATTTCTCATTATCGATTGTCATAGGCTTTTCAGTAATAACATCATGTCCAGTCTCTAATGCCTTAATAATAAACTTATGATGAGTTGAATCCTTGGTGGCAACAATAAGCGTATCAAATTTGACTTCCTTAAGCATCTTATCGAAATTGGTATAAACAGGAATATTTCGTTTTAGACTTTTGTTTGTAAGTTCCAGTCTCTTAGGGTTAGCATCGCATATAGCCACAAGTTCTGCCTGTTTCTTATATTTTCCTACAATAGGCTTAGCAAACATATGTGGCCCACGATTCCCTGTCCCGACCAATGCATACCTTTTTTTCATAGCAACCTCCTGTAAACTTTTATTTTTCAGAATATCAAAAAGATGCTACCTTGACAATGGATATATTGTGGAATATTTGCTATTATAAATTAGTTATGGATTTCTCAAAATTTAAGAACATTTTAATAGTAGACCTATTGCGCATAGGGGATACAGTTGTAACATTTCCTGCAATAAAAGCAGTTAGAGAAAGCCTACCTGACGCACATATAACTTTGGTTGCCTCTACTGATCTCAAATCAATTGTTGAAGAGCAGGAGCTTGCTGATAATATTTTGTATTTTGACTGTGAAAAAAATGGGAAAAATCCATTTTTAATATGGAGATTTGCTAAGAGCCTGTCAATTCAGACCTATGACCTTGCAATAGTTCTGGATACAAGGCTTACCAGTAATCTTATAGCATTTTGGGCTAATGCAAAGAGGCGTATAGGCTATAATTATCGTTCCAGAGGATTCTTATTGACAGACAAGACGAAGGCACCTCTTTACTGGAACAAATCCGTGTGGAAATACTCGGACTCAATAAAAGTATCTCATGAAGTAGACAGCTGGATAAAACTCATAGAAAAAGCAGGATTCATTGTTGAAGAGCAACGACCTTATATTAAAGAATCACATAAAAATCAGGAGTGGTGTAAAAGTTTTCTGAAAGAGCACAACGTAGCGCAAACAGATGTCCTTGTGTGCATACATCCCGGAAGCAATACCTCTTATCAGTGGAGCTCAGACAGATTTGCACAGGTTGGGGATTTTATAATGGAAAAACTTAAAGCAAAAGTGTGCGTATCGGGAGGACCTGATGATGCTGGCTTAATAAAAGAAATAGAGAGCAACATGCGTGCTAAGCCGATAATCTCAAATTGCAAAATGAACCTCGGTCAATATGCAGAGCTTCTGAGAAGGGCAAATCTTTTGGTAAGCGTAGATACCTGCGCAACTCATATTGCTTCTGCAGTCAATACTTCGGTTATTGCTTTATTCGGACCTGGTGACCCCAGAATATGGCGGCCATATGGAGAAGAACATATAGTAATAAAGAAAGAAGACGCCTTTTGTATGGGCTGTAAGAAACCTGTTTGCAGGCAAGATAAACACTATTGTATGGATGCAATAACTGTTGAGGAAGTATGCAAAGCGATAGAAAACAAATTGTAAAACCCGACTATCTGGGTCATAGACAGAGAATTAAGGAAAAGTATCAGAAGAGCAGATTGGATAATTGGCACGATTATGAAATTCTTGAGCTAATACTCACTTACGCAATACCCCGCAAGGATACGAAGCCTATTGCTAAAGCATTACTTGGAAAATTTAAAAGCATTAGAGGTGTATTTGATGCAGAAAGAGAAGAATTGAAAAAAATAAATGGAATAGGTACAAATGCAGCTGTGCTCATTAACCTGTTTAAAGAGGTTGTTTCCCTGTACCTGTTGCGGGATCTTCTGGAACAGGAGGATATAATATCTTCACCAAAAGCAGTCTATAATTACTTACAAGCTTCATTAAGAGGAGCTAAGGATGAAATCTTTAAAGTTATTTTCCTTAATACGGCCAACAGACCTGTCAAAGTAGAGACAATACACATTGGTACTGTAAATAAAGCAGTAGTTTACCCTCGTAAAGTAGTGGAACATGCTTTAGGAAACAAAGCTGTATCTGTTATCCTCGCGCATAATCATCCTGGGGGAAGTCTTACGCCTTCAGAGGATGATAAGAACATAACACAGGTATTGATTAAAGCGCTTGGTACTGTAGATGTTAATGTGCTGGATCACATCATTATAGGATTTGAAGGCTATTTCAGTTTTAAGGAGCACAGATTAATATGAGCATTAAGGTGTTATACATAACCGGAGAGACTGTGCCTGGGAATAACGGGGGATCAGTACATGTTTGGGAGGTTGCTTCAAATCTATCGAGACTCGGATATGAAGTAACTTTAATCTCACAAAGGCAAGGAACATTAGTGTGTTCCGAAGACTTAAGAGGAGTTAAACTCCTTCGCACCAACATGCAATATTCAAATAAGATTCTCTCTATTGCAGGTCTTAAATTGCTTCCAGAACTACTGATGAGAAGCTTTGATATAATCATTGAGAGATATGTTACCTTTGGCGGAGTAGGAACTATATATTCAAAGCTTAAGAAGATCCCGCTTATACTTGAAGTAAATAGCCCTCATACTGAAGAGCTTATATGGAGATATAACATTACCAGTAGAGCGATTGTTAATATACTCAGATCATGGAGGAATGTTCAATTCACACAGGCAAAAAAAGTTATAGCTACTTCACTTACAGTTGTTCCGAAACATGCGCGCCTAAAAACAGAGCAGGTTAGGTGGGCTGCGAATACGGATATGTTTAGATCCGAATTGCGAAACACAGAAAAAGCAAATGAAATTAGAAAAACATACAATTTAGATAACAAGTTCACAGTAGTGTTTGCAGGTACATTTAGAAAGTGGCACGGTGCGCTTGACCTCCCTGAAATTGTCAGGACTGTAATTAGTAAAGACAAGAATGTACAGTTCCTTTTTGTTGGTGGAGGAGAGTGTTTGGATGAAGTAAAAGCTAAGATTAGAGATATGCATTTGAGTCAGTATGCAGTTTTTACCGGCACCCGGGAATATGAAATCATGCCATACCTTATGGCAGTGTCCGATGTGGGTATTGCACCCTACAATGCAGCATATTATAAGCCGTTAGAAGATTTCGGATTCTTCTGGTCTCCTCTCAAGATATTTGAATACATGGCGTCAGGACTTCCGGTTATCACGGTTTCTTATGATCCACTTCCTGAGATTGTCATTAATGGAGAAACAGGTTTTATAACACCTACTGAAGACCCATCCAAAATAGCAGAGGCAATCATTAATCTTACTAAGAATCCTCTTAATGCTTCAAGCATGGGGAAAAAGGCAAGAGAATTTGTAGAAAATAATTACACATGGAAGCTTCATGTTGACAATCTGGATAAAATAATAAAAACCACTCTAGGAAAGGATTAGTCTTGAATATTGCAATAGATGCCAGAATGATTTTGCACTCGGGTATTGGTACCTATACAAGAAATCTGGTTACAAATATCCTCGATATTGATGAGTCTAACATCTATACTCTATTAGGCAAAAAGGAAGAGCTTTCTAAGTATGCGCAAAAAAACAATGTTTCTATAAAGGAGTTTCATTCGCCAATTTATAGTATAAGTGAGCAAGCTATTGCACCTTTAAAGCTCTGGAATACCGAATTTTTGCACTGCCCGCATTACAATATCCCTGTTGTGTATGAGGGGGAAATGGTAGTTACTGTTCACGATTTAATACATCTTATCTTCCCTCAGTTTCTCAAATCCAGAGCTGCATATTTCTATGCTAAATCATTGTTTAAACTGGTGGCTATAAGAGCAAAAAAGATAATAGCTGTGTCTGAAAACACAAAAGCCGATATAGTGAATTATTTAGGTATAAAGAAAGATAAGGTTGTTGTGATCTATAATGGGGTATCGGAAATCTTCAAAAAAGAGGTATCTCAAGAAGAATGTGAAAAGCTGAGAGATAAATTAAATCTGCATGCAAGATACATACTTAATGTAAGCAATATGAAGACGCACAAAAATATTGAGACACTTATTAAAGCATATTCAAAACTCAGAAAACAGGGAATAGAACAAAAGCTTCTTTTGGTTGGAGGGAAAAAGGATAGAATTAGAGAACTGCAGGTTTATGCGGAGCAGTTTAATGTAGCTGAATATGTAATTTTTCTTCAGAACATAGATTTTGAGGATTTACCATCTATTTACCAGATATGTGATGTATTTGTTTTCCCATCTTTTTATGAAGGGTTTGGCTTACCACTTGTAGAAGCAATGGCAAGCAGAGTGCCTGTTGTAACATCTGATGTATCCTCAATGCCTGAAGTTGTTGGTAATGCAGGCATAACCATAGAGCCGAAAGATGCAGATTCTCTGGCTGAAGCAATAGAAAAAGTTATTTCTGATAGCAATTTGAGAAATAACATGGTAAGAGAGGGCACAAAGCAAGTAGAGAAATTCAACTGGCAAGATACTGCCAGGAAAACTCTGGATGTTTATAAAAAAGAATTTTTTTAACGGATAAAAGGAGAAAACATTGTGGCAATAGATAAGGAACTTCTGGATATTCTGGCATGTCCAAAATGCAAAGGGGATATAAGACTTGAAGGCGATGATAAACTTGTTTGTGATGCTTGCAAGAAATACTATCCAATAAAAGAAGGCATCCCTGTTATGATGATTGATGAAGCAATTGACTATATGCCGGAAGATAAGTAAAAAAGTGCCGAAAGGAAGAGTCTATTTTGGTTTGACAGCCACTTGACTTTTAGATAATTATAATATATGCTCAACAACAATTAATTGAGAATTTAAATTAGTCGATAAGGGCAAACTACCCGAAAGGGTAGGACGCAAAGCCTACAGGCCTAAGAGGTTGTAAACTTTATGGTAGCTGGGTTGCCGAAATCAAGAGGTAACCCATTCAGGTCAAGGCTTGGATGGGTTTTTTTATTATGATTGGGAAACACGTATCAGGATATAAAATAAATAAATATCTTACTTCTACTGATTTTACAAATATTTATTTAGGGAATAAAGACAAAACAGATGTAATCATTAAAATATTGCAGATAAAACCTGATAGTGACCAAAGACGCAGCAGATTTTTTCATGAAGTGGAAATAATGAAGAAATTAAGTCATAAAAATATTCCCAAGGTGTACGACTTCGGGGAAAAGAAAGATTTGCAATATATTATACTGGAATATATTGATGGATATAACCTGAGAGAGCTGATAAAAGCTCATGGTGATCCATCAAAGAATTATATCAGTATAATTTTTGAGCTATGCGAGACACTGGGGTATATTCACAAAAGAGGCATTATTCATCAGGACATAAAAAGCAGAAATATAATTTTGACAAAAGATGGGGATGTAAAAATAATAGATTTTGGTTTGGCTTATGAAAAGGACAAATATAGCACAAAGGTACGAGAAAGAGCAGGTACTCCACATTATATGTCTCCTGAACAAATAAAAGGGTATAGAGGAGATGAACGGGCAGATATCTACTCTCTGGGAGTTGTTATGTATGAACTTGCAACAGGTAGGAGACCATTTGATGGAGAGGCCTTTCCTCAAATTGTTTTCCAGCAACTAAATGTGTCTATTAAACCGCCTCGAGTTTATAATCAAGAGATATCCAAAGATTTTGAGGGCATTATCTTAAAAACTCTTAATATCGATCCTGCTAAAAGGTATCAAAGCATAGAGGAATTGGGTTTAGATATAAAAAAGACGATGTAAATGATAGGAAAATATCTAACAAGGGAAGAGGTTCAGCAGACGTTAAAGCTCAGTAGAGAAGAAATGCTAAAACTTATTAAAGAAGGAAAGATTAAACCCTATCGCTTAGATAATGAGATTATCTTTAAATACAAGGACGTGGAGAAACTTATGTCCATGATTGAGCCAGAGAAGAAAGTTGACACGTTAAAATACAGATAAATCTTATCATCTTTTAAAAAAGAATAGTGCCGAAGGGGGGAGTCTATTTTGGGTATTTTCGTAACCTCTTCAACCCCAATATGATACGACTTTAGTCCCTGCCCAACATACACTTACCAAATTACATTACTTATATTACTTACTATGACTTTATACCTGTTTTGGGGTAGTTTGGGCACAAAATGGGCACAAGAATCAATATTCTTCCCCACACAGAATTTTTTGGTAAAAAGGAGATATTTCTTGATATTTTACACAATTGTCTGCTATCGTAACAAAATGAGGGTAGCGGTTTAATGATATATGTTATGCTCCAAAAAAAATATCACATACTCAGAAATTGAGGTCAATGAAAATGACAAGCAAATTAGTTGTGGAAATTTTGACGTTGGTTGTTATCTTTGTAACAATGGTCTTTGTCATAATGTACTGGGCTGAAACTCAGCAAATGAAAGCTGAGATGGTAAACCAAACCAAAATAAGTTTCCAAAACATCAAAAGTCAAAACATGCCATTAGTTGACCTTCAACTTGAGGTTGTTATGGCTAGTTTCCCCCCTGCTCAATTCAAAGATCCGTTTGTATACCATTTATTTCTAGTAAATAAAGGCAATGGTCCTGCCTTCAAAATAATTACACAAAGATTTATTAACCCTAAAGAAAACAAACAAAAAATAGCCGTTCATGAACCTCCGAATAGAAAGCTCAATGCTTTTACCAAAAAAACTAGCATGCTAGGGGTGGGAGAAAAGACAGAAATTTACCGAGAAGGGTCCACTTCTTATGAGCATATGAAAATTGTTGTTTCATATCTAGACCATTTTGGAGAAATGCACAAAAGTGTTTTTCAGGGTGCCAGAGATGGTATCGAAATCTTGGATTACCCACACTTGGAGAACTTTTACACAAAAGAAGAAATCGAAGTAAAACAATAGATTAGGAATGGGAGAGCATAACAAAACGTTCAACTTGACCCAAAGGGGCCGCGCCTGTTGGCTTTGCGCAGTTTCGTGTTTACGTAGTTTTTTATTAATCCCAGTTCCCATTTGGGCAAGTTAACTGGGTCGTTGGACTCTCTTCCACTCGTTCCCGCTATTATATCCCCCATATTCCCCTGTAGAGCATGACCAAGCCACTTTTTTTGGGTTTTGGGCACCATTTGGGCACAACGCCATTTTTATAACTGGTTGTCAACGAGTAGGTTACGAGTTTAAAAACAATGGTACCGAAGGGGGGATTTGAACCCCCAAGGAGTTGCCTCCACATGGTCCTGAACCATGCGTGTCTGCCAGTTTCACCACTTCGGCATCTTAGTAATGCAGAAACATTATATCATTCCTTTATAAAAGTCAATAATTCCAATTCCCAAGCTGGAGCTTTTCCAAAAACTAGTTTTTATCTTTACACTCTTCTAACCCAGTAGTAACATATTGATAGAAAAGGAAAAGGGGAGATGACAAGTTTGTTTATTAGAACATATGGAGACAACGTACTGATAAAAAAAGCCTCTCCTGTGTCCAAAATAACCTCGGAAACCAGAGAGCTTGTATCTCAAATGACAGAGATTATGTATGAGAACAAGGGAGTTGGTCTTGCAGCGCCTCAGGTTGGTATATCAGAGCGTATTGTTGTGGTAGATATTGGAGAAGGACCTCTTGCGCTCATAAATCCTGAGATTATATCAAAAGAAGGTGAAGATGTTGGGGATGAGGGATGCTTGAGCATTCCGGAAATAACTGTGGAAATAAAAAGAGCTCAAAAAATACTTGTTACAAGCCTTAATACATATGGGAAAACCATAAAAGTAAAAGCCATTAACTTAATGGCTAGAGCTTTGCAGCATGAGATTGACCACTTGAATGGGACTCTGATTATAGATCATGCAGATATACAAAAAAGACAGATGATAAATGGCAAACTAAAAAAATTAAAAAGGCAAACTTTGCAGGGACTATGTTAAAACAGGAATTAGCTGTAAAACAAACACAAACTCTGGTAATGACTCCCGAGATGCAGCAGTCTATACATATGCTCCAAATGCCTCTTCTGGAATTAAAAGAAACAATGGAACAAGAACTAGTAGAAAACCCCATGCTTGAGCTAAAGAAAGAGAATGATACGGTTAATGCGGAAGATAGTATTGAAGAAAGCCTTGATACACATATAAAAGAAGAACTGGAGCAATTTGCTAAGTTTGATCGAGATTGGCAGGAATATTACAGTCAGGCTCATGAAAAGGAAGACATAAGGGGAAAACAGGGGAAAAGGGATTATGCAGAAAGTTTAATTACTAATAGTTCAGGCTTGAGAGAACATCTATTTAAGCAGTTGCATCTTATTAGATTATCAGATAAGGATTACAAAATTGGAGAAACAGTTATTAATGAAATAAATGATGATGGGTATCTGCAAAGCTCAGTGGATGAGCTAGCATCTGTTACAAAGGTGTCGCCAAAGAGCATTGGAAAAATTTCAGGGATAATACAGCAATTTGACCCTGCTGGAGTTGGGGCAAGAACAATCAATGAGTGTTTGCTCATTCAGATAAAATCAATGGGAAAGGAAAATACTTATAATCAGCAAATGGTAAAGTATTATCTGAAAGATATAGGCAAAAGAAATTACAAGAATATTGCTAAGGCGCTCAAGATTTCTGAAGACGAAGTGATAAAAGAGGCTAAGTTAATATCCTCTCTTGAGCCAAAGCCCGGAAGGCAATATAATCCTGTTCAGATAAAATATATTACGCCAGATGTTACTATTAAAAAAGTGGCTGAAGAAGTCGAATACGCAATTATGATCAATAATGAAGAATTACCTGCGATTAGGATAAATCCGCTATATAAAAAGCTGATGCAATCCTGTGGGGAAGAAAAAGCGAAGAAATTTCTGCTTGAGAAATTCAAGTCAGCAATATGGCTTATAAAGAGTATTAAGCAAAGACAGACAACAATATCTAAAGTGACAAAATATATTATCAAATACCAAAAGCAATTCTTGGAAAAGGGATTATCTCATTTAAAACCCTTGACATTAAAGGAAGTAGCAGATGCCATAGAAATGCATCAGTCTACTATAAGCAGAGTGATTGCAAATAAGTATATACAGACTCCTCATGCACTTTTGCCTCTCAAATATTTCTTTAGCGGTGGAGTTTTAATGAACTCCCTAAATTCTTCTGCTCAAGGTAGTGTATCAGGAGCGGAAAACAGTAATAGTTCTGTATCCTCGACGTATATAAAGGACAAGATACGCCATCTTATTGAAAAGGAAGGGCACAGCAAACCAATAAGTGATCAGAAAATTGCAGATAAACTTAAAGCCTTAAGAATAAATATCGCCCGCAGAACAGTCACTAAATACAGAGAATCTTTGAATATCCTACCATCCAGTCTCAGAAAATCCTAAGCTTCTTATTCAGCAATTCTAAACAAGTTACGCAGCAGTTCGTTTCAAGATGCAATATCCCTTTTAATATCCAGTTTAAAGGAAATCAGGGAGAATAATATTGTCAGAATCATTAATATTCCCGAAAGTGCTACAGTGTTAATAATCTTTGTGTTTATGGAGAGTTTAATAATAGCTATTGTAGCTCCAACAGATAAAAACAGGATTAGATAATTTATGGCAGCATTTAGTAGTCTCCTCATTATTAGAAGCGAGAGCGAGATTACAAACAGTCCGCCAAAGATATAGGGCAATATTGGTTCATTAGGCATAATATCATTATAACGCTTAATTATATTCGGCATTTTCATGCCGATAAACATGATAAATATTAGCATCATACTTGACGCATAATATCCTGCATATTCTGTTATAAAGAGTTTTTTTATAGCAATGGGTTTTGTTGCGTCTGCTGCGAAATATTTCTTGCCATATATGATGGCATTCCACATCAGTATTGCAGGGAAAAACACTAAGAAATAAACTGGAGGTTTTAAAAACATGAAGGACATTAATAAAAAAAGGATTGTAAGAAAAGATAACCAGTTTATATTGGTTTTAAGAGTATTTAATATAAATACCTTAAATACCCTTGAAATATTAAGTTTTTCAACAATGCTTAGAAATGTCTCAAACGTAAACCTGAACCCATTTGTCCAGAATCCTTTCTTTGTATAATAGGATTTTGTAGCATTTCTAATACTTCTAATATTAAAAGTATCTGGGTATTTTTGAGCTCTAAAAAGATTGTTTTCCTCTGTCATATACACTATTTTATGCCTATATAATATTATCAATATTAAGCCTATTATAAAAATGGGAATTGTCATAAATTGGAAGGTGGCATAAGGCACATTGGCATAAGGCACATGCAACGTTTTTGAGATAAATAATACGAAGAATCCACTAAATGCAATCCAAATAGGGAAGAAATGAGAAACAAACAGGAAAAAACCATAGATGAATAAGCTAGCTCCAATAAAGAAGAAAAAATCTAAACCCAACACAATTTCTCTGTTTTTGAAAAAATCGGCTAAAACAAAAAGACATATTATGAAAATTCCCACAGAAATATAAAAAGTTGAAACTCTTTTTCTAAAATAGGGAATTATTAATGTGGATTTGCGACATGTATCTGCTTTTATTATGCTGACAACTGCCCATGCCAAAAGGGCAGATAACATACCTAAGACACTCAGAGGTGCGCTGGATTTAGCAAAAAAAAGCCCGTAAAAGAATAAGGGCGGCATAAAAAATATTATTAAAAGAAAAGGGAAACTTCTAAAAGACCTTCTAAGTAATATCCAATAATTCATCTTATTATACCTCCTAATTTATGAGTTTGAATGATAGCTTAAAAATATATCTTCTAAATTCAGGTCAAAGACGTCTATATTAACCTTGTAATTCGCTTCCAAAGTGTGCTTTGCATCTTCAGAATAATCATGGACAGTAGCCATTATAAAGTTAGGCTCTTTTTTCATATCTAAGAGATTGGGAATATTAATCCCTTCCGGAATTACTCCATCCCTTGGCACTATACGGAGTCTTTTTACTGAATCTTTTAAGTCCTCAATAGGTCTCTCAACCTGTATTGTACCGTCTTTGAGAATGCCTATTGTATCGGCTATTCTTTCTACGTCGCTTGTAATGTGAGAGGAAAGCAGGATTGTTCTTTTCCCGTCTTTTGCAACATCAAGAATTGTCTCAAGGAAATTTCGCCTTCCCTCTGGATCCAAGGATGCAACAGGCTCATCAAGAATCAAGACATCCGGATCAAAAGATAATGTCAAAACTACTGCAAGCCGTTGTGCTTGCCCCGTTGAGAGTTCTCCAACAATGTCTTTTTCAGAAATTTCAAATCGCTTGAGGAGTTTTTCTGTAATAGCGTCATCCCACCTGTCATAGAAAATCTTTGTATACCTTATAAGCTGAGATACTTTCATCCACTCCACAAGATCATTTTCCTGCGGGATATATCCAATTCTTGCTTTTGCCTCTTCCGGCAAATCCCCAGAGCCATATCCAAGTATATTGCTATTACCATCTGTTTGCCTAAACAGACCAAGCAGACATTTTATAGCTGTTGTCTTTCCTGCTCCATTTTTCCCGAGAAAACCGTAAATAGAGCCTTTATTAACATTCAGATTTAGTCCCTTTAATACCTCTTTCTTTTTAAATGACTTATACAGATCTTTTGTAGATATGATTATTTCTCCCATTACTTTTCCTCCTGTTTTTCGTTTAGTTTTTTAAAAATCTCTCTCAACATGTTAGTAGTTTCTTCCACTGATATGTCCAGTCTCATAGCTTCATAAACAATGTGTTTAACGTGATTCTGGAGCATTGCAAGTCGTTCCTTTTTCTTTAAAATATTAGTTGAAGAACTCACATAAATACCTTTCCCATGCAACCTGTAAACTGTTTTCTCCAGTTCCAGGATTGAATATGCTTTTGATACTGTCATAGGATTCACCTGCAGAAATTCTGCTAACTCTCTTACTGAAGGTAACTTGTCATTTGCTTTAAGAGCAGCACTAACAATTAAAGATCTTATCTGATTCATTACTTGCATATATATTGGCACGCCGCTTGATGGATTTACGTGTATAGGTATCATAATTTATCCTTGTGTATTATCTAACTAATACAGTTATACACTCGTGCAAAAATCTTGTCAAGAAAAAAATGCAAATTTTTTAACTTTTTTTTTAAACAAAAAAGGAGTTAGGCAGGATGGTGCTAATAAGATGGATACAGTGTAATCTACTAGGAGAGTTCCATACTGATTTCAAGCAGGTCAAGCCGCAACGTGCTTGCTGCCTGATATCTATTTGCAGGTGATTTTTCAAGCATTTTCATAATGGTGCTTTCAATATTTGGATGTATTTTGCTATTGATTTGTTTTATGGGTCTGGGCTTGAGCCCTAGATGTTTTGTCAGTATCTCCCGATCTACGGATCCCTTGAATGGAACCTGTCCTGTTGCCATTTCATACATTGTAATTCCAAGGCTGTATATATCAGTCCTGTGGTCAATATCTCTTCCCCTGACTTGTTCCGGAGACATATAGCTGGGCGCTCCCTGTCTATGAGAATATGCAGTGGGTCCGCAGGAAGCAATTCCAAAATCACTTATTTTAGCTGTAGTGTTTGCAATAAGAATATTCTTAGGCTTTATATCCTTATGAATAATTCCCTTAGAGTGGATATATTCCATCCCTTTTGTTATATCAAGGCTGATATTTATAATGGGCTGATTATCAAGTAAACGTTTTTTATTAGTTATAGTTTAGTTACAAAAAGTTGATCTTTTTAACTTTTTTTGCGTTTTTACTTTATATGTAGAAACGCCGCGACAATTCAAGCTCGCTGCCACCTCCTTTCCAGCTTG
>Ga0207996_1001101_pt1 | contig 20170 bp, 18 predicted proteins | sample AntAceMetag02UKG_FD_184773 | JGI IMG/M metagenome (GOLD analysis project Ga0207996, IMG submission 184773) | Saline lake microbial communities from Ace Lake, Antarctica - Antarctic Ace Lake Metagenome 02UKG (SPAdes) (version 2) | ecosystem: Environmental > Aquatic > Non-marine Saline and...
TATGGCTCCTAATTTTAATCCTTGTGTTGTATCTATAAAATCAAGCTCCGGGATATTTTTAATGTTCAATAGATAATCCACCTGCAAATCAGTAGTCTTCATTTTAACCAAAAGGTCAGTTCCTCCGGCTAATATTTTAATATTTTTATCTTTATATTTATCAAGCAAATTCAAAGCTTCGCCTAAAGTTTTAGGTGCCAGATATTCAAATTCTTTAGCTAATATTTTGGTATTGGTCTGCATTTACACTTTCCCTCCTGTCTCTTTTTCTTTTAAGGCCTCAAGCATGATTTCCGGGGTAATCGGAAGTTCATGGAACCGGATTCCGACTGCATTGTAGACTGCATTACCAAAAGAAGAGGCTACTGCACTTAAGGCTGCTTCACCTATTCCCTTTGCCCCAAAAGGACCTGTCGGCTCATAAGTATGGGCATGCTCTACAATGATGTTGTCAATATCGGGCATGTCAATGGTAGTGGGAACTTTAAAATCGGTAATAAATCCATTGCATTTTAATTTACCGGTAACCTTATCATAAGGGATTGACTCCAACTTTCCCACACCTACTCCCAAAGCATAGGCACCCAATATCTGTCCTTTCCATAACTCGGGATTAATAATGGTTCCCGAATCACCCATCATCACTACTCTCGGTATGGTAATTTCACCGGTTTTAGTGTCAACTTCAACTTCGGTAAAATAGGTAATAAAACAGGGAGGACAGTTTTTTTGTCTAAGAGTGGAGGTGTAAGAAAAAGTTCCTACACTGTTTATTCGAGCATGGTCGGCTATTTCTCCAATGGTCTTATAATTTTCCGGTAGCCCCTCCGGGTATATTATACCCTGGCCAAGTTCTTCATTTAGGGCTAGAGTTAAATTTTCCGGTCTATCTTCAAAAAGTGTTGCCGCATAATTCAGTAATATCTCTTTTACTTTTTCCGCCACAAATTTTATGGCACCACATCCGCAATATATTCCTCTGGTGGCATGAGTATTAACATCAAAAACAGTGGTACGTGTATCTACTCCATTATCAATACTTATTTTTTCAAAAGGCACTTTTAAAACTTCAGCGACCACCTTGGCGCCGGCATCCCAAGTTCCTCCTCCATGATCCATTAAAGCAGTAATAACGTCTACCGAACCATCTTCGTTAATTTTTACCGTTGCACCGGAATAATCTATAACTTCACCGGCCTTGGGTCCACCGGTGCCCGAGGTATGAAATCCTCTTGCTACCCCAATGCCCTTTTTGACAGTTCCGGTTTTCAGATGCGGATTGCCTCTTTTGTCCCAATTGATTAGTTCCGAACCTTTCACCAACATCTCTTCTACACCACAGCTTCTAATAATAGATCTAACGGTGGGTCCCTGTCCCCAGAATTCATCGCCTCTGCCCACATAATTCTGTAATCTGAAATGCACCGGGTCCATACCTAATTTTTCAGCCAATATGTCCATCATGTTTTCTACCGGAAAATTGATTTGTGGACTGCCATACCCTCTTCGGGCACAGGAAGGGCCTTTGTTGCTATAAATCGCTTTTCCTTCATATTTTATTTTCTGCCATTTGTAAAGGGAGGCAAACCATCCGGCCACACAACCTAGATAAGGATAGGCTTGAATATTATGACCGCCAATCTCCACCCATACTTTACAATGAGCAGCTGTTAAAGTACCGTCTTTTTTAACCCCAACTTTTAAACGAGTCTTTAAGGGATAACTGGAATGGTCGTACATATCTTCTTCCCGGGAAGATACCAATTTAACTGTTCTTTTTGCCTTCAAGGCTAAAGCTACACAAATGGGGGTTATTGAATTCATTTGAATACTTGAACCGAAAGAACCTCCCAGAGTAATTCTCTTTACATTTATTTTACTAAGTGAAATATTAAAAATATGTCCTAAAAGTATCCGTACATTATGTATCCCCTGGGTAGTAGTCCAGAGAGTTATTCCTCCATCTGCTTCCGGTTTACATACCGCGGATTTAGTCTCCAGCTGCATATGGTAAACTCTTTTTATATTAAATGTTTCATCTACAATTATATCCGCTTCTTTAAATCCTTCTTCTACATCACCCACTACAATATTTCGCTCACAGGCAAGGTTATTTTTTACATCTATTTTTTCTTTTCCTAAATATACATGGTCATATATCACGGGAGCATTTGAATCCATAGCATCATCAAGGGTTACTAATGGTTCCCATTTTTTTCCCCACTCGACTTTTATCTTTTTAAGAGCAGCAAAAGCCTTCTCTTCTGTTTCGGCAGCACAAGCAGCAATAGCCTCTCCTACATGACGCACTTTATCTTTAGGTAAAACCGTTCTATCACGATAGGTTTTATCGGGAATACTTACTATTCGTTCATTATATAAAGTATTGGGTACATCATCCGGACCAATACAGATGGCTCCCATTTTCTCTGCTTCGGTATAATCAATTTTCTTAATCTCAGCATGTGAATATGGGCTACGCAACACTACCGCATATAATTGGCCGGGAATATTGACATCACAGGAATAAATTTCTTCACCTGTGACTTTCCCTATATTTTTAATATCGTATCTTTTACCGATGACATCATATTTTATTTCTGCCAATAGGAACACCTCCTTTTTGTATAATAGATAATATTTTATTTACTAATTTTTCTCTTCTTATAAAATCATTCGGGCATCGACTACCTGTAGACCCTTTTCAAATACAAATATGGGATTTAAGTCTATTTCGTTAATTTCTGGATTTTCCGTAGTAAGTTTAGAAACTTTCAATAAAACTTCTTTTATAGCCTGGATATCTCGGGGAGGATTACCTCTTGCTCCTTTTAAAATTTCATATCCCTTTATCCCGGTGATCATTTCCCCGGCATCTCTTTCTTCTATGGGAAGGATGCGAAAGGAAATATCTTTCAATACCTCCACAAAGATTCCCCCTAACCCAAACATTACCACTGGACCAAAATGAGGGTCTTTCATCATCCCTATAATGATCTCTGTTCCTTGAAGAACCATAGGATATACTATTACTCCCTCAATTTTTGCTTCTTTATTATATTTTTTAACCTTGGAAATTATTTCCTGATAAGCTAATTCTGCTTCTTTTTCATCTTTAATACCTACTTTTACTCCTCCTGCATCTGTTTTATGGATAATGTCAGGAGAGACAATCTTCATCACTATAGGAAAATTTATTTCTTTGGCTAATCCAATAATTTCATTTTCACTCTTTATTAATTTAAAATTAGGAACAGGAATTTTATATTCCTTCAATAATTCTTTTGCTTCTGTCTCTAATAATGATCTTTTTTCTTTTTTAGCTTTCTGGATAATCTGGTGCACCTTCCGCCTCTTTTCTTAAAATTAGCAGTTTATATTCCTAAATAATGTTTTTTTACATGTTCACTATTTAAAAGTTCCTTACTCTTTCCCTCCATAACAATTTTACCGTTTTCCAAAACATAAGCTCTTTCTGCAAATTGTAAAGCGTAATTTATATTTTGTTCTACAAGTAGCATAGTAATCCCCTTTTTCTTTAAAATGGACAATTTCTGATAGATATCATCTACTAATTTGGGTGCTATACCTTGGGAAGGTTCATCAAGCATTATAAATTTAGGCTGACTTGCCAGGCTTCTGCCAATGCTAAGCATTTGCTTTTCACCACCACTTAATGTCTTCGCTAATTGCTTTTCTCTCTTTTTAAGTATGGGAAAAATCTCGTAAATCTCTTTTAAAATATTATTTTTTATTTTCTTTCTGTTTCTATATGTTCCCATAAGCAGATTTTCATAAACGCTCATATTTATAAAAAGCTTTCCGCCTTCCGGTACATGTGCAATCCCTGCCCGGGAAATTAAATGAGGCGGATATTTTGTAATATTTTGTCCTTCGAAAATAATTTCTCCAGCAAAAGGAGAAATTAACTTAGAAATGGTTTTTAAAAGTGTAGTCTTTCCTGCTCCATTTGAGCCAATAATTGCTACAACTTCATTTTCTTCTATTTGGAAGTTGATATCCCTCAAAACAGTGACTTTACCATAACCGGAACTTAATTCTTTAACCTGTAGAACTTGGCTCACTATAACTTCCCCTTCCCAGATAGGCTTCAATAACCCGCTGATTATTACTTATTTCACTTGGAATACCTTTGGCAATAAGTTCACCGGCATCCAGGACAAAGATTCTCTCACAAAGACCCATCACCATTTGCATGACATGTTCAACGATACATAAGGTAATTTTAGTTTCCTGGTTAAGTCTTTTAAGTTCTGACATAAGCTTTAAGAGTTCGGTAGCAGTAAGCCCTGCTCCTACCTCATCGAGAAGTAAAAGCTCAGGCTCAGTAGCAGCTGCCCTTGCTACTTCTACTTTACGTAAAGAAGATAACCCTAAATCACTGCATTTATAGTCTCGGATATCTTCCAATTCAAAAAATTTAAGTGCCCAATCCACCTTGTTTTGCACTTTTTCTTCCCCCCGCCTATTATAAGCCCCTACTCTTATTGCATCTTCGACAGACATTTCAGTAAAAGATTTTGCCACTTGAAAAGTACGGGACATTCCCAATTTACAAATTGCATGAGGAGGCATGGTTGTAATATTAGTCCCTTTGAAAATAACCTGACCTTCATCCGGGGTTTCCAATCCTGTTATTAAATTAAAAAAGGTAGTCTTTCCAGCACCATTTGGTCCAATAAGTCCAATAATTTCCTCTTTTTTAATCTCTAAGTCCACCTGGTTGACTGCGATAAGATTACCAAAGCGCTTGGTAAGTTTAGAAGCTTTAAGAATTTGTTCAGACAACATTTTTTTTCTTCACCTCCTGCTTTGCCGGCTTTTTATTTTTATATTGAAAGAAAGTTGCAATTCCGCCAGGCTTAAAAAGAACTACCAGGATTAAAATGACTGAGTAAATGACTAAGTATAAACCCGATACTTCAGCACCTAAACTTGCCCTTAAAAATTCCTGGGTGCCAACTAATAATAAGGCTGCTAAAAGAGGTCCATAAGTAATGCCTCTACCTCCTACAATTCCCAATATCGCAACCTTAATACTTTCCGGCCCATTGAAAAAACTGGGATGAATATAACCATAGATATTTGCATAAATTGCACCGGTAACTCCGATTAGAAAGGAATAGTAGACCAGCGCTCTTAATTTACAAGCTCGAGTATTAACTCCCAGTACTTCGGCCGCAGCTTCATCCTCTCCCAAGGCTTTAAGATAAAAACCCAGTTTCGAGTGAGCGATTCGGGAATTAACCAGTAAAGCTATGACCAATATACCCAATATTAAATAATAATAAGGGACATAAGAACCAAAACGCATATGGTAGGTTGAACCACTAAAATAAGGCAGGTATCTTTCTACAGGTCCACCTATTTCTTCCCACATATTAAAAACTACTTTAAGTACCTCAACCAGAGCGGTGGTAGTTAAAGCATACCACACTCCTTTTATTCGGAAACGAAACAAAGGAATCCCAATTAATAAGGCAAAAGCAGCTGCCACCAAACCACCCAGAATCATGCCAATCCAGGGGGTTAAATTAAAGCGAATAAGTAAAGTACCGGAGGTGAAAGCACCTAACCCCAGATAAGCAAAGGAAGCCAGGTCAAGCTGACCGGCTAGACCACCAATAATATTCCAAGAGGTAGCCATGACTCCATATATGAGTACGGTGGTAACTAAAAGTATATTATATTGATTTGAACCAAATATCAAAGGCACGAATAAAGCAATAACTAAAAATGATAATAATAATAAATTCTCTAAATTGTGATTTCTTTTGCGTTTCATTCCTTCCTCCCAAAAAGACCTTTGGGCCGTAACCAAAGAACTAAAATAAATATAAGATATATTACCAAAGACCTTGCCCTGGGATCCCAAAAAGTCATTGCCAGCGATTCACCTATTCCTATAATTATACCGGAAATCAATAATCCAGAAATCGAACCTAACCCGGCAAGTGCAAGGATGCACCAGCTAAGCAAGCCAAAACGTAATCCCATAGTTGGATCTACTTGTTGAAAAGTCATCAATAAACCACCTGATATGGCGGTTAGGCTTGAACCCAGTCCAAAGGCGAGGGCATAAGTCTTTCGAAAATCAACTCCCATAAGAGAAGCAGCATCTGAATCATCAGAAGTTGCTCTTATTGTCCGTCCCAGCCAAGTTTTACTTAAGAAAAAAGCTATGCTTATAATAACAATTAGACTGATTATAGCTGAAGTTAATCGTGAAAGCGCAATGGTATAACCTCCGAATTGAATATTGCCTTGAATAAAAGAATAAGGAAGTGCACGAGGTCGTGCTTTCCATGCTAATTGAGTTATGGCGCCCAAAAAAGTCATTAAACCTACGGTTACAGCAATTTGTATAGTATAATGTTCTTTTAGGGTTCGGTCTATTATTCCGTAATAGACCAATATGCCAAATATAAATAACAAAGGAAAAGTAATTAACGGAGTTAGAACTGCATCAATACCCCATAGCGATCCTGCCCAAAAAGAAAAGTACATAGAAAGCATTACAAAATTCCCATGAGCAAAGTTTACTACATTCATAACTCCAAATATAAGAGACAACCCTAAAGCAATCAGGGCATAGATACAACCCATCAATGCTCCGTCAAAAAGACTTTGAATAGTTACTTCCATGTTTTACACTTAATTCCTTCCCTTACTTATACTTATATATTCATCTAGTAAATATAAACTTTTGCCTGGCCAGAAATTTGACTAATTTTTAACCTCACCAGGCAAAAGTTTTCTAAAGCTTATTTATATTTCATAGCAAATACCACTTTGGTACTTTTCTATCCTACCAAAAAACAGTTTGAGCTCCGGTGACTAATGAAAATTAATAGGTAGCATCTGATCTGGGGAAAACAAACTCAGCTTCTGCTTCATCAAAGGGCCAAACAACTTTAGGTTCACCTTTAATAACCTGCATAATTGTGGCTCTGGCGTAAGGATTGTCCCCTTTTCCATCGAAAGCAATATGATTTACCGGAAAAGTTTCCACTGCAGGGCCGGAAGTTAAGTCAAGTTCTAAAAATGCTTTTCGTAAATTGTCTGAATTAAGCGGATCATCAGGGAAAAGTTTCCCGGAAAGCTCAAGCGCTTCTTTTAAGATCCACATTGCGTAATAATTCATCCCAGCAGCTTCAGTAGGTATGTGTCCAACTTTTGCAGTATACTCTTCAACAAATTTGCGGTTTTGTGGTGTATCCTTAGCCGGATTATAACTATAAGTATTACTATAATGTTCGGATGATTCACCTAACGCTTCTATAGATTCGGGATCTGTAAAGCCACATGCACCCATACCGGCAATAAATTTTGGAATTTTATCCAATTCTTTAAAGGCCTTTGCAAATATAATCCCATCCATAAAATATGGACAGGTAATTACAAAGTCTGCTTCAGCTGCAGCAATTCCATGAACAATGGATGTAGCATCGGTGATATCATAAGGATATTCCTTTTGATAGACAATAGTGAGCCCGTTATCTAAAGCCGCTTGCACAGCACCTATCGCATTGCTTCTTCCAAAAGAAGAATCTTCATTTAGAATAGCGATTTTTTCTACAGAGACCCCGGATTTTTCAGCTGCTTCTAAAACAAACTCAACAGCAGATCTGCCCTGCATGCTTGCTTTAGGAGCTGGTCTAAATAGATACTGGCGCCCCATCTCCGTTACATTATCTACTAAAGCATCTGCTACCAGAATTACTTTTTCTCTTTCAGTAATCTCCGACGCTGCTGTAGTTAATCGACTAATGTATAGACCTAAAACAGCTACCGGATGGTGTTTACTTATCAGGCTCTCGGCTGCCAGACGAGCACTCATTGCATTTTCACCCACGTCTTCAGCCACTAACTCCAGAGGAATTCCCCCTAATGATTGAATTCCACCAGCTTCATTGATATGCTGAAGAGCAAACTCCATACCAATTTTTGCTTCACCACCGAAAATTGCATGTGCACCGGTAAGAGGTTCAAGACAGCCAATTACGATTTTTTCAGGTAACTTTTCCGCCATAACCATAAAATTAAATACAAATAAACTTGCCAAAACAATAATTAAAATACTCACAATAAAACGTAAACCAAAACGTCTACACAACATTTTTTCCTACCTCCTTTTTTTAAATCTAATTGAAATTAAGTAACTAAATTAAATTATTCACCACCTTTTTTAGTAATTTTTTCTTGTTTTATTATACGTAATAAGGCTTTCTAAGTCAAAATATATATAAAAAATTATTGATAATTTCTCAAAGTATATAAATATATTTTTTGAATTACCTTAGCGCATCTTTCCCCGGTTTCATAATTGGGAATTCCATATTTTTTTAATTCTCCGATTGCCTCTTTTACTAACCTACCAGCCATAAAATTAGCAAATATAGGTATTTCTATCTCTTCTTTTATTTTGCCTAAAGCAGTGGCAATTTCTGTAGAATCCATCGATGAAGTCGGTACAAATATAGCGAGTAACACATCATATTCCGAAGCAATAGTTTTACTGATCTTGGCAAAATATTCTGCTCCCCCATATGCCAGAAGGTCAAAAGGATTTCCTAAAGAGACATTTGGAGGTAAAAGTTCTTTCAGTCTATTCTTTAAATTTTCAGAAGGTTCGGAAACTTCCAAACCTAATTCTTCTAATTTATCAGTAGCCAGGACCGCTGGTCCTCCTGAATTGGTAATCACCCCGATCTTTTTTCCTTTAATTTTCTTATATTGAATTAAAGCCCGACATAAGTCAAATATCTCTTCTACCCCTTCTACTCGCAAAATACCGGCCTGCTTAAAGGCAGCATCATAAATTTTATCTTCTCCGGCTAAAGAACCTGTATGGGAAGAAGTAGCTCTCATCCCTGCTTGACTCTTTCCTGCTTTAATTAACACTATCGGCTTTTTGAAACCGGTTCTTCTGGCTTGAGTTAAAAATTTTCTTCCTTCTGTCAATCCTTCAATATAAATGGCAATGACCCTGGTCTGAGGATCATCCTCCAAGGATTTAATTAAATCCACCTCATCTATATCGCATCTATTTCCATAACTTACGAATTTGGAAAAACCAAAACCCATTTCCTCAGCCATCATTAAAACCGCTCCTCCAAGAGCGCCGCTCTGAGTAATAAAGGCTGTTTGTCCACAAAGAGCCCGGACCTCAATACTGGCAAAGAGATTACAATCAGTATTCATAATACCGGCACAATTAGGTCCAATAATTCTCATTTGATATTGTTTAGCAATATTTTTTATCTCTTCTTCTTCTGTGACATTTCCTACTTCGGAAAAACCGGCAGATATTATAACTACTGATTTAACATTTTTTTTACCTAAATCTTCAAGTAAGGAAGGAATAAATTTCCCCGGAATAGCAATAATAGCTAAATCAATATCTAAATCATTAAATTCCGGATAAATCTTTTGATTGAATATCTCACCCCCGTTACGGTTTATAGGATAGATTTCTCCTTTAAATCCTCCGTCCACCATATTTTTTACTATTTCATATCCGGTCTTTCCTTCTTTCATTGAAGCAAAAATAGCTACTGAATGAGGGATAAAAAAATTTTCCATATTTTTCATTTATCCATTCCTTCTGCTGTTTCGTAACCTGCCCGAAAAGCAGCAATATTTTTATCTAATTCACGTGGGATATGTTTTCTTAAGATGTTAATGACTGACATTTTATCAAATGAAGAGATAAAAGAGAGAGCGCCCAGTAAGACAATATTTTCTGCTATGGGAAGTCCTGCTTCTGAAGCAATTTTTTCTGCATCAATCCAGATTAATTTGGCTTTAGTTTCTTTAAATAATTCTTCAATTTCTTTTTCCCGGGGATACTTTTCCGGATGAGTCATTATGTCTATAGGGTAAACTTTTTTCTTATTTAAAAGTACAGTTCCTCCCGGTTTAACAAACTCTAAACTTTTCAATCCTTCGGATAATTCCATTACTATTACTATATCAGAAGAAAGAGGTGGAATCCTCGACCCAAATACATTACCTATTCTAATCTCACAATGAACCGGACCACCTCTTTGAGCCATACCTACTTCCTTAAAAAATTTAACTTTTTCACCTTTTTCCAATGAATAATTAGCAATAATCTGCCCCAACCTGATAGCTCCCTGACCTCCGACACCTGCTATATATATATTATTTTCCATCTTTAATCACCTCTATTGCACCTGTGGGACAAACATATTCACATAATCCACATCCTGTACAGGTTGAGTTAATTTCCATAAAAGCCTTATGATTATCAGTTTTAGGATGAAATACCATAGCCGGACAGGCTAATTGGTTTAAACATATCCGACAACCGGTACATTTATCAACATCAACTCTAAATTTAGGTAACTTTACTTTTCTCCTCTTTGCCTGCAGAGCACACTCCCGTCGGGCAATAACTACTGATACCCCCGGATAATCAATAGCCTTCATCATTTTTTCGATTGACTTTTCCGACTCATAAGGATCAATGATATATAATTTTTCTATCCCGCAGCCCCGACATACTTTTTCAATATCTACTCTAAAATTATCATTTTCTTTTATGGGAATAGTCCCGGGATTTTCTTCAAAACCGGTCATGGCAGTCCAGCCATTATCTAAAATAATTACCGTTAAGGGAACCTTCTGATAGACTGCATTAATAAGAGGAGGTATACCGGCATGGAAAAAAGTAGAATCTCCTATGGTGGCTATCACCGGTTTTTTAATTCCTGCCCATTTAAATCCCTGAGCTATTCCAATACTTGCTCCCATAGCCACTTCAGTCCAGCAACTTTCAAAAGGTTTACTCATACCCAAAATGGTACATCCTATATCCCCGGTAATAATAATTTCATCTTTCTTGTATTTTAAATTCTTAATCGCTTTATTTAGAGCATAATAAGTTCCACGGTGAGGGCAGCCTATACAAAAAGAAGTAGGACGTTTGACTTCTAATTCCTTAGCTCTCTCTAAAATATCAGGTTCCTGCTCAGATTCAAGTTTTATTTTTAAAAGAACTTCCAGACCTTTTTTAATTTTTTTAAAGGAATAACTTCCTATCACAGGTAATGTTTTATCTAATTTCCCTAAAATATCAATTTTTTTATTCATTAGAAAGGCAAGTCTCATCACTTCTGTTTCTATTAAAGGGTCTAATTCTTCTAAAATAAGAACCCTATCCACGGTTTCCAGAAATTTCTTTATCCTTTCTTCGGGCAAGGGATGTATCATGCCAATCTTTAACCAGGAAAGTTTTAGATTATATCTCTTTAAAATTTCCTGGAAATTCCCCTGCACTGCTCCGGCATAAATTACTCCATATCTACTGTCTTTTTCTATATGGGTTTCGTTTATCTTTATACCGGATTCACTAATATAATTATCGGCAATTTTAAAAGCCTCATTCAATCTGTTTAACGTATCCTGATGTTGAGCCATACACCAGGCTGCTCCTGCTTTGGTATATTTTGCAATATCACGCTCAAAATGTGCTTCTCTTTTTTCTAATTTCAATTTTTTACCTATTTCAACATCAGAGGCAACATGGGAGATATCGGTGGTCGATCTTAAAAATACCGGGCCGCCAATCTTCTCTGAAATATCAAAAGCAACATTTACATAATCAAGACATTCCTGCTGTGAAGCCAAATCAAGCATGGGAACAATCATCGATTTGGCATAATAACGGGAATCTTCTTCGGGCATACCGGCACTCACTCCGGGGTCGTCAGCTACAAAAATAACCAATCCCCCGGTACACCCGCTATAAGCGACAGAAGATAATGAATCGGCAATTACATTTACTCCTGACATTTTCATGGTCACTAAAGCTCTTTTACCTGCCCAGGCTGCACCGGCAGCAATTTCGAAAGCAACTTTTTCGTTAACACTCCATTCTATATGTATGCCTAATTTTTCTTTTTGAGGCAACAAAGTTAAAATTACCTCTGTAGAAGGGGTTCCGGGATATCCGGTAACCACATTGACACCTGATTCAATGATTCCTTCAGCAATTGCTTCATTTCCAGTCAATAATTTTTTCATTTACTGCGATGCCTCCTTATAAAATCTTTGTTAATTTTTCAATTAATTTTACATAAAGAATAATTCATTATAATTTCTTACCTGTAAATTTACCCTATCCCGGGAATTTCTAACTTTTTTTCCAATATGTTAAGTACTTTAGTCACTATTGAAACTATTAATAGGTATATTGCTCCTACTACTGCAAAAATCAGGGTATATTCAAAATAACGGGAGGCAATTATTTTCCCTGCACCGGTTAACTCTACACAAGTTACTATAAAAGCAAGGGATGAATATTTTATCAAGTAGATAATTTCATTGGAACATCCGGGAATAGCCCTTCTAAGAGCTTGAGGGAGAATAATATATAGAATAGCCTTAAACCTGGTCATCCCCAGAGCTTCAGCAGCCATCATTTGGCCACTCTTAATCGATTGCAGTGCCCCTCTTATATATTCAGAATGGTAGGCGCAACTACAAAGACTAAAACCAATAACTGCAGCTACAAAGGGAGAAAAGAAAATACCGATAGATGGTAAACCATAATAAAGAATAAAAAGCTGCACCAATAAAGGGCTGCCACGAAAAAATAAAGTATAAATAGTACAAAAAGAGGAAATAAACTTATTTCCATAGACTCGTCCAGTACCTATCAAAATTCCAAAAAACAAGCCAAGCGGAATAGAGACAGCTATTAACTTAAGAGTTACTATTGTACCCTCCAATAAAGGCGCTAAAAGGATTTCTCGAATAAAAGTTATTGTTTCCATATTTATTCTTCCGACTTTCCGTAAAGTTCAGTGATTTTATAAAGGAATTTTCGGGTACGTTCATGTTCGGGGTTATTAAACATCTTATAAGGTGTTCCCTGATCTTTAATCATTCCATCTTCCATAAATATGATTTCGTTAGCAACAGAACGGGCAAAACCCATTTCATGGGTAACTACTACCATGGTCATTCCTGCTAAAGCTAATTTTTTTATTACCTCTAATACTTCTCCGATTAACTCCGGATCGAGCGCTGAAGTAGGTTCATCAAAAAGCATCACTTTGGGATCCATCGCCAAGGCTCTGGCTATCGACACCCTCTGCTTCTGCCCTCCGGAAAGCTGTGCAGGATAAAGATTAGCCTGTTTTTTCAAACCAACTTGTTTTAATTCTTCTATCGCTTTCTCTTTAGCTGCCTTCTTGTCCATCTTTTTTACTTTAACTAATCCTATTTCAACATTTTTTAAAGCGTTTAGATGATCAAATAAATTAAAACCCTGAAAAACCATCCCCATTTTCTGGCGAAATTGGTTAATTTCCTTTTTGTGATGGGTAACTTCTTCATTTTCTAAAAATATTTTTCCCTGATCCGGAATGGTTAATTGGTTAATACACCGAAGAAGAGTGCTTTTTCCGCTTCCGGAAGGACCGATAATAACTTTGGTCTCTCCTTTTTTAATTTCAAAGGAGACTCCTTTTAATATTTTTTCTTTTCCATAACTTTTATGTATATTTTCTACACGTAATATAATTTTCTTATTTTCTTTCATCTTCTTTAAATGTCACCTTTCCTCTCCGTAACCGGGTATTTTTACTTTGTTTTCCAATAAGTCGAGCAATTTCACACCACCATAAGTTAAAACAATAAAAATAACTGCACAGGTAAGAAAAATAGGCATAGGCCTATAGGTTCGTGTTGCCACAAAATTTGCCCTGGTTAATATTTCCATCACTCCTACAGCATAAGTAACTGCTGAATCTTTTAAAAGAATAGCATATTCATTAGACCAGCCGGGAATGGAAATCCGCAAGGCTTGAGGTAAAATAACATGCCAAATTGCTTCAACTTTTGTCATCCCAATGGAACGAGCAGCCAACATCTGACCCTCATTCAATGATTGAATACTTCCTCGAAAAATCTGAGATTGATATGCCGCACTTCTTAATCCCAAGACTAAAATAGCAGCGGTAAATGCAGATAAATTAAAACCTAAGAGAGAAAATAAACCAAAATAAAAAAGAAAAAGTAGGACTAAAACCGGAAGTCCTCGAAAAAACCAAACATAAAAAGAAATGATACCGGAAATATATTTATTTCCATATACCTGCCCGACCGCCATGGGAATACCCATAGCAAACCCTAATCCCAGGGCTCCCGTAACTAATCCAATGGTTATAATAACTCCTCTGATTAGATAAGGGAAGGATTGGTAGATAACTGCAAGATTTTCATTCATGGTTATTATTCTCACTTTATAACCAAATAAAGGTGGAGAAATAACCTAAAGACAAGAATACATTTTCTCCACCTTTATTATATTTTTTATTCAGTAAAATATTTAATAAACAATTTATCCCATACAGCTGATTTTTTCAATTTAGCTATTCCTTCATTAAGCATTGTTTTCAATTCTGTGTCTTCTTTTCTAACTGCTATTCCGTACTCTTCTCGTGTTTCGATTCTTCCAATAATCTTCACAGGCTGTCCTTTTCTGATGGCATCTTCCACCATGACATCATCCATCATAGCTGAATCTGTCCTTCCGTTTACTAAATCTTTGACTGCCAAAGAAAAACCTTCATACAATTTTAGATTATCTTTTGGAAGTATACCGGTTTTTACTAGATTATCTTCAATCCACATAGCGGCTGTGCAGCCTCTCTGAGTTCCTACTGTGTATTTATCACTGCATAAAGCTGCGATAATATTAAGATCCGAATCTTCTCGAACACATAGGGCTTGATTGATAACCCAATAAGGTATAGTAAAATCTACTTTTTTTAGCCTCTCTTCATTAATGGTCATTCCTGAATAAACCATATCAATCTTTTTAGCTAACAAACTGGCAACTATACCATCCCAGGCAGTAGGTTGATGTTTGACTTCAAAACCCATCTCATCAGCAATCCAATTCAGACATTCTACATCAAAACCAACAGGGTCACCTTTTTCGTCTATAAAGGCATAGGGTGGATAATCAGCATCAATACCATTAATATATGTTTTTTCTGCAGCTAATGAACTAAAACTTCCTATGGTAAGCATAATTAATAGAAAAAATGTAACAGTAATTATTGCTTTTTTATTTCTCATTATTTTTTCACCTCCTTTCTATCTTTTATTTTTTATCGAGTTAAAATAAGTTTAGTTTTCGCTATCAAATTATCTTTAAATACAATATATTTTGTTAAATTCCTTCTTTTTATAGAAATTTTTTTATATTATTATCTAACTTTTTTACTCCAAGATTTCATAGCTGCTAATAATTACCGGCATATTTAAATTTGGCAATACTTTTTCCAATACAATTCCTTCTCTCTGAGGATAAGAATATCCATAACTCGCTCTAATACCTGCAGTAATAAATTGAACTCCCCTATCCAGGGCAATGGGCAGGCTGTCTCCCTGTAAAATACTTCCGGTAATAACACTGGTAAAAATATCTCCTGCTCCCGGATAATAGGCAGGGATATACTCACACTTTACTTTCCAAAAACGCCCGTCTTTCTTATTATAAGCAATAACGCTGGTATTTTTACTGAGACCTGAATCAGGAACACTGGTAATGATGACAATTTGTGGACCCATTCGGGATAAATCTACCAACCAGTTTTTTATCTCTTTTTCAGAAATATGTAAACGATATGGTCTATTTAATAAATAGGTAGCTTCAGTAAAATTAGGAGTAACAATATGGGCTAAGTTAATATATTTTCTCATCTTTTGCACCATTTTTTCATTCATGGTGCCATATAATTTTCCATCATCCCCCATAACCGGATCAATTACCACAAGCGTATCCTTTTTGGAAAAATCCTTTATAAATTTTGAAATAATATCTATCTGTTCGGGGGAACCCAAAAAACCGGTATAAATTCCTTCAAATTTCAGGGATAATTCTTTCCAATGATTGATGTATCCATCCATATGTTCGGTTAGGTCGATAAATTTATAATTCTTAAAACCACCGGTGGGGGTAGATAAAATAGCCGTAGGTAGCGAACAAACCTGGAGTCCCATGGTAGACAGAATAGGAATGACTACTGCAAGGGAGATTCGACCGAAACCAGATAAATCATGGACAGCTGCAACTCTTTTTACCGGTGCACTCATAATTACCTCTTTCTTCTGGTTTATCCATTAATTAATGCCTAAAAGAAATTTCGTCATTTTTATTATAACATTTTAAAAATTATTTTGGTATTTAATTTTGCTATATATACCTTTTTTAATCTGTTTTTTTTAGTTTACCTATTATATGGATAAATAGTGTAATTTAAAAGAATTACATTATCTTTAAGTGGTAAATAACAACATCCGTAGAATTTCAAAATAGTCATCTGATTCAAATAGAACATTGGTAGGAGATATTTGTTTCATCCCCGGATAAAAAGATGTTTTAAAAGCTTTTGAATGTTTTTTAAATGACAATTCTACTTTAAAATATTCAGGTAAAATAATTTTACATTGATCAATGTTTCCTTTTAAAGCTAATTCTACACCTTCTTTAATTTTTTCCACTGCAAGTTGAGGATGAATACTTATAACTGAATTACCAACACCTTTATTAACCACAACTGTTTTAATATTTTTATTCAGTACTTTTGCTTCTTCGCAAATTCCCTCATCCCCGCTTACAAAAATTACCGGAACGTCAAGGGTAGCAGCAGCATAACTATATATTAAGAATTCACTGGCTAACTTCTCATTTACCTTAATATAATTCAACTCGAAAGGATTTAAAGTATGTGAAAGAGGATTATCGCTTGAACTTCCCGAAGAATGATAACCAATCATCATCAAAGCATCAAAAGATTTATCTAATTCTTGAACCATTAAAAGGGGGTGTTCGCTCCAACCCCGAACTAATTTAATTATTTGGGGCAATTCAGCTGCTATGATATTTCTTCCGGTATCGTGGGCATCCTTAATCCAAATTTCTTTTGCTCCCGCCTTTATTGCTCCTTCACAAGCTGCTTTGACTTCATCGGTCATCTGTTTGGCAAATTTTTGATAATCAGATTTGTTTTTTTCAGTTTCATCCCAATGAGTAATCCCGGTTACCCCTTCAATATCGGCGCTAATATAAATTTTCATTCAGTACACCTCCTAACGAATATCACTTTACCTTAATTCTACCTACAAAATTTAAAATCCTTCTTTTTATAAAAAATTTATCGAGTTTTACTATATATATTTTTACCGGGAAACAACCTGTTATCCATGATAAGAAAAAAGAAAAAATATCTTTTTATCTATATAATTATATTCGGTTTATAAATTTTTCGCATATGCTCTGATCTTTTAATGAGTTTTTTTATATGCAGCACTTTGTCTTTCTTTATTTCCGAAGCTTCAGCAATGTCTGATACCTTCCAACCTTTCTCCAAAGCCAATAAAATTAAATCCATCTTTTCATAAGAAATTCCTATTACTTCTTCATCATCCGTAAGACCTGGCATCATATCCGGTGAAGGAGGCATCGTCGCAACCATATTTCACGAAATATCCTATCCTGTATTCGCTTTTATTTGCTGCTCCCACGACTAATCCATTCTCTAATTCAGCATAAAGGTAAAGCAATAACATTCTTAGGCGATGTTTTATCCGGTAATAGGCATTGCCCTTTTTTAAAAATATTTATTAGTGTACACTTTATTGGGGGGGGCTATCCTACGGGAGTTGCGTAATTGTATTTTTTATTGCAAAAAAGGACAGACATGAGGTTTGTCCCCACTAAAGACTAATTTTCCCGTAATTCCAATTTTTATCTTTTCTCTTACTATATACCAAATACTAAATAATAAATAATGTTTTCCTGTATTTCTTTTCTTTCTTAACTCGATACTCAATACTTGATATTATTTTAAATGGTTAGTGTAAACTTTAGCAGAGTACTTTAAGAAAAAAAAGAATAATTTTTGTTTTTATTTTTCCATTCTTTTTTTCTCTAGTTTTTTCTTAACTCAATACCCGATACTTGATACTATTTTAAATTGACTTTTTAATTATATTTAAGTAAAATATAATTGTCTTGAAAAAAATTGAATAGCAATTAGTTTCGATTCTCCGAGTCTAAGGTTTCAAAAGCTATGACCAGGGAACGTTAGGGTATATTTGGAAACGAATATGCCTCCCATTATGGAAAGAAATTAATTTAAATATAATCATATTTAAAAAAAGGAACTTCCCTAATGGAATGTTCCTTTTTTATTTTTTTGAAAAAGTATTTTTGATAAAAAGGCAGGTGATAAGATAATAAAAAATATTTAATTAAATTCGTATAGCGAACTCAAAGGAATAGAAGTTATGATAAAAAATTCAAAAAATTTATTATTGAAAGGATTTGTTAGATGTTAGATAGAAAAATTAAGAGACCTATTTTTGCTTTGTTAATTTTATTTAGTTTATTGCTTTTCAATTTCTCCGGTTTTGGGCAGGAAAACTTACAAGGAGAACTGATTATATACCATGCCGGAAGTTTAACTGTTCCTGTAGCTAATTTAGCTAAAGAATTTAAAATTTTACATCCCGATCTGGATATCAAAACCACTGCCGGAGGCAGCAGAAAGATTTCCCGCCTGATTGCTGAAACCGGTCAAAAAGCAGATATTTTAATGTCTGCGGATTATGCAGTTATCGATAATCTATTGATACCAGATCATGCCGATTGGAATATTTTGTTTGCCGAAAATTCCATGGTTATCATGTATACAGATAAAAGTCGATATGCTAACATAATAAATGCAGACAACTGGTATAATATTCTATTAAAAAACGGGGTAGAATATGGCCATAGTGACCCTAATGCAGATCCCTGTGGATATCGTTCTGTATTACTCTTTCAGTTAGCTGAAAATTTTTATCAAGAAAAAGGGTTAAATCAAGAACTTTTAAATCACTGTCCAAAGAAAAATATTCGCCCCAAATCTGTTGAACTTATATCTCTACTGGAAACCGGCGTATTGGATTATGCGTTTGAATATGAATCAGTTGCCCTTCAACATCAGATTATGGATAATACATTTAAATATATTAAATTACCAAAAGCTATTGATTTAAGTTCACTAAAATATTTAAATGAATATGCAAAAGCTACTGTAGAACTTTCCGGAGCAGAACCGGGAAAAACCATTATTACAAAAGGTAAACCAATTGTTTACGGAATTACCATGCCCTTCAACGGAGAAAATAGAGTAAATTCTCTTGCATTTTTAGCATTTTTATTTGACAAAAACCAGGGATTAAAAGTGATTCAAGATTCCGGTCAACCAATTCATGATTTAGAAGTGATTACCGGTGCAGATAAATTGCCTTCTGAAATTGGTAATTTGTTGAAATAAATATTTTTTTCTAATTTAAAAAATAAAAAAAGATAAAGGATAATGTAAAAACCTACACATTATCCTTTATCAAAATAAATTTATATATCAAACTAAAGAATTTCTATTCAATTTTTTGCATTGACAAAGGAGGATAAATTGTTTCATTCGAAACCAGAAATTATCTATATCATTGCTGCTATAACCGGTTTTATTATTTTGTTTTTTAACATATTTCCCATTATCAATACCTTTTATTGGACAGATTCAGAAACAATAATGGAAACACTTTTCGATAAAGAGGTATTGGCAAGTATTTGGTTGAGTATAAAATGTGCCTCCATTACAACCCTTATTGCTTTTCTTTTAGGAATTCCTTTAGCCTATTATTTAGCCAGACACGAATTTCGATTGAAGACTTTGATTGAAAGTTTAATTGATATTCCCATGGTTATTCCTCATACCGTTGCAGGTATTTGCCTATTGACAGTATTGAGCCCTCGAAGCGTTATTGGCCGGTTTCTAGAAAATAATCACATTGAAACCCTGGGAACTGAAGCCGGTATTATTATTGCCATGCTATTTGTCAGCATGCCACTCTTAATAAATGCGGCAAAAGACGGATTTAAGTGGGTTCCTCCCCGGATGGAAAATGTGTCACGTAGCCTTGGCGCTAATCAGGTTCAAACTTTTTTTAGCATCACTTTTATCCTTTCCTGGAGAGGAATCTTAAGCGGAATGATCATTACCTGGGCAAGAGCAATCAGTGAATTTGGAGCAGTAATTATCTTAGCTTACCACCC
>Ga0207996_1001103_pt1 | contig 20149 bp, 16 predicted proteins | sample AntAceMetag02UKG_FD_184773 | JGI IMG/M metagenome (GOLD analysis project Ga0207996, IMG submission 184773) | Saline lake microbial communities from Ace Lake, Antarctica - Antarctic Ace Lake Metagenome 02UKG (SPAdes) (version 2) | ecosystem: Environmental > Aquatic > Non-marine Saline and...
CCTTCTTCGGGTCCGAGCTTATTATCAGCAGTTCCACGAAACTGTTGAAAGATATTATCGATACCAGGAACGGAGTAAAAGCCGGGGTGGAGACAGCTCCGGATTTCCGGGAGGTAGTCGGGGTAATCGGCCCGGTCGAAGGAAATTTTGTCTATCTAAACGGGGAGAAGGTTATAGATTCTCTTCTGAATATGGGTGAGTGGTATCTACCTATTCAGAGACTGAGCCGGGAGAAACCCTGGCTCCCGGAAGATATCTTTTTGGAAAAGATAGTCCCGATTCTTAATCTCAGCCGAATTTTTAAGTCGGCCGGGATATCAATCAATCATGAGAAGAGACTTGTCAGAGGAGATTGTTTTTTATATATAGAATAATATTTTCACTCTGGGAAAATATTATTGTGGAAATTTGTTCGATGTTATACGTTATATTTTAATTAGTTCAGGTTCCCCTGAAGTCGAGAGGGTGATCTTCTTTGATTCTAAGGAACAGGTACATTAGATAATTTCCCTGTAATATCGGATAATTTACAAATCTCTTATTTTTTCAAAGAAAAAATAAGATTGCCGAAGTGGTGGAATTGGCAGACACGCGTGGTTAAGGGCCACGTGGAGAGATCCGTGGGGGTTCGAGTCCCCCCTTCGGCATAGGGTGGAATTGGCAGACACCCGGAAAGCAAGCTTTGAATTATTGTTGTTAATAAGCAATTGGGATTACAGATAAAGGGTAAAATACGGGCTCGCTGGGTACATGGTTTACCCCTTGAGCTAATAAAGGTAATAAAGAACATAAATCAATCGGTGGCAAGATCAAAATTAGTGGATCAAGTTTCGGTGCCTTTTCAGTAAGAAGTGTCAAAGGTGATTTTTTACCCCGTGAGCCATTTTTACGAGCAAGATTATAGTAATGTTGGTAGGTAGTGATCTTTGAAAAGAAGTCTTTACGATTACGAAAATTTTCAATATCGAAGAACTCCGGTTCGATGATGGAGTGAACTGATTCCACATCAGCGTTAGCGTTACAACAGCCTGGCGGAATGTATACATGACGCGCCTTAAAACATTTTTCAATGGTATGAATAAACCCTTCAGCTTCTTCATTCAGGAGTCCACCGTCGAATTCGGAACCGTTATCTGACTGAATAACAACTTCTGTTAGATCAACACCATACTTTTTCAGGTGTTCAAGAAGTCTTTTTGCAGTCAGTATGGCGTATGTCTTCGAAATTTCATCGGCATAGGTGAGAAGTTGTGCTCCGGTTGATAATTCACGGATCGTGTATTGGAAGCGAGGTAGTCCCATAAACTGCATAAAAGGCCAATAGTGAGGTAAGTCAGTAAGGTATTTGATATCAATCTGGAAGTGGGTAAAAGGCTTATAAGCGGCTTTGATGTGGCGCAGGTCATTCTTTTTTTGGTGTTTTTTCTTTCTGATCCTGGTTTTACAGTTCTGTCGGATAACCCGGCCTATGGAGTTAACTCCCCATGGGAGATCAAATTCATCTTTGAGGTGTTCAGCCCCAAAACCGGGAAGAAGCTTACGCAGCTTGATAATCTTACCTTCGGCATCTTTGGAAAGCTTATGAGGGCAGCTATGAGGAGCACGGCTACGATTACGCAGCCCTGCTGAGCCTTCATTCTCGAATCGATCCCGCCATTTGCGTACTGTGGGAGCGGAAGTTTTGAAAATTTTGGCAGTTGGTTTCACTCCCAGGGTAATGGCAGAATGAACTAAATGAAGTCGATAATCAAAAATGTAGTCTTTAGAACGAATCATGGTATAGTACTCATTGGGATACATAGGCGCCTCTTTCCGTTTTTTGTGGTGAAAAACGAAATTATATCATGAGGAAATGCCGTGTATCCCTTTTTTTTGTGGCAATCAAAACCATTATCTGGGGAAAGAAAACGTCTCCTGGAGCGTTTGGTGAGGTTGTCTTTGATTGAATCATGGTTCAGTAGTCCGTTTTGCCATGAAGGAGGCAATTTAATCTATCTTGTTCGAGAGGGAGGAGATCTCCCCAGACTTGCTCGGGTTCCAGTATTTCGTCCCATCTTTCGCGGGATGTACAATATTGGATTCCGTAGTAGTTGAGTATTGCCGGTCTTACTTGGTAATTACATACTGGCTGAATATATTTTTTCTTCCGATTGGAAGGTGTTCTTCTAACTATTGGGGGCTTAGATAATCCTCCAATGTCTTTTATTAGCTTTTTGAGACAAACAAATGTTCTGGTACTAAAGCATAGAAGTTTTCTGGGCCTCGTTGCGCCCCCCCCTGCCGCCCTTCCGGTCGGCCTACGGCCTCCCTCCAGGGCGGCAGGGGGGAACTCAGGGGGTAAACCATGTACCAGTGCGTTCCCTAATAGATTAATAATACTCCTTTACCTTCACGGTTGGAATATGCATAATGAATAGATATATATAATAATTAGCTATTATATCATTATTGTGATTAACTTCATATGCGGTATAATAATTTTCTAATTAAGTATTTTTATGTTTATCCTACTTGAGAACTTAGCGCCTGCGGCGCTACCTCGTAGCGGCAGCCTTCAGGCTGCCACTAACGGTAACCTGAAGGTCGCCGCTACGAGCGCTATTGAAATTCCGAATCAGCAAGGCATGATAAACGGAGATCCCATCGGGATCCAGATATTAAAGCTTTTAAAGAAGTTTGCCCACGGTATAACCGGGGCTAAATCACAATAAGGAGTTGCCTATGATATGACCGTACACGCGGGGGAATATCGGCAGGGAAATATGCAAACCTGAAATATGTACCCAGGAGGGCAACATGTTCACGCATAAGGCAGTACGCAGTATCTTTGTAATTTTCTTAGTAGTCGCGGTCGCCGGCATCTGCGTGATTAGCAAGGCGGCGGAGATGCCAAAGGAAATCAATATAGGTATCATTACCCCCACCGTCCTTGAAGAGCCATGGAACACTTCACTACTCCAGGCGCTGGAGAGAATCCAGAAAGACGCGCCGCACGGACTGAAGATCAAATGGGACTTTACCGAGAACGTCTTCAACCCGGATGCCGAGCGGGTGCTCACTGAATACGCCAAGTCAGGCAAATATGATATTATCTGGGTCCACTCCGTATACCCCAAACCGGTCGAACGGATGCACAACAAGTATCCTGATATCCTCTGGGTGATGGCGGGAGCCGGGAATAAAGCATACGGGGGAAATACCTACTGGGTCGAGATGAATATCCAGGAACCGGCCTACCTGATGGGGATGATCGCGGGGAGACTGACCAAGACCAATACGATCGGAACAGTGATCTCCTGGCCCTACCCTAACGAGAATATGCCGGCCAACGCATTTATCGATGGGGCGAAATCGGTCAACCCGAAGATCAAGGCCAAGGCGACCTATATCGACAGCTGGTTCGATCCGCCCAAGGCCAAAGAGGCGGCCCTGGCTCAGATCGCGGCGGGTGCCGATCAGATCTACGCTATTTCATTCGGCCCGTTTGAAGCCTGTCGGGAAAAGGGTATCCAGGCCTATGGACATTACGTTGATCAGCAGAGTATGGATCCGGAGACGATCGTAGCCAGCCCGCTCGCCCTCTGGGATCCGGGCATGCGTTTCGTGATCGAAGAGTGGTACGCCCACAAGACAGAGGGGAAAGCCTACAACGGGCCGATGGAGCCGATGATCTGGTTCATGGAGAAAGGCGGAACCGATCTCTCGAGTCTGGGCGTCTGGAAAGACAAACTCCCCGCGGATGTGGTTAAAGAGGTTGAAGCGAAACGGCAGGCGATCAAGGACGGGAAGTTCAAAGTTCCCTTCAACGCGGAAAAAGTCATGTCCGATTAACTTAGCGCTTCGCGCTAAATTAGTTTTAAACCAGGACCATTATACTTGTATTGATAAAATATCGAAAGAACTACTCACAATCCCTTTTATCTCATGAGTAAACTTCGGTTGGGATTGTGGGAATATTTTCCGGTACTGCGTCAATACAAATATGATGGTCTTGGTTCAAGACATAAAATTAGCGGCGAAGCCGCTAATTTTATTGCCCATGAGCCAGGAAGAAATCAAAGAAATAATTCTGAGAGTCGAGAACCTCTCCAAGAGTTTTCCGGGGGTTCTGGCGAACGATAGAATCTCCCTGGATATACGGAAGGGGGAGATTCACTGCCTGCTGGGGGAGAACGGCGCCGGGAAGTCGACTCTGGCCGAGTGCCTCTACGGCACCTATCACCCGGACTCCGGCAAGATATTCTTCAAAGGAGAGGAAGTAAGGCTTGCTTCACACCAGGATGCCATCAGCCTCGGGATCGGGATGGTCCACCAGCATTTTCAGCTGGTCCCCCCGATGACGGTGATGGAAAATATCGTAGCGGGAACGGTACATAAAGGTATCGGTATCAATATCAGACAGGCCACCGAAAAAGTTGAAAAAATCTGCCGCAATTACGGAATTGAACTGCCCCTCAACAATATCATATCTCAGCTTCCGGTCGGACAGCAGCAGTGGGTTGAGATTCTCAAAGCGCTATATGTCGGAGCGGAATTCCTTCTCCTGGATGAACCTACGGCCGTTCTGACGCCCCAGGAGATCAAACGGTTCTTCTCCATCCTGACCAAGATGACACGGGCCGGTCTCTCGATTATCCTCATCACCCATAAACTTAACGAAGTAATGGATATATCCGACCGGGTAACGGTCATGCGAAAAGGCAAACTGATAGACACGGTCGACACCGCCGATGTAACCCAGGAGAATCTGGCGCGGATGATGGTCGGGAGGGAGGTTGTCTTCCTGATCACCAACGAGAAGGTCCCTCCCGGAGAAACAGTACTGGAGATCTCGGATCTGCAGGTTGTCAATGCGAAGCACCGGAGCCTCCTGAAAGATATCAACCTCCGGGTCCGGCGCAAAGAAATTATCGGACTGGCCGGTGTCTCCGGCAACGGGCAGAGGGATCTTTTTGATGTCATCGTTGGAGTGCGCAAGATCGCTTCGGGAAAGATTTTGCTGGACCAGGAAGATGTCAGCAACTCTCCTCCCTGGACTATGCTGAAAAAGGGGATTGCCAGTATCCCCCAGGATCGGATCGAGGAGGGATTGCTGATGGAAGCGCCGATCTACGAGAATATCATCCTGGGAATCCAGCGGTGCGCCCAGTTCCGTTCCGGAATTTTATTCAACCGGAGAAAGATTAACGCGTTCTCGAGAGAGAAGATGCGGGATTTTGATATCATGGCCGGATCCCCTCTTCAAAGAGTCGATACCCTCTCGGGGGGCAACCTCCAGAAAGTGATTCTGGCGAGAGAGTTTTCCCAGAATCCAAAGTTTCTCTTGGCCAGTCAACCGACCAGAGGGCTGGATGTCGGGGCGATTGAGTATGTTCACAAGTGCCTGCTGGATCTGAGGAATTCCGGGGTAGGGATACTACTCATCTCGGAAGAACTGGGAGAGATCTTCCATCTCTCGGACTACATCGCTGTCATATATAAGGGAGAAATTATGGGATTTTGCCCGACCGAGGATACAACCGTGGAAGAGGTCGGTCTGCTCATGGCCGGAATACGGGAGAGTACCCCATGATCAGTATATTCGGACTTACTCTGGAGCCGCGAAAAAAAACCAGCATCCCTTTACAGACCGCGGCGATTCTGGTTGGTTTAGTTGCCGCCTTCCTGGTCAGCGCCGCCCTGATTGCTACGGCCGGAGCCAATGTTTTCAATGCTCTCGGATATATGTTCAAAGGGGCCTATGGGGACTGGGATGCGTTTGTTGAGACCCTGGTTCAAGCCACCCCCCTGATCTTCACGGGATTGGCGATCGTGGTCGCCTTCCGGGCCAAAGTCTTCAATATCGGAGCCGAAGGACAGTTCTTTGCCGGAGCTATGGCCGCCACCTGGATCGGGCTGCATCTGACCGGTCTTCCCGGTCCGGTCGTCTGGGTCCTGATTATTATAGGTTCCATCATTGCCGGGGGAATCTGGGGTTTTATCCCCGGAATTCTCAAAGCCACGCTGGGAGCCAGCGAGATCATTACCACGGTTATGCTGAATTATGTAATACTCTACATTATCTCATATCTCCTCTCCGGTCCCTGGCGGGAGCCGGACCAGTTCTATCTGCAGACAGCCTGGTTTCCGGATCATTGCCGGTTCCCGGCCGTGGTTCCCCTCTCCCGGTTACATCTTGGTTTTATCATCTCCCTGGTCCTGGCCGCTGTTGTCTATCTTCTATTATGGAAGACCCCCTTCGGATTTGAGATCCGGTCGATCGGGATCAACCCCCGCGCCTCCCGTTATAAAGGGATCAGGATAAAGAAAACCCTGGTCCTGGTTATGGTGATCAGCGGGGCGATCGCCGGTTTAGGGGGGGGATCGGAGATAGCCGGACTGCACCAGCAGTTGCGGCTGGATATATCTACCGGGTATGGTTATACTGCCATAATTATTGCCCTCCTGGGCCGGCTTCATCCGGTAGGGGTAATCATAGTGGCTATCTTCTTCGGCGGCCTCGTCAACGGATCCACCTCCATGCAGATCAATACCGGTGTCCCGGTCGCGCTGGTTCACTGCATCCAGGGAGTGGTATTAATATTTGTTCTTACCGCCGAAGTACTGGCAACTTATCGGATTCGGAGGACAGAGATAGATGAATGACATCTTCCAGACAGTTTTTTTGATCAGCCTCCTCTCCGGGATGATCAGAATAGCCACCCCGATTTTTTTTGCCGCGCTGGGAGAATTGATTGTCGAGCGTTCCGGCATCCTTAATCTGGGGGTTGAGGGGGCCATGCTGGCGGGAGCGTTCGTCGGGTTTGTCGGCGGATTTCTGACCGGATCGTTATGGCTGGGGGTACTGCTGGGAATAATGGCCGGCGGATTGCTGAATCTCCTGATGGCTTTCATGTCGGTGACGCTGAAAGTAGATCAGACCGTGGCCGGACTGACAATCAACCTTTTCTCCGCCGGGCTCACCTTCTATCTCTTTCGAATCATATTCAAAGGTTTCGGTTCTTCAAACCTGCCGAATCTCCATACCTTCAACGTCATCCGGATACCGATCCTCTCCTCTATCCCATTTATCGGCGAGGTGCTTTTTTCTCAATATCTCCTCTCCTATATTGCCTTTCTGGTAGTTCTCCCGGGTATCTTCTTCTTCCTTTATCGGACGAAATACGGCCTGAATCTCCGGTGCATCGGAGAAAACCCCGAAGCAATGGATATGAAGGGGGTTAAGGTCAGCCGGTATCAATATCTTGCCCTCATCTTCGGAGGCATGATGGCCGGCGCGGGAGGGGCCTTTCTAACCCTGGCTTCCGCGGGCCTCTTCGTCTCCGAAATCATCGGGGGACGTGGCTGGATCGCGATCGCGATTGTGATCTTCGGCGATTGGAAACCGTTTCGGATTATGTTAGCCGCGTTATTCTTCGGTTTACTGGACACGTTTCAACTGCAGATTCAAGGAATCGGAGTCCAGTTTCCTTATCAGATATTACTGACCCTTCCCTACATCTTAACTATCGTGGCTGTTGCCATCGGACGAAGACGCGCCGGGGCGCCTATTCATCTGGGGATACCTTATAAACGCAAATGAAATATTTCTTGCCCGATGTAAAATTAAACCACGAAGGTCACGAAGTACACGAAGTATAGTTGAGAAAAACAAGATTTCTCTTATTTCTTAACAAACCTTCGTGAACTTCGTGTTCTTCGTAGTAAAAATGCTTTTCAAATAAGGTCAAGCTAAGTCCCATGCCGGATACCAGAAAAACCAGTCAGCAATGTCTCGATGAACTGGCAGCTCTCCGCTCCGAGGTGGATAGACTGCGCAGATCAGAGACCAGTCACCATCAGACCGAAGAAGCCCTCCGCAAGAGCGAGCAGCGCTACCGGGCGGTAGTGAGCGATCAGACCGAGCTGATCTCCCGTTTCCTCCCGGATTTCACCCATACTTTCGCCAATGATGCCTATTGCCGATATTTCGACAAAACCGCTGATGAGGTCATCAGCCAGAGCGTCCTTATCTTCATCGAGGAAGAAGATAAGGATCTATTCCTGGAACAGATCTCAAAGCTCTCCCCCCGGAATCCGGTGATGACCCCGGACCATCGGGTCATCACCAAGAGCGGAGAGGTCCGGTGGAATCACTGGTGTACCAGGGCGATCTATAACGATTCGGGCAAGCTGGTCGAATATCAATCAGTAGGAAGAGATATCACCGAACAAAAAAAAGCTAAAGAAGCGCTCAAGGCTTCGGAAAAACTGCTCCATCTTCAGAAGAAAGTACTGGAGCAGAAGAACGCGGCCCTCCGGGAGATTCTGGAACAGATCGAGATTGAAAAGCAGCGGATTAAAAACGATGTGGTCTCTAACGTAGATAACCTATTATTTCCGATCCTCCAGAAGCTCAAAGCCGAGATATCGGGTATCCCAAAGAAGTATGTGGAACTGCTGGAGAGTAACCTGGAAGAACTGGCCTCTTCTTTCGGTCGAAAGATATCACAGACAACCTTACGGTTGACTTCACGAGAGATCGAGATCTGCAATATGGTAAGGAACGGTCTGACCAGCAAAGATATCGCCCGGGCCCTGAATGTATCCATCCATACTATAAACAGCCATCGAAACAATATCCGGAGAAAAGTGAATATCAACAATGAAAAGGTCAACCTGGTGGCTTTTTTGAAGAGTATGTAAATAAATTAGCTCCCTTCGGTCGCTAATTTATGTTTTGAACCAAGACCTGCGTAATTTTATCGAGACGATATTGGAAAATATTTCAACAATTCCAATCTTTTCATTAGAACGACCATCGTGATTTCATTGATGCGATGCCGGAAAAAATATTATTAACCCAATCTATATATTAATGATAGATACTGGTTATTATATGCCGATTATACCGTTATTGTGCCGATTGAGGAGATATGGGATAGTTAGGTAAATTAGCGCTCCGCGTTGAAAAAGAATATCATCGCGAGATAGAGACAATACCGAAAAATAAGTATCACGTTAGTTCAATGCTGGTAAAATTTTATTTTTCCTCGGAAAAAATAAAAAGGGGGAATAGAGATGAGTTTTAATGGCGGAAAGATACTGATCACCAATACCGGGAGGATTGCTTCCGGAGATATGGAAAAAGGCATTCTGGATGCTGATGCCATCGCTATTGAAGACGGCATCATTACCGGGATCGGCCGAAAGGAGAATTTTTCCGCCGGGGGGATGGATCATGTGATTGACGCCAATGGCCTGGTAGTTATCCCCGGTTTGATTGATTCTCATACCCATCCCTACCTGGAAGACTGGAGTCCGATCACGAAGACCATCAGCTGGATGGAGTCATCTCTGCTGGCGGGGACGACTACCATGCTGTCGGCCACCACCTTCTGCAGCGGCCAGTTGCTGGACGCGGACTTTCTTACTCATATGGCCTGCGTCGCGGAACAGAAATACCGAGCCTCCCGGCCGGGCGGCTATCTCAAACTTCATGCCGGAACCGTTATCCTGGTTCCGGGCTACCGGGAAGAACATTTCAAGACCATGGCGGATGCCGGGGTCCATCTCTTCAGTGAAATCGGCTGCATGGGGGAAGTTGATCCTGAAGCTATCTCGGAGATGCTGGATTGGGGACGAAAATACAATATGAAGATATCCGCTCATTTCGGGGGGAGAACGGTGACCGGATCGTCTTCCATCCCGGTGGATAATATCCTGAAGATAAACCCTGACCTGGTGGCTCATCTCAACGGGGGATCAACTGCGGCCTCCTGGGAAGATACCAAACGGCTGATCGACAGCAGTAGTTGTCATCTGGAACTTCAAACTCATGGTAACGCCAAAATGATGCACCGGATAGTCGATTACCTGAAAGAGATAGGGGAACTCCAGCGGTTGGTGCTGGGTTCGGACACTCCGGTAGGTATCGGATGCGAACCGGCCGTAATTATCCGGCTGGTGGTTGCGATTTCTTCCCAGAATGAGCTTCCGGCTGAGACCGTCCTCGCTATGGCGACCGGGAATACCGCTGATTATGTCGGCGCCAACACCGGCAAAATTGAGGTGGGGAGAGAGGCCGACCTGCTGATTATTGACCGTCCTCCCGATTCAATGGGCCGGGACGCGCTGGAGGCGATCGAGGTCGGCGATACCTTCGGCACCGATCTGGTCATGGTCGATGGTCAGATTGTCACCCTGCGGGGAAGGGATACCCGTCCCACCGACGGGAACATTTTTATAGATGGTGTTGAGCAAGATTTTTCGGATATGTCATTCGATGAATGGTGCTTCGGTAAATTCTCCACCATCGCCACGCATCCATGGTAGGAAAAGACGTGCCTAAAGTGGATTAAGTTTGAAGGGCCTAAAGTGCGCTAAAGTGCCTTCCGCCTTAGCTAAAGCCCCGAATCAAGTTCGGGATGCCCCGAAATGATCGGGATGCAAGCACAAGCACTATGGCGGATAAGAAAAGTTATTCGCTTTCGCCAGGCTTTTCAGGCAATAGAATCCTATTAAAGCCAAATGTTTAAACTTTGAAGTGCATAGAGTTTAAAAACAATCGGCGTTCATACCTGGGCAAACGCATACGGGGGCGGAGCAGGAGTATTGACGCTATATTGTTTAGTATTTTAATCCCAATCTATTAAATACCGCGGATTTAACGGATTATTTGTATTAAAATCAACGTAATTCGTAGTTCAATTTAGTTGCCCAAACGAAGTGAGGGTTGAGTTTCTGCTTCGGAATTTTCTCCCGAAATCCTTCGGGATCCCGGTTTGTTTGATTGAAAATATCGGGACCGATATCCATCGGGATCCTGATTTGTTTAATAAGAAAGTATAGTAACAATAACTGTTTTAAAGATTTAATGTCCAGCTACGTTGGCGATACGAATCTTTTAACTTTAGGCACTTAAGCGCACTTTAGGCACTTAAGGCACTTGATAAAGGAGGAAATACGATGACAACCAAGATAATCGATCTTTCCATGGTAACGGCGTCCGATCCGAGTCCGTTGATGAATGTGAAGATCACGAATATCCCCCATTCATTCGGGGCGAAGGAAGATCAGAAATACTTCGATATCGATCCTCAGGACTGGCCTTTTCCCGGCCAGGCCTGGGCGGATGATTTTGTCGAAATGACCACTCATGCCGGGACTCACCTGGACGCCCCCTGGCATATGGGACCGGAGTGCGAAGGCAAGCAGCCCAAGACCATCGATGAATGGCCTCTGGAATGGTGTTTCGGGCCCGGGGTAGTGGTAGATATCCGTGACCTCCCGGATTGTTACCAGCTTTCGGCCGACGAGTTGAAAGAACGGATGGAGAAGATTAACTACACCCTGAAACCGGGGGATATCTTCCTCGCCATGACCGGCAATGATAAGTACTGGGGGACCCCCGAGTACTCGGATCGAGGCGGCCACCTCTCCGCGGAAGCTCTGGAATGGGTCCTGGACCAGGGAATCAAAACCGTGGGGACCGATTCCTGGAGCTTTGATGTCCCGTATAGCTGCTGGTCGAAAGATTATAAAGACCATGGCCGCGACCCCAAGTATCTCTGGCCCTGTCACCTGCTGGGGATCAAGAAAGAGTACGCGCACTACGAGAAGCTGACCAATCTGGATCTTCTACCACCCTTCGGTTTCACCTTCTATGGATTTCCGATCAAGTTTGAGAAGGGGAGCGCCGGTTTTGTCCGGGCGGTGGCATTTGTGGAGGAATAAGAAAATCTTGCTAGAAAAAGTATTTTAAAAATCTTATCTGGATCAACGAAGTGGTTCACCATAAAGGACACGAAGAATAATTGAGAAATATCCTGGATTTAGTTTAGGTTTTTAAATCTTCGTGGTCTTCGTGTCCTTCGTGGTTTCAATTAGGTTTTTTCTGGGTTCGATTTTTTAAGGAAATAGTAGGAATGTCAAAGATTGTTAAAGTCCGGGTCTCCAGTGAAGACCTGATGCGGGACCTGGAAAAATTCCGTCAAAGAGCTATCGAGATGGGGGCTACCGACGCGAAGATAATAACCACCGATATGGTTATTATTGATGAACGGGTCCGGGCGAAATGTATCTTCCCCAAGTGTGACTTCTATGGAACCAATGCCCACTGCCCTCCTCACGCGATGGATTTAGACCAGGTGAGGAGGCTGGTCGGAAGGTACAGCTACGCGATCTTTACCATGCTGAGATGCGGCACCGAGGAGATCATAAAACGGACCGACCGGGTCCAGGCTAAAAATTTTGAGATTGTCGGGCGTCTGGAAGCGGAAGCGTTTTATGATGGATATCATCTGGCCCTAGCTTTCGGAGGAGGTCCCTGCAAACAACTCTGGTGTGTCGATAAGGATTGCGCGGTTCTGGAGGGACATTCGTGCCGGATGGGGCTCAAGGCGCGGGGATCCATGGAAGGTGAAGGGATGGATGCATTTTCCATGGCGATCAACGCGGGATGGGATATTTATCCGATCGGGACTAATATGGATCCCGCGGAAGCCCCCTTCGGAACTAAGCTCGGTATAATATTTATTTATTAAGTAGGTTTTAGACCAGGTTCGGAAAGGTTTTCGAGCCGGGATAGGGTCCCTGATCCAAACCGGGGCAGAGTAGTCTCCGGGATTAGAAAACCAGCCCCGATTAAAACCTCGGGACGGAGATAAGGGAAATAACGCGGGAGCTAATATATTATGAAAATGACCAATAAAAAGCTATCAATGGAGAACCAGGCGATCAATGAAATGCTCTGCCGGGCCGAAGATATCAATGCCGAGCCCTACCAGAGCCCCACCGACCCGGAGGTCACCATCCACAGGACAGTCTGCACCATCAGTCACTGCGCCTGCGGGATTCTGGCCCACATGAAGGATGGGCGATTGATCAAGGTAGAGGGAGATCCGGACTTCCCCCAGAACGAAGGGGCGATGTGCCCCAAGGGCTTGTCAATGGTACCTGCTACCTATCATCCGGATCGAATTATCTATCCGATGAAGCAGATGGGAGAGCGTGGATCGGACAACTGGCAGAGAATATCCTGGGATGAGGCTCTTGACACGATCTGCGGAAAAATCCAGGAAGCGCTTGATAAAGACGGGCCGCTCTCCATCGCCTATAGTTTCTGTGACGGGTTTCGGGGAAACGAACTGGCCGGATTCGGGATTATGAAGGCGATCGGAAGCCCCAATGTTTGCGGAACCGACGCTCATTATTGTTTCCGTCCCCAGGCCAACGCCGATATGACTACCTTTGGCGACGGAAATTTCATTACTTCGGAGAAGTGTCAGGGCGGCCCAGAATTCGAGAACAGTAAGGTGATCATGACCTGGGGAGCCAACCCGTTTGAGTGCCATATGACCCGGGGAAAGGAACTGATTAAATCGCTCAAAGAAGGCGGCAAACTTATCGTGGTAGATCCTCGTTTTACCAACCTAGCCGCCAAGGCGGATATCTGGCTCCAGCCCCGGCCCTCCACCGATGGAGCGCTGGCGATGGGGATGGTAAACTATGCCATTGAGAATAACCTTTATGACAGAGAGTTTGTCGAAAAGTACTGTTCCGGATTCAATGAACTGAAAGAGCGGGCCCGGGAATATCCGCTCAAGAAAGTCTCCGAGATCACCTGGGTACCGGAGGAGTTGATCAAGCAGGCCACCATTATGTGGATGACGACCAAGCCTGGTTCGATGACCACCCGGATGGGCATGAATATGCATACCAACGCGATGCAGTCACTTCGTGCCACGAACTGCCTGCTGGCATTGAGCGGGAATATCGACATCCGGGGAGGAAATGTATTGGCCATCCCGATTGACGACCGGCCCTATGTTCCGTTCTTCAAGATGGAGGCCCAATCACGCCTGGATACCGAGACAATGGCAAAAGCTCCGGGGGTTAAAGAACGGCCGATGTACTACGGGAAGAACGCCCAAATTTACGCCCGATCACATCCTCCCGCCTATCACGATATGCTGCTAACCGGCAAGCCGCACAAGATCCGGGTCTATATCTGCGTCAACGATCCTGTGGGAGCAATGCAGGACACCAAGAAGATCCGTAACGCGATCAAGAATGTACCCTTCGTGGTAAAGAGCGATCTCTGGATGTCCCCAACTTCTCGATATGCCGATATCGTCCTGCCGGCCGCCAACCAGTTCGAGCGGGATGAGGTCCATACCGAATTCTATACCGGTTATATCCGGGCGGTGGCCAAGGTCAAGGAGCCGGAAGGGGAATGTAAAGATGAGAAGTGGATCTTTTTAAACATTGCCAAGCGTCTGGGCCTGGATATGCCCTATCCGATGGATTCGGTCCGGGAATTTCATAATCACATTCTGGAAGATACCGGGCTTGATTTCGAGAAGGCGAAGAAGAAGCTCTTGATACCGGTCCCCTACCGTTACAAAAAATACGAACAGCCGGGCTATAAATTTCCAACTAAGTCAGGGAAGATCGAGCTTTACTCAAATCGTTTTGAAGAGTTTGGATATGATCCCCTGCCCTTCTACGAAGAGATCAAACCCGAGGCATCGGAGAAGAAGCTGGCGAATTACCCGCTGGTCCTTATTTCGGGCGCCCGGACCGGGCTCTTCTATCACAGCTATGGGCGGCAGCTCGAGTGGCTGCGGGAATTATTTCCCTGGCCGACGATCGAGATCCATCCCGAGACCGCTAAAAAATATGGAATTGCCGCTGGAGACTGGGTCTATGTCGAGACCCCCCAGCGGTCCGGGCGGGTCAAGTTGAAGGCCGATGTAACTTACGGTATCGATCCCCGGGTGGTTCACTGCCGCGCCCACTGGTGGTATCCGGAACGTAAAAACGACCCGGAGCGGGGACTGACCGATTCCAATATCAACGCGGTTCTGAGCCATAACCCCCCCTACGACCCGATCAGTGGTTCGACCATCGTGCGGGGAGGAAAGTGTAAAATTACCCGGGTTCCGGATGAGGAAGTCGGAGAAGAATTTAAAAAGTGGAGGTAGTCCGCCATGACTCAAATAACTCTCTTAGTAGATACCGAATACTGTACCGGGTGTCATTCCTGCGAAGTAGCCTGCAAAGCGGAGAACAATCTCCCCGGGGGATACAACTGGATCAATGTCCTTCAGGTCGGGCCGCGGAAGATCGGTGGGAAACTGAAGACTGACTACATCCCGGTCCGCTGCCGGCATTGCGCTCAGCCTCCCTGTCTTGACTCCTGTCCCGTTAAGGCCATCAGCAAAGAGTCTGATGGCCGGGTGGTCATCAACCAGGATATCTGCATCGGATGTATGAACTGCGTGGAGGCCTGCCCGTTCGGTGCGGTGGCTTTTGACCCCGGCACCGGTCTGGCGTCAATCTGCGACCTGGGGAAGGAAGGTCCGGTGGCAGCGGGTCAGGAACCGGCCTGTGTCCGGGCCTGTCCCTCAAAATGTATCTATTTCGGTGAGATTAATGAGATCGCCGGAATAATTCGGGAGAAGGCCGCCCGGAGGATTGCCGGGTATTAGACTTGCTTCAGCGTATTTGTTCACCGCAGAGACGCAGAGAACGCAGAGAAAGATAAAAAATATACTAATTATTATCTCTGCGTTCTCTGCGTCTCTACGGTGAAATTATCTAACTTATTGCATTTACGGTTTGATTATATTTTAAGTTTCCAAGAAGGAAAATAATGGAGATAAAAAATCTATTTATTGATTTCCGGAAGTGCACCGGCTGCCGGGAGTGCGAGACGGCCTGCCGGGCGGAGAACGATCTTCCTCCGGAGTATAACTGGATTAATGTTATTCAGGTAGGTCCCCGTAAGGTCGAGGGAAAAGTGAAGACAGAGTATGTCCCGATCTTTTGCCGCAACTGCGAGCCGGCCCCCTGCATCACAGCCTGTCCGAGAAAGGCCATCACCCGGATGTCGAACGGCAATATCCTGATCAATCCGGACCTCTGCATCGGGTGCATGTCCTGCGCCGAGGTCTGTCCGTTCGGGGCAATTGCATTTGATTCGCTTAAACGCGCGGCGACTCTCTGCACCCTCTGCCAACATCTGACCGAGGCGGGTGAGGCCCCGGCCTGTGTTCAGGCCTGCCCATCGAACTGCATCTATTATGGCGATAGTAATAAGATGATGGATAAAATACGGAATCAGGCAATCTCACAGCTCGTAGAAGAAGCCTCGGGAAATCGGGAATACGGGTAAGAGCGAAAATACCGGGCGAGGCGAATAACTTTAGGCACTTTAGCGCACTTTAGGCACTTAAGGCACTTCATTGTTTAATAGGGAGTCAGCTATGGATAATTCGGAAGTAACCAGAATCGGCAGTACGGAGAAAGTCGCCGGGACCGATGGGACCTGGTCTCAGTGTACCCGGCGGGGTAATATGCTGTTCATCTCCGGGCAGATCGCGCTGGATGCCGCAGGCGAGCTGGTCGGCGCGGATGATTTTGAGGCCCAGGCCATCAAGGCCCTGGACAATCTCAAATCAATGCTGGAAGCGGGAGGAGCGTCATTAGAGGATTTGATGATGATCAATGTCTATGTGACCGACATGGATAATCGTCCCATCTTCGCCCGGGTCCGTGATGGTTATTTTCGGGCCAACCCGCCGGCCAGCACCATCGTCGAGATAAAACGTCTCTGCATGGATGAACTGCTCCTGGAAGTCAACGGGATAGCGGTTGTTTGGGGAATGGGGAGTGGGGAATAGGGAATGGTAGGGATTAGAAGGGAGGAGGAGGGAATGGCTTAAGAGGGAAATCTGAACTTCGAACCAGCCTTCGCTAAAGCTTCCGCCGTCGTTAAAACCCCGAATCAAGTTCGGGATGCAAGCACTTTGGCGGATTAAATAAACGGCGGGCACAGCTTCCAACTTCGGCCATTTAAGCAGGACGATTGCAGTCAGGACGATTAAAAAGCAATAGAATTTAAGTCCCTGAATATAATTCGGTGGGGACTAGAATGATTAAAAGGCAGAATAATCAGGGACGGAAAGGGTTTAATTTTTATTAAAGAGGCCGAGGCGAGGCAAATAGTCCTGGTCCCCCCCGAATTTCATTCGGGGTCTGTAATGGTCCTGTCATAAAAAAGGGGGCGAGGAGGGGGAAGCAATTCGTGGAAATTCGTGTCCCCGCAAAATGACTTGTAGTCATCGCGGGGTAAAAATTCGTGGACTGCAAAATGGGCCGAGGTCGGGGTGGTGCAATCAGAAAAAGTGACAACTTTAAATCAGGACATGACAGATTACAAGATACAGGATACGGAATGTCGGAGAACTCTAGCCGATTCTCACTTATCTTGCATCCTGTTTAAAAATTTTCCCCGTTATTCATCGGGAACCCGATGTCATATATTTTCAGATAATAAAGTATCGGAACAATAAAACTATATAACGTGGGTGATAGTAGTTGGGGACAGGAGTACTATTCCCTATTCCCCAATCCCTATTCCCCAAAAATCAAGGAGGTTGTAATCATGATAGATTTACTGGTAAAGAATGCCAAGTTTTTAATGACGATGAACCCGGAGAGGGATATTCTCAGCGGGGCATCGATAGCGGTTGATAAGGGGAAGATCCTCGAGATCGGTAAAGCCGAAGAGATTAACGCGAAGTATGAAGCGAAGAAGGTGATCAACGCGGAAAATTTCTTTGTCACTCCCGGTTTCGTCAACTCCCACGTTCATCTCGAGTCCTGCTATGACAAGAGTATGCTGGACGATGTCCCGGTTGTTCCCTGGTGCGAGCGCTACTTCTCCTTCACCTACGGCGCCCTCACCCCGGAGAATTATTATCACGCCGTGATGACCACCCTGATCAAGGGGATCAAGTCCGGTACCACCACCTTCATGGACTTCGGCACCATCCAGACTATGGAGGATTCCGCCGCGGAAGCGGTAAAAGATATCGGGGTCCGCGCCGTTCTGGGACGGGACCTGATGGATATTCACGGCTCTTCGGAGGCTTCCTACACCTCCTATGACGCTTTTGAGGATCTCTGTTCCCGTCTCCAGGAAGATACCGATACCTGCCTGGAGAGAAGCGAAGCATTCATCCAGAAGTGGGAAGGGAAAGCGGATGGGCGGATCAAAGCCTGGCTGGACCTCCAGCAGGTCTGCAACGTATCACCGCGGCTCTGTCAGGGCTGCCGGGAACTGGCCGATAAATACAAGATCGGGCTGATGACCCACGCGGCCGTAAGTCCGGATATGGTAGAGATGACCCGGAAGAGATTCGGCCTGACCGATATCGTCTATCTCTACGAGCAGGGCGTCCTGGGCCCCGATTTCATCGCCGCCCATATGGGCCATGTTGACGGGCTGGAGATGCGGCTGATGGCGGAGACGAACTCCAATGTCGCCCATGTCCCCGGCTCCAGTCTGCACGGCGTTTATTCTGCCACCTCGCACCGGGGCCGGATTGTCGAGATGCACTCGATGGGGGTCAACATCGGGATCGGAAATGATGAGGACTCCACCGGAACCTGCCACGACATCGTGCGGGATATCTGGACAGTCTCCGTCACCCACGCCGAGGCTCGCGATCCCTGGATCTTCCCGAAGCGGGGTAATTTCATGTTGACCACCAACGACCCCAACCCGGTGGCGATTGAGATGGCCACGGTCGATGGGGCCAAAGCGGCCCTCTGGGATAAGGAGATCGGTTCCCTGGAGGTGGGGAAGCAGGCTGACATGGCGATGTACGACCTGACCAAGGCGATCTGGATCCCCACTACCCGAGAGAACGTGATCAACAACTTTGTCTATAACGGGACCGGGCAGACCTGTGACACGGTCCTCTGCGCCGGAGAGGTGATCATGGAAGATCGGGAGATCAAGACCATCAATGAGCGGGAGATCCTGGCCAAAGCCCAGAAATTCGGGGAAGAGATTATCCCCACCGCTCCCTGGCTGAAAGACCCCGAGATCTGGGAACTGAAATGGGTCAAAGAGGAGGCGAGCAGTAAATCCTACGATAGCCTGCGGGATGTAACCAAGCAGCGTAAATATACTAACTATCCCAAATAACAGACCAGGCGCTTCGCGCTAATATCTGTGGGAGTGGTTTCTAATCCTGATTCTCGGTAGCCTGGGGCGGGGTAAAAAACATCTCCCACAGATATTTTTTTGACCTCCAAAAACAGGTCAACTATAATTAACGAAATTATATCCAAGGAGCGAGCAGCATGGGGTATGAAGAATTATCTGGATACGCCGAAGACCTTGAACGGATCTTGCGGTTGAAGACCTTCCCCATCGGGGTGAAAATGCTGAAAGAGGATAGTCAGATTCCTTCCGAAGCATACCGCCCCTTCAGGAGGACGGGAGACGTCTGGCCCTCTGTCAGGCCTTTGCCCTTTCCCGCCGTAACGGAATGACGGTGGTCATGCTCAAGCAGGATATGTGGTGTTATGAACCGGTCATCGGGCTGGGCCTGGCTGAAGCTCCAGATATTTTTATAGAGGGCTATCCCCACCACCCACTCTATACCCGAACTCCGGAAGCCGGGAAGCGGGCGGTTTCCGCGTTTCCCCGTTTTCAGCCCGGGAAATACATTGGAGTTATCTCCGCCCCCTTAAGAGAGATCTCCTTTATGCCGGACGTGGTGATGATATATTGTGACCCCTCTCAATTAACATTCCTTCTGGCTGGTCACCAGTATACAGATGGAGACAAGATAGAGTGCACCCTATCCCCCGGAGCCGTCTGTGTTTTTTCCACCGTCCCGGTGATTCTGGAAGGAAAATGCAAAGTAGCCAACCCATGCGCCGGTGATCGAATGGCGGCACTGGCCGGGGACGATGAACTGGTCTTCTCCGCCCCGACGGAGGCTATCTATGATTTGATGACCGGCCTGCGCTATATCGATGGAACCACCGCGAAAATGCCCCGGGCCATCGGGATGAGACCCGAATCGACGTTCCCGGATGAATACGCGGAAATGAGGGAACGGATGGGGATAAGGGATATCGAGTGATATCCCCAGATGGTCTCTCCCTGCTCAGCCCGAGGGGACTCAACCTTTATAATACCTAAATTGAGCGATTCTATGCGGCGAACTGCACCAGTCTTATGGTCTGCAATCGGTTGCAAAAATACTCGTTCGCATTTATTAATGCGTCTGCGTTTTTTGCAACCGATGCAGCCTCATAATCTTAGCACATTTCATCCGCAATAATCGCTCAACTTAGGTTA
>Ga0207996_1001104_pt1 | contig 20122 bp, 28 predicted proteins | sample AntAceMetag02UKG_FD_184773 | JGI IMG/M metagenome (GOLD analysis project Ga0207996, IMG submission 184773) | Saline lake microbial communities from Ace Lake, Antarctica - Antarctic Ace Lake Metagenome 02UKG (SPAdes) (version 2) | ecosystem: Environmental > Aquatic > Non-marine Saline and...
CGGAGAACAAAAACGCTGCTCTGATTGCGGGAAAGAAACGGAAGTTTATTCACGTGTCGTTGGCTACTTGAGGCCTGTCAAGCAGTGGAACGACGGAAAACAAGCAGAATACGGAATGAGAAAAACATTTGAGGCGGCCTGAATCTTTCTGGCAGAACAAGGCCGACTTCTATAAGGAGTGCCTTCAATGATCATCGGTGGCATACAGAAAAACTCTTTCATTGATTATCCAGGGAAACTGAGCTGTGTGCTCTTCGTTTCGGGCTGCAACTTCACCTGCCCTTATTGTCACAATCCACAGCTTGTGAAATGCAATTCAACATCTTCAAATTGTCTTGATGAAAAAGCATTCTACGAGTTTCTTGAAAAACGAAAAGGCTTTATTGACGGTGTGGTTATTTCCGGAGGGGAACCAACACTTAATGAGGACTTGCCAACCCTGCTTGAAAATATCAAACGCCTGGATTATCCGGTCAAACTGGACACCAACGGTACCCGGCCACGGATGATTAAACATCTCATTGATGAGGAGCTCATAGATTACATAGCCATGGACATCAAGGGTGATCCTTTCGATTATCCGTCTTTTATTGCCAGGAACTACGACCCTCACAGTGTTCTATCAAGTATTGAAATCATTCGGAACTCGGGATTGCCGTACGAATTCAGGACAACGTGCGTGAAACCCATTGTGAATGAAAGATCCATAATAAATATTTTGCGGAGCATAAAGGGCGCGAAGCTTTTTGCCTTGCAGCGATTCCAGGCCGACCGTGGAGTGCTGGACCCTCAATTCTTCGCCAAAACCGGCGTTGGTCATAACAAGGAAGAACTCAGAAAGTTAAAAGCCCTTGCAGATCCGTGGGTCCAAAAGTGCATTATGCGGTTTTAGGAAACATTGAAGAACCATCACAATCCGAGGCCGCCCGAATCTGCTCCAAAACCTGACCAAACGCCAAAAGACGAAAAAGGGCCAGAAAAAGACAAGGGCTGAATCAGTCTGACCGAAATGGAATCTGATCAAAACTGGAACAAACCTGACCAAAAGCTGACCAAAGCTGCCCTGACCGAAAATGATCTTGGCCCACCTGATTAGAACCTTGGCCGGACCAAAGCAAAATCGGATGGTCAGAAAAGATCATTTGTTCCAACCAGTAACCACCGGCTTGTCCCAAAAAAACAGGGAGGCGTGAACCATGTACCCCATTCTTGTGACAATAAGCCTGCTGCTTGTGGCAGGGAGTTCTGTATACATGTCTGTATACGGGCTGATGTCCGTATTTGCAAGCAATGCTTCAATTATTATGTGCATGGGACTCGGTATGGAAATCGGTAAGGTCCTGACCGTGGCCCACCTTTATCGGAACTGGGAAAAACTTGGCCGTGTTACCAGAATCCTGTACGTTCTTATTGTATCCGTTCTGGTCTTGCTGACATCAATGGAAGTCGTAGGTTTCTTGTCTTTGAGCCACGTCAGGGCAAACCATAACTTGCGGGCCACCGAAACCGCCCTTAAAGGACTGCAAAAAGAGGCGGCAATCCTTCAAAGACAAATATCAACCATCGATGCCACATTGGCCGGACTTCCAACTTCGTATGTAACGAGGCGAATAAAAGAACGAAGTGCATCCGGCTACCAACAGAAACAGGCCAGGTTGCTGGAAATCGCAAAAGAGCAAGCTGAACTTGAAACCAGATTGGTTAATGTTCAAGCATCCTCTGGCCCTGTTTTCGCGGTCGCTGAAATATTGAAAATCAACGAAACAGACGCCATTGCCATGTTGATTCTCATTTTAGTCCTGGTCCTCGAACCCCTTTCAATAGGCCTCACCGTGGCAACGAGCGCGGCATGGATGACGCAGAAGAAAGCACCAGATGAAAAACCACCTTGTACCTCCTCAAACAGGGCACTCATGGACCTTCAAAAACAATATAGCTTCAGTGTTCGGCAACTTGCAGTCATAACAGGGCGAAAAAAACCAAAGACATGTGAAGCATGGTTAAAAGGAACTACGCCTGTTCCGGCAAAAGCACTTCAAGCGGTTCGGGCATGGGCGAATAGCCAACCCCATAATACAATCTCTATCAAAAACAGACCCGAAAGAAACCGAGCAGAAAAATCAACAGGAGAAAGGAATCCCAATGACATTCAAGCTTAACAAAAACGACCACCAGGTCCTTACCGCAATTGCCGAGCATCGGGTGCTCACAGCGAGCCAGGTTACGGCAATCCAACGTAAGAGCAGGCAGGTAGTCCGAAGGCGATTAGCACAATTGGAATCGGCGGGATTTATTGTTTCAACTGTCCGAGGGTTCGGGCAAAGACGCGGCAGGCCAGAAAAACTGGTCACTCTCACCCAAGAGGGCGCCAACCTGCTGAGCTCTAAATATCCAGTCCTCCGGGGCATACCAATTAACAAGATAAATGCTGAAAAAATCCGCTGCATAGAGCATCAACTTTTGGCCAACTGGTTCCGGATCCATCTGGATGAAATTGAGTCTGCAATGCCTGAATACTCCATACGGTTCCTCTCTCCCGATTCGCCCTTCCTAAAACGGGAAAATAGCGACATCCCTCTCATATTTGAACCGTCACCCGCTGGCAAAAATGCTCAAAACTCAAGTGGGTTCACCCCGGATGGGGTTTTCTCAATAACGAACAGGGAAAAGCAAATCACGCTCCTTTTCTTTCTTGAGGTCGATATGGGGACAGAGTCCGTTGCCAGTCTAAAACGCAACCCTCGGGACATTCGCCAGAAAGTCATAAACTATCAGGAATATTTTCGAAACAACCGGTACAACCGGTATGAGAAATACTGGGACTGCAATCTGAAGGGGTTCCGTCTCCTCTTCCTCACAAATACAAACAGTCGACTGGTGGTCCTGTCAAGGTTGGTTCAGGAAATGCCGCCTTCGCGCTTTATATGGCTGACAAGTCTTGAACAGATGTTCTCCCATGGCTTATCGGCCGAAATCTGGACCCGCGCCGGAAAACAGGAGGCACCTTCAGGATCGATCTTAGGCCCTTCCGCTTGCCGAACCCCCGTGATGCCGCTCAAACCGTAAGTCATCTCCTCCATTTGGTTGCTCACCCTCATAACAGAAGGTACCGGCACAACTCGGCAAATTGTATCATAAATGCCAAAAAAGTATCGTAAATCGGGCCAAAATGTATCGTAATTCCGTCCAAAAAGTAGTTTTATTCCCCTAAATTGTATCATAAATGACTCTCAAAGAGCAGAAAATTGTCTATTTATGATACCATTGAAATTCAATAAAATCATATAATAACAGATAGATAAACCATGTACCGAAAACCGAATATAATAAGAAAAAGACACCCATTACCATCAACCCACCTAAACAAGTACATAGAATGAAAGAGAACACTCAGAGAATTAACAGCATGGATCAGTAACGTCTGGTAAACCCTCTATGATATCCGGCATTACTCTTTTGTGACCAGTAAGGCTTGCTCATGAGATTTTTGTAACGTCGGGTAACATGCTGTTTGAGTTCTTTCATAATATAGCCCTGCCAGTTCTCAGCAAATGACCATGGATAAACAGGTATCACGTCCAAGCCCATTTTTGCATAGGTTGTCTCTTTCCTCTTTATTCCTCTGTCATAGCTTCGCTGTCCCTTTAGGCCATAATACTCGATGTATGTGCCAAACTCGGGAAGATAAAAGTCCGGGTACCAGATTCGTGGTTTTTTTTCGATCGAATTGACCAGCACGCCAGCCTCATATTGATACCTGATGGAATTCTCCTCTAAGAAATATGCAATTCTACGTTCGCCTTCGGATTTGAGTTTTGGGTCCGTTTTTCCATGGAGTAGATTTTCTAAGTCCCGGTCCACAATAAGCACCTCTTTTTCAAGAAACTGCGGGACCTATTTAAACCTATAGGTTTTTGGGTGAATGGCTTCATATCTTCTCAATTCCGTTCTCCAGACCCGGATGTGCTGCAATTTATAGATATCGAAACAGGTCCCGGTCTTTTCTCTCCTGAACAATATCGTTTCTTTCCTTGAAAGTCCTCATCAGCTCATTCAGCCGTTTTAAGGTCCTTGACAATCGACTGGAAAACACCCAGCCCTCCCTGTAGCCATGACTCTTATTGAAGCGGGACACATGGTCAATAATCCCCATCCGTCGCATTTTGCTGCGAACAGTCTCCAGCATCCGAGGTGTGAATCCATATTCGTCACAAAGGTAACCCAGGTTGGCCAAGAACCCGTTGTTTGCGTATTTCAGCTCTATGAAGATACTCAGGAATACCTTTTGATGGTTTTTATTTCCTGGAAACAATATTACTCCAAGCTCGTCCAAACCCTGTATCCGGGCAATCCTATTGTAGTTGAATTCTATCTTTGTGCTTACCATGTTTTTTCACCCCTACCTTTTTGGTCAAAATAGGGCATTTGAACGTGGTCCCCCATTTTTAGTAATGTTAAAACTTTTTCGGTCTCGATTGAGTGACTACCCAAAAATTAAGGATTTACCGAAAACCGTGCGATTCCGCGTGATCTGTGCTCAACAACCTGGGTTCATGGGTAAATAGCCCTGGTTTGAATGCTTTCCCCTCATTTTCAGACCCGATTCACCGGATTTTTTAGGAGGGTGAATCCCTTTCCAATTCCCCATCCCTTGAACTGGTAGCCAATCAGCCCTTTTCTCGACGGGAAACATCAAAAACACCCCTTTTCTGTGCCTTTTTCCTGAGTTCAACCCTCTCCCTTGCGATTTCCAAGGCCTTCCCTCGTAACTCTGTCCCAAAGTTGGACTCGATCCAGTAAACGGTGAGATAGGCGTTGACATAAATTTGGTTGAACAGGTGCTGAAATCTCCAGCGAACCCCCTGCCGTGACATATTAAAGGCCTTTTCAATTTTATCCCCATAGTTTTGACGCAGTACGAGCCGCTTGATGCCGTCATCTTTCAATTCTATGCTAAGCGCCTTATCAATAAGGAGAAGCTTCAACCGGTCCAAAAAATCCTTATCTTTATTGGTAAGTTTCATATGAAGTCCTCTCCACTAAAAGATCGTTACCATACTGAGTGAGAATGACCTCTCGATCATTTTGCATAAATATAAGGGATATGAATCGCCAGATTTTGTCTTGGCGAACATCATCCATGAGAGAGCCGATATCTGAAAACATAAGACAATCGGTCCCCAGGATATCAAGGATATATTTCCGATAATTTTCCATTTTGAAACGGGGGTTGAGATCCTGATGGAAATCATCAGTTCCGGATTCCCTCACCGCAACGAAATCATCGAGCGCTTCCATAAGTCCCGGAATGGATTCAAGCTGAGGTTCTTCAGTGAAAATTAGTGCTCCTGAACGACTCTCCGCCAAAAACCTCTTCATCTCCTCCCTTCTTTTTGCGGCCCGTGATCTGGATTTCCTTACCATCTCTCTGAAATAGGCTTTATCAAACAATTTTTCATCGAAAAGAAACATGGAGGGAACGGTTTTCTGACATCCTGGGCAAACATAATGCTGTGATTTGCGAACCAGGTGCTTACCACAACAGGCGGATTTCTGGAAGGCAATGGTTGGATCAAAGATATTTCCGCACACACAGGAGCATTCGCTTTTTCCGGACATTTCTATACGACCATCGCACCGGGGGCACAAATGGACCGATAGAATGACATCAAAATAGAAGCTCTTGGCCAGTTCTTTGAATTCTTCGACACGATTTAGGATTTTAATAACTCCTGATACCAATGGATTATCGGTCTTCTTTTCCATAATCCGGACCGTCGTATCTTCTGATTTACTTTGGAAAAATATCACCTCTCGGGCCTTTCAGAGACCTGAAATAAACCGTACACATAATAATGTTTCGGTTCCCAATGGACCGGTGCCTGGTTCCAAGACAAAAACTTTTTATACAACCAAGTATCCTGCAGGGACCGAGGTGATTATTTATGGGAAGACCGTATAAATGTCCTTATTGCCGCAGCACGCGCACCATATGGAAAGGGTATCGTAAATTGGCCGAGGGCAAAGTTCGTCTGAGAAAATGCAATGATTGTGGAAAAAAATTTACTTCAAGGGTCAGGATCACAGATGATTGACGGCGATCTACACCCATATCCGACGTCACCGGTCGCGGCGGTGAGGCTGTCGTATACCTGTCTTACCAGGACAAGAGAATTGCGGGCAATGTCACGGGGAATTGAAAAGCGTTTAAAGAGTTTGGAGAATGAAAACAACGATCATAAAGATCTCATACTTCAGGAAGAAGCTGTGTTGAAGGCAGTTTGCATAGAAATCCGCAAAAGAGAACAAATGGCGTTTTTTTCTGAATTCGGGATTCAATAAAGATTGCAGGAAAGAAACCGGTTCACAACTTCGTCTGGAAGGGAACTTGATATCTCCCTTGTGTTTCCGTACCGGCCTTTCGAGACCATTCTGGCATTGATAAGACCGTAAAGGTCGAGAAAGCTCATGATCTCAGAGAAACGTCTCTGGGTCAAAGGCCGCAGGCCTTCCCGACAGCAGACGTTCCCATAGACGCGGTAGACCTGTCCTGTATATGTCTTTTTATGGCCATTTGATAACGCCCCGTAACAGGACTTCAACGCCAGACGTTGCTGCATTGCAAGTGCCTTGATCAGTTCTTCTGTTTTGTCTATCTCAAGTCGATCAGCTGCGATATCGACTTCCTTTTCTGTGAGCCTGCCCGTGCTTTCTTCGGCTACCTTGACAGCTTTCGCCAGAAGTTCAACGGCCTTTCTTGCGTCTCCGGTTTCCCGCGATGCATATGCAGCCACCTTTCTAAGTGCAGCGATATCGACTTTGGTTTTATCAAGAGCTTTATCAACCCTGAGTTTCAGGATCTCCAGAAGGTCAAGGGCGTCATAGGGTTCAAAGATCATATCAGTTTTTTTGAGAAAACTCAGGATCCTGGGGTCAAGGGTCTTTTCCCAATCGAGCCGATTCGTCAGGAGAACAAGAATTAATCTACAAGAAGCTTTCCGGGGGAGGGTTTTTGCAAGAAATGTAAGAAAATTATCCGAGTTGGGCCGGATATTATCAGCCTCATCGATGAGTAAGCTGAGATAACCATCATAATTCCCAAGCGACTCCACAATTTGGGCTTGCATATATTCAACGGGGATCCCTTTGCGGTATTTTTTACAGGAGCCATCAAGGGAAATAGCGACCTCGTTCAAGGCGCCAAAGTAGGTTTTGGGGGACGTCAAATCGATATATGAATAACGAAACATGATCCCCCTGGCTTCAGCGACGCGTTCAAACGTGGAAAGCACGTGCATCAAAGTGACAGTCTTTCCAGCACCAGTTGGTCCAAAGATCAAAGCAGAATTCGGGTGAATACCGTCCAGGACCGGGGCAAGATGTGATATTATCCGGCTTAGCTGCTTCTCACGGATGTTACGATTAAAGATTTCTTTTAGAACCGCTGCCCTTTCATCCCCTGGCAGCTTTTCGTCATCAAGATAGTCAGAATTGATGACCAGGGACCTCTTTCGCTGTTTAGCATGGAGAGACTCGATCAGTGATTCCGTACTATCCGGCTTCAAGGAGTTTCCATAGGACATTTCCTTCATCTGCCTCCACATGAAACAGAGGTAGTATTTAAATGCTAATGACCATTTAAGAGTAGCAACCGAAGTGGAGGGGTAAATGTCCTGTGGAACTTCAATAGGTAAAAAGCAATGTTATCATATATATATTTATTTACAATATAGTAAATATATATATAATAATGAGGTTTATAAACGTCGTCCCTGATTGGTGATAACTTGGGGGAATTGAAAACACATACCACAAATGCTAAAATCAGTTTCCATAGGAAATCTTCCCACACACCTCAAAAATCAGGAAGGCCGAGATGATTTTTAGAAATGGAGGACGCTTCGAATGAAGATATATCTTGCAGGACCTTTATTTTCGGAAAGCGAACGGGACTGGCTTGTCGATATCAAGCGAAAACTTGAAGCAATCTCTTCAAGCATAACCGTCATCTGGCCCTATGACCTTATCCCACACGACGATCCAGATCTCCACGACAAACAGAAAATTTTTGAAATATGCAGAGCGTATCTTGATGAGGTTGATGTCCTTGTCTGTGTCCTTGACGGCCCACAGGTCGATGATGGTACCGCTTGGGAAGTCGGATATTTCTATTGTAGACACTCGAATAAACTACCCATTATTGGCATCAGGACCGATTTCAGAAACGCCGGGGAGACCGAAAACTCGGTTGTCAACGCAATGATTGAGTGTTCTTGCAGCAGGATTGCAAATTCTTCCGAGGAGTTGATCGAAATATTACAGCAACAAGTCTACTGATATTGCCATCAAACCCACAATAGACACGGGCCTTATTTTCCTCAGAACACCGCAAAATATTTAAACCCGGCCACACATCCTCCGAACTATGCCTTCCCCCACGCTCTTCCCGCTGGACATCCTCAAACCCAGCGAGATCCTTGCTCGTTATACCGAATGGATCTATTTTACCGTCCTTTTGGTCTTTTTCATATCCATTGCCGGCATTACCCTCAGAAGGCATTTTACAAAACCTTACATCAGGCCTTTGATCATCTCCGTGGGGATCATGCTCACAGTGGGCGTTTTCATGACGCGCGAGCGTATCGTCCATATCTTTGAAGGTTGGGGAATTCTAGGAACCATTTTGCTGGCCGCTATGGCGGCCACGGTACCATACGGCCTGTGCAGGGGCTTTGGCATGGCTGGTGGAAAGGCATTTCACCTGACCTATATTCTTTTCTATATCCTGTCCTGGGCTAAATTCCCGGAAGTCTATTACTATCTCGGCGAACGGAATCTGGGGCTGGTCAATCTGGGACTCCTGATCCTCTTCTTTGTAAGTCTTTACAAGATTTTCCGATTCCGAAAGCCTCGCGGGTTGACCGTGCGTAGCATTACAAATCCCTTCAGAACGAAAGTAGAACACGAGATTGACGTCGAGGATCGGGAGAAAAAAATGGTTTTCAAGGAAGCCGGAAAATCGACTGATTTACAACTTCACACGGTGGATGATATCGCTTCTGAATTGGGAGAGATTCAAAAAACAGTGGAAAAAAACAGAGACAGCCTTCCCCGGGAGGCCCGTGAAACAATCATTCGAACCCTGAAAACTATTTCCAACAAAGAAGCCCTGTTTAAAAAGGAACTCGCACAGCTCGAAGAGGTGTTTAAACGTTTGGAGATATTGGACATGAACCAATTGAAAGAGCTCAAAGAAAGATTAGCCAAGCTTTCTGGAAAGGATCGCCATGTGCTTGAATCGGAAATCTCTCGGGAAGAGGAAAAAATCCACATTGAACAAACGGTTATGGGAGCCCAATCCAGGTTGGAACAACTCCTGCAATCCTTCAACCGTTTCCTTGAAGCAGCCATGGAAAAGATGCAGGCGGGTTATCCCTATGAATCAACACCCTATCTTGCAAAGGCCCGGGTCCTTTTAAGGGATCTTTCCGGGATGATTCAAGATGTGAGAGGACTGGAAAAGAAGATCACCGATCTTATAAAAACAGAGAAAGGGCTCCTGAAACTCGAACGTAAAACCATGTAATTCTATCCGGCCGGTGTTCATGCCGTGCGATTAATATGCCGAGGTCTCGCAAAGGAAATATTTAATAAGCCTGGGTGATTTCTTTGATTATCGAGGATAATTTCCTCGATTGACCAGATTGGAGGTGGAAAAAATGGATGAATGGAAGACCATAGAACCAGGCGTTTGGAAACCTGTAAGAGAAAATGAGCAGATAACAGGGATCCTCGTCAGCAAAGAACCGAAAGATGAAATAACGGGCTTAAGCGCGAGATATTATCTCGAAACCAAGGCCGGCATGTTTTTTGTCTGGGGCACGGCTGTATTAGACGACAGGATGAAGTATGTGAAGATAGGCCAAAAGGTGAGGATAACTTTTGGAGGAAAAACAACCAACAAGCGTGGCCAGACGGTGAACCTTTTCAAGGTGGAGGTCGCAGAAGGACCGGACCCGGAGGATGCCAAAATTATCGCCGTCCAGGACGAACCGGTGGGTATCGGGCAGATTGAAGAAATGAAATAGGGCCTGAAAAACCTGAACCTCGATTGAAGGTCAATTTCCCTGATTCATAAAGGGAATTGCCCCTGGAGGTCAATATGATGGAAAACAAATACATACCCAAAGAAATAATTAAAAAAGTAGTTGGTGACATCTCTTTTATGAGAGGTGTTTCAGAAAAATGTAATATACATAATGGAGTTAACCGTGAGAAAGAAAGGATACTCACAGAATTAGGAATAGAGAACTGTGAACATATTGTTGGAGATAAATATGAAACCTGCATCTCTGACAACGATGGATTTTATGTCTCTTATACCTGTCCCAAATGTGGAGATAATGTCAAAGATTATTATGATCTTGCGAACAGATATAATGAATCAAAAGAGCAAGAAGAACCAACACCCGATGTCACCGGTGATTTGAAAATGGCTGGTTAAAAGATGCCCATAATGCTAAATTTTTCTTTTCATATTCTTCCATCCATTCCTTTGCTAAACCATTTCTTCCTTCTTTTTTTCTCTCTTAACATGACAAAATCTGGACTGTTTGAGCAAATGGCAAGAGATGGGAAGGTGACACTGGTGAGATCCGGCACACTTTCAAAGGTTCGCCGAAAGGCACCTAAGGGACGTAATCCTCAGACTGGAGAAGCGATCAAAATCAAGGCATCCAACACGGTTAAGTTCAAACCAGGGAAGAAACCGAAAAACGCCATATAGACTTCTTGTTGTCAGAAGGTTTTTGCAGGTATCGTGGCTACCACAAGATTGAGAATGTTGTATCCATACTCTCCATCTCGCTTTGCCGACGGGCAAGCCACAGAGCTATTCTTCCCCTCCCTTCAACTATCCCTGTAAGCCTATAGAGAGTTTGTTGACAAATCCAAACAAAGTCAAATCCATGTACCCATCAGATTCGTTGAACTCAACACATGAAGAATCAGGTATCTTGAAGCCTGCATCAAGCAGTTTTCCCCAGCCACCAACATATCGGAGGAGCGAGTAGATATCTTCAGTTATAGTATGATTTAGATTTATGGAAAGTTCTGTTACTGGACCGGATGAGGGGTGGACACTACAAATCAAATCATCCTCTGTATCTATCTCATATGAAATCGTTACGTTTTCCGGTAGGCGTAGAAGCTGGTGACACCCTTCTGTCAACCATGTCCCAATTTCCTTGAAGGTTATCCTCACAGTTATGGAAATTTCACTGGAGCCCCTAAGCAATTGCGTCAATTTGCATTCTCCAAATTGTCTGTCAGTTTGTCGAGAAAGATCGATTGGTATATCTAATTCCTTTCCATTTGCCATCATTGCATGTAGCATGGGCGGATTGTTGGACTTAGTATCACACATAGCCAGCTCCTTTCATTTCAGAAACCCAACCGTCTGAACATATACTGAAACAAGTCATACTATCTGAACCTCACTCCTGCCAAGAACCCTCTGCCTGGATGATGGTTTTTTTGGACAGGATGAGTCCCACGTCCATTACCTGCCAGGTAGGGGTGCAGCCATATTTCTCGGGTATCACCTTGAGCCAGCGGTCCGAGGCGATGTAGATTTCCAATTCCTCAGCCGAGCGGAAAACATATAGAGCGCCCCACTGGCCCCGGTCCTCGTCAACCCACCAGCATTGATACTCCACCGCCTCCATGTTGGCGAATATGGGGTAGCTGCCGATGAACATCTGGCGCATTTGCTCAGTGGATTTGGGATCGTCGGGCTCAAAGACACAGAACAGGACTTTCTTCTGATTGGGCATGTTTTCTCCTTTTATCCAGATTATACGGCTGTCGCCGCGCCTCCTCTTTTTCAGGCCTACAGATGCTTACAGTTGGATACCATCAACGGGATGCAGTAACCGAAGGCTCACGTTCTAGTTACTGGCCGAGTCTCCGGAATTATAACAGAAAATAACGGAAATCATAGAAATCAAGTTGGAAAATTGAAAGAAAATTTGGCTTAAATATAAGAGAGTTTACGGATGATCCAAGATGCAATGCCTTGACCTACCGAAACTCTAACGCTTTTCACAATACAGATGGTATTCATAAGATTTGAACTAAATTTCTGGATACAATTGCAATGGCCCTGCCTGTGAACAGAAATGAAAGTCAATGTGAAATGCAGATTCAGATCCAACTCGGCAATTATGGCAAAAAGAATCAAATGTGTCGATTGTTTTCGGTGACCAATTAACCTTGGGACGATTGAGGTCAAACATAAGCAGTTGTTTTATCTTGCCGATATCCAATAGATTCTGCCCCAACGAAAGGTGGACTATTAGTGCCACTTCACGGCTAAAGGCTTAAAAGGAGTTCGCTTCGCTTTGCTCACCGCAAACGCCTATTTAAACCTTTCCCCCGACGGGGTCGCCTATGGCAAATTCTTCTTCTAATTTGAGAGGGAAACCTTATTTCCCTCCCAAACCCTCCCTTTGGCAGATAGCCTGTGAAAGATAAATAAAGATAGGTGGCATAAATATGGCCACTTCGCGTGACCAATCCAGAACAAAAATTGAATGGTCAGTGCTCCCGGATTAGTCACGCCGGAAGTGACGCCACGCTACTTTTTTAATCTTTCAGTTTTTGTCCTCGATTCTGATGTGGGCCAGAATTTTCATATCCCGGGATGAATATGTCCATTTCCATAAAAACCGATGCGGACAAAAACCAGGCAGGACTACTCTCTCTCAGGTAAATCAGTGACCTGAGAGAGAGAAGATACTCACTCCAGGAGGTGAATAAGATGAATAGAAAACAAATGAGTGAAACAGTGGATTGTTGGATTGATAAACAAGACTTGCCACCGCGGCCGGGACTGAAACCCATTCGTCAATTCAGCTGTCTCGACTTCGACAGCGAGAAGGAGCAACAGGCGTACTGGGATTTCGTACATTGGTTTATGTCTCAGGATTATGCATTGCTTTTGAGCCTGCCGAAAAAATCTCAGGATAGGGATTTCTGGACTTTTGAGGGAGATGATTCCATATCATTCCACTACGGTTCTGTTGACTACCAGAGGGCGCATCCATTCGATAAATATGCATATCGACTCAGGAAGATTTATGAAAGAGTCGGTGATTTGGCCCTTCTCCACAGCTGTATCGGCCACGAGGAAGGAAAAGCAAATATCGCCAAGAGATTCAAAAAGCTGCTTGATGATGAGTTCAGGGGCAGGGCGCGCATGTTGCTTGAAACCTACAGGAAATATCCCCATTTGACGAACAAAGAAAAACTCTTCGCCCGGATATCAGAGCTGAACGGCAGAATTCTAAAATGCAAGTACATTTGGCAGAAACGTGCCTACAGCGAATAAAAAGAAGGGCCTTTTCAGGTCCTTCTTCGCATGGCCATCAGACGGATTCCTTTACGTTCCTGTGGCAACCGCGAGCTCCGCACTCCGGCCGGGGCCTGCGCAGCTCCGCTCACTTCCCGGCACTTTTAAGGCAAAGGTCTTGGATACAACTGTAGAAGCGACCGCAATAATTACCCATCACAAAACCCCTTCCTGATTCCCATCAAACACGAGTACTGCCTCCTTTTCCAGAGGCAATAGGGAAAAGGAGGTTAATAAAAAATGCAAAGGCTACCCGTTATAAAACACAAGGGCAAAAGGTATTTCATAGATTTCAGGTTGAGGGAATTCAGGTCTATGGAACCACCCATTGAATTCATTCCTTTTGACAGCACACTGGGGAAAGAATTAGATAAAATGCCCGAACCTGAAGAGCAGCATGGTTTGGAGAATGAACATATTACCATAGAATGTTCTGAGTGCAGGAAAGTCCTTTTTGAAGGCACAGAAAAGGAAGTAAAAAGACTCATCATCTATTGTGCAGACTGTTGCGACCGGAAGAGGTGAAAGAAAAGGACGGTAAAGGATATGGGAGCATTTTGCTCCCTGGTTTAAGAGGACATGTAAGCCATCAAGAGCGGTACTTTCTTGTCCCCGGATTTTGGAAAACAGCATGGCTTAATAAATGTTTCGATTCTCAAATTTATACCTCAAGAAGATTTGTGATTGAAAAAGCCACGACCAGATATTGATGGTCATAGCCGTGGTGGATGATTTTGAGCTCGTAGTCATTGTGGCGCCATTCTTTTGGAACGGGACCGCCGATGGGGCCATCGAACGAGGTATCCGACATAACGGCGGCATATTCCCCGGGTGGAATACAATGAAGCCTGAAACCATTGGTATCATTCAAGGTGGTGTTCAAAAGGGGTTCAGCATTCCTGATTGTGGATAAGACTGCTTCAAGACGGGTATCTGACAAGGCATAAAGGAAGATGGTGGCGTTTGGAAAGGGATTGCCGTTCACCCGACCGGTCACACTGAAAAAGATGTCCGGGGATTCCTCCAGCAGCTCTTTGGGATGATTGAAATAGAAGATAAGAAGAGTAAAAGCAAAAATGGCAGCCACAATAGAGATTAGCAAAATGGACGAATTTTTTTTGCCGGGGCTACACTTTTTCTCCATCATCAGATCGGGATCTGCTTTTTCTATAAATAGCTTTTGGTTCTAAAACAAGTTTTTAAGGAGACTATTTTCAATACCGAAAGGTTTATATATTTTAATTGTTTACTACCGGATAGTGGAGAAGATTTATATGCAAAAGGAAATGGAAGCAACTCGTGAGCACAAGGATGAGAACATTGGGACAAAGAAATGGGAAATGTATATCCCGTTTGAACTTGATAGATACATCCTTCCCACGCAGAAAGCGACCTGTTGGAAACCCTCTTCAAAAAACGATCTTGTGGATCATGTCCTTTGTTCCATGAGAAAAGAGTCCCTTCAAAATTCTTCACAGGACACTATAGACGACATATTCGAAGATCGTTTAACCCTTATTCGATCCAAAATTGAGATGATCCTGCTTCAGATAGATGAGCGGAAAAAGATTCACCGAAATATGATGTATGGAATTGCGAAAGACAGCTGTAAAGCCCAGAACATGATCAACGAAAGGTTGACAAGATCATACCATATGGACCGGGAAAGGACCAATTTAGAGGGGATGAAATTTGACCTGGGGCAGCAGGAAAGAAAAGAATCTGCCAGTTATTTCAACGACACATGCGAGTTGAACAGAGAACTTCGAGAGGCGCTTACCCAGTACCAGGAAGAGGTTCAGAAGAACATGCTTATTTCAGGAATGGAGGTTTCACCATGATAACCAGAAAGGAAGTTAGAAAACTAAAAGAAGACACAATACAGTTTGCCCTCATGATGGATGATAATGAAATCGAACAGGTCATTGTAGATTTCGTTGAAGTCAAGAACATGCGGCAAAAGTCCCGGAGTGGAAAATAAATTGGCAAGGCGCATGCAATCGGCAACGTCCATCAACATGTATCACCGCTGCCCCAGGAAATATTATCTCCGATACACCCTTCGCACAAAACAGAAATCCAGCATCTATCTCATCCGGGGAAGCGCGGTGCATGAAGCCATCGCAGGGTTTCATAAGCTGAAAGTGGCTAGCGACCATTATCCCGACAGAATAAAGGCTGCCCTCCACCATCTTTTTAACGATGCCTGGCTCCGGCATGACAACGAACTCCAGCAGTTGGGTCTTGGGGATGCAACGATCAAACAATACTACCAGGAGTCCTGGGAGATGCTCTTGGGCTGGCTCAAAAGATACGAAAGGCAGGACCGAAAGCACTCTGGAAAGACCTCAGCCGAAGTAAAACTTTTTTCGAAAACTTATTATGTCATGGGCATCATCGATGCCATAGAGAACCACAATGGCATCGCCATGATCACAGATTATAAGACCAGCAAAAAGGATGATATTACCCCGGACATCAAGATCCAGATGGCAATCTATGCCCTGCTCTACCGAGAAAATTTTGGTGTGCCACCCGACATAGTGGCCATTGACTTTTTAAAAACGAACAGAGAAAGGCGCTTTCGGGTAACTGAGCGTTTCATCGAGTATGCCCTGGAACTGGTCACGGATATTCATAAAAACACCGTATCGAAGGATGAAAAAGATTACCCCTGCACCTGCGGTGGATGGTGCGAAAAAGATTTTATTTTGAAAAATGGAGGACGTTAAATCGATACTTCGGAAACTGAAGCCCTTTATTGGAAAAAAAGCGGATGGTCTCTGGGTTAGATACAACGCTTCCAATCTGAAAGACCGGCAGGAATGGCTGACGGTAATCAATATTCTCAAGGAAAAATACCATATCGACGATATTGAAGAGGATATTGTACTTCCCCCTCCTGACAGGAATCTGGCACGGGGGGACATCTCAATAGGCAATATCCGATATCTGAACTACCCCCCCTATAATATTGGCATCAATCGCCCCGAGCTGACCCGCCATACGGGGATATTCGGGAGCACCGGGACCGGAAAAACCACCCTGGCTAAGAATATCCTTCGGGAAATGATGCGAACAAAGGTCCCTTTCATCGTTTTTGACTGGGAAAGAAACTACCGGGACCTGGTCAAAGAATCGCCGGAGATCAAGGTTTTCACCATCGGTTCGGACATATCCCCCTTCTTTTTCAACTACCTGAAAATGCCTGAAGGCCTAACCTATAAAGATTATGTCAAGAACGTCATCGAGGTCTTTAACCGAGCATATTTAGGCGGTGTGGGATCCGACAGTGTACTATTGAAAGTCTTTGACAAGGCATACCAGGAACACCGTGAGCCCACAACAGAGGATGCCAGGAAGATCCTGGCAGGCGAAATGACCGGGAATAAACTTCGCGGCAGGGAAATGCTCTGGAAACAAAGTTCCCTTCGAATGCTGGAGTTTTTGAGCTACGGCGGTACGGGAAAGATCTATAATGTTCATGATTTCTATCCCATCGAAAAGCTCCAGGAAAACTTCGTCATATTTGAATTGGGGGCGCTATCAAACAGCAATGACAAGGTCTTTTTCATCGAAATGTTCACCCTCTGGTACTGGCTTTACAAAGAACACCAGGGGATGGAAGACGAACATCTCAAGCATCTGCTTGTTTTTGAGGAGTTCCATAACATCGTTGACAACAGCGAGAAAGACGACCTGGTCCAGAAAATATTCCGTCAGATCCGGAAATACGGAACGGGCCTTTTGATCATCGACCAGACCCCGTCCCTTATCCCGAATCCGGTCTTTGAAAACCTCTATACAAAGATCACCTTTTCATTGAACCATCAAAAAAACGTGGGCGCAGTGGCTTCCGCCATGAATATGACCTTCGATGATCGAAAATACATCGGAATGCTCAAAACAGGCCAGGCCATATGCAGGCTCATGGGAAGATACATTTATCCCTTCCTCATCGACGTCCCGTTTACCCGGAAACCGGAAAATATCTCCGATAAGGAGATTCAGGAACATATGAAGGACTTTTACAAGGATTACAGCCTGAATAACCTCCAATTGACCGAAATCGAACCGCTCCGGGTTCCTACACATAGGTTTATCCCCTCCCCCCTGGAGCGGATTTTTCTTGAAGATCTGCTCAATCACCCCTTTGAAGGGGCGGACAAACGGGCCAAAAAGCTGGGCCTTATCCCGAGAGATGCGAGCCATATTCAGCAAACCCTGGTTAATAACGGTGTCGTCAAACCGGTCATGGTGGAGCGCAAAAAGCTTTTCGAAGTGACCAAAACAGGCGCCCACATGCTTTTTAAGATCGGGTTCAAGATCGATCGCGAAGGCAATCAGGGCCTGGAGCACCGGTACTTCCTGGAACAGGTGAGACAGATCTTCCTTCAAGATGGCTGGTTTACCTACAAAGAAAAACATGACATCGATCTGGTCCTTGAAAAAGACACAACGGTCATTGCCATTGAATTTGAAACCGGAAAGAACAACCAGAATCAAACCAATAAGAATATTGAAAAGCTCATCAAATTCAATGCCGATCAGAAATTCATCATTGCCACCAATGCCATGGCCCTTCAAAAGTCAAGGACTCTCCTTTCAAATTCCATCCTTCCTGATAAGGATGCCATTCAAGTAACCCTCCCCCGGGACCTCCCAAAATCCCTTTCAAAAAAGCCTTAAAACTGAAAACTCAAAACCCAAAACTCATAACTGCGGCTCGCCGCTCTAACCTCATGATCACACCCGAAAAAGAACCGCGTTGCTAATAACCAACACAGTAAAAGGAACAACTGGTCTTTTAACCCTGGCAGACTACGAATAGTAACATTGAAGCCATCTGTATCAATGCCTCCGTCGGGAGGCGTTTTTTGTTTAGGTAAACCTATAACCCCGTTTTCTTGGCCCTTTATCTTAAAAAACAGTCTTTTCCAATAACCCATAATGAAAGGAGGTAATCATGGAAAAGTCCCGGAACATTCATAATGAACTGGAAACCTTAAGAGAGGCGTTAGCCGATGTTTTCAGCGAGGTCGTTCCAACAAAGGAGTTTGGCGCCACCATGGTGCTGGCCATGCTGAGGCTTCACATGACCGAGGCCCGCATACACAAAACTCGAAATCTAAAAGAAAGGAGGCGATTAATTCATGAATTCACCAACGGAAAAAGTACCATCGAAAATGGACTTCAATGGCTCAGAGAAAGAAATTGCAACCCCTATATCCCTTCCGGATCGAAACAGCGGGAACAAATGTCCGGATTGTAATGAACGACTTTACCGCAGTGGTGGGTGTCCCATCTGTTTTTACTGCGGATGGTCCCGATGCCCATGAAAACTAAACAATGAAATTCTGCAAAGAGTCGGCTCATGCCAGCTTTTTTCGTTTTCGAAAGGAAGGTTGAAACACATGGAAGATGAAGTATGGAGATCCCGTCCGGATCAAGAAGAAGACGCGCAGATCTGCCCCAACTGCGGTTACACCTATATTATTGCCGTTGCGGATAGAGCAAAAAGAGAGAGAATCTGACTGAAAGAAAGGAGGACTTGAAATGCAGGAATATTGGAACATTATTTCGAACAGGCACCAGCAGAAGCTCATGTCCGTTGCCAGAAAAAGAGGGGTTAGCACAGACACGGCCATGCGGAACATCGTCAACTATCTGAGAAGCGATAACGCCTGTTCAGGAAGACCCGGTCACTTCAAGGAGTTCATAACGGCGAGGCATGTTGAGGGGATGATCGACATAATTGTCCTTTAATGTGAACGAACCCTATAAATGAGGGCGAAAATCCAATTTTTAGGCAGACTATGTGATGGCTGCACTGTAAGTATCAGATTTTATTGAATCTGATATTCAGGTCACGAAAAATGATTTGTTTTTGGTCTTGATATCTTATGGGGAAGATAAAATGCCTGTTCCCATATATGGACTTCATTCCAATAATATCAATCTCTTACAAATTCAACACAGAGCTAATTGATGGACGTTGATGCTCCCAGAAGAGCTGGATGGATTGCTTGTTATATTATTCAAGCCTTCCTGCCCATGCCTTAAAAAACCCATTAAATTGATGCGCGCAGCGCTTCCTTGTGTTTCTCCATCATTTTCTGAGGCCATAGCTCCATCATTTTTTAAGACCACTCTCATAAACCCGAAACCAAAAAATGGAAGGAGAAACAAATGACACAGGTTTTGATCACCATATCAAGGGGCATTATCGAAGATGCCATTTTTTTTGAGGACCAGGGCTCGGCTGTTCGGGCCTTGTGCAATCATGTAAAGGACATGAACCCGGAACATGATGATGCCGCCCTTTACAGCAGGGAAGGGTTCATCGCAAATGCCAAGCATTTCCTGGATGACGTCGATGAGTTCATGGAAAACAAGACCTTGATTGAAGAGGTCTCGAAAGAACATGCTAAACCTCTGTTCATCATTGGCAACCCGAAGCACCGCCTCGGATTCATGGTGGCTTCCCCCGACGACCCGCTGGGTTATGTGAATGCCGCCGAAGCGGTGTCAGAACTGGGGACCATGAGAAAAGATTTTGGCAATCATTTAAAACTGTACAGGGTATTACCGGCGAGCGCGCCCATTGTTAAACGGGAGGATATTGAAAAACATAATGCAGAATCGGATATCGAGGATTTCGAGGAAACCCTGGTAGAAGAATACATCTTGTAAGGGAAATAACAGGAAAGA
>Ga0207996_1001105_pt1 | contig 20122 bp, 22 predicted proteins | sample AntAceMetag02UKG_FD_184773 | JGI IMG/M metagenome (GOLD analysis project Ga0207996, IMG submission 184773) | Saline lake microbial communities from Ace Lake, Antarctica - Antarctic Ace Lake Metagenome 02UKG (SPAdes) (version 2) | ecosystem: Environmental > Aquatic > Non-marine Saline and...
AATTACATCCTTATTCGCCCTGCGTCTTCCAGCATCCTTTAGAGACAATCGGTGTCTTGATTGGCACATTAGCTGACATCTGTTTACGTAGCATTGGGTCCTGGTTTCAGGCAGGAGAATAGATAGCCGTTCAATGAATTTTTCACGATCATCATTAAAGCATTCGGTGTTCTATTCCTCTGATCATAACATGATGCAAGAGGCCGGGAGTATCTAATCGGGCTATCCTGAGCATGCCCGCAACATACTCCCAAATAAACTACCCCGCCGCAAGCAGCGGGGTATCTTCACAGGATATTTTTCATATTATATCGCCGCAAGCGGCGGGGAATACACCCCGAAAGCAATTTAACTATTTAAGGATGTCCCCCGAAGTTTATTAAGCGTAATATCTTCATCAGAATACCTGTTCAGCAGATACTGTTTTAAGTCATCATGAAGTAGAACGTCAGTCATCTCCTTGTGGATTTGCTCACCGGTAAGATGTTTGCAACCTTCAGCTTCAAACAGTTCTATGACTTCTTGTTAAAGTTTTGCTTCGGTGAATCTCACTCTTGCACCTCCCAATGCCCTCGTTTGCCACCGACTCTTTTAAGCGCCCCTTTTTCTTTTAGTTTTTTAATGTGTTTTTCAACCGCGGAATCATTGATATTAAGTTTCTTGGCAATTGCCCTGTAACTGATTTTATTATCCGAAATAATAATATTAACAATTTCTATTTGTCGGGCAGTTAATTCGATTGCCCCACCTATTGCCCCACCTATTGCCCCACCATTATTCTCATCAGCTCTAAAGTCAGGATATATTGGAAACTCTACAACAAAAAAATTTCTATTTGGATAATCTGTATCAAAAATTGGTTTGGGAGAGCCGTTATCCTTTAGGGCCTGGTAAATAATCGGGATACCGGTTCCCTTACCTTCTGTTAACCCCAGCTCCTTTAAGAAGCTGCCGATTTGTCTGTTTCTGTATCTCCTTGTTCTTACGACCCCTTTTTCAAAATCAGATTGTGTTAGGGATGGATCAATACCGCTATAGCTTATTATCTCTATTGATGCCGGTAATACTCTTACCTCAATAGGGTCACGCAATTCATAATTTCGATGATATACCGCATTAGCCAACGCCTCTTCTATAGCAGGATATGGATAATTATAAACTTTATCCGCCTTTTCTCTATCGTTATACTTAATAACCTTGCTCTTAATAATGTTTGTTTTCAGATAAGATAGAGCATCTGTCAGTTGTTTCTGAATCGGTCCACTAAATGTTTTTTCGTTAAACTCTTTTGCGCCTAAGCCATTGGGAAACTCTACTACATCAATTTGAATACCGTTAAAATATTTCGTAGGCTCTTCTGAGAACATTAACAATCCAACATTTTTGGGGAACAGATGTTCTTTTGCCCCCTGAGATAGATTCATTGCATCAGCTAACTCCTCAACACTCATTTTCGCACTTTCATTGTATAGCTTGCTTTTTGTTTGAAAAAGGTGCTCCCTCATAAGAGCAAAATTCAAATCATCTATTTTGGCGCTGTTGTTTACCCTGTCATCAAACGGAATTTTCGCAGTAAGCTGAACGAGTTCTACTTCTTGCTCTCTATTTGGCACAATACTACTGGAAAACTGCCTTATCCGAAAGTTGTAGGTTTTATGCTTTGCCGTAACATCATCCGGTACTTTGTAAGGTCTGTTACTGCCTGCCGGTACCCAGATAATCAAAACATGCTTTTCGTCAATCTCTTCTAAAGATAAACGGGGGAAAAAGGATGGCTGAATAAGATTACAGTAGCCGATAAGCTCTTTTTGAATTCGTTCGAATTCATTTGGATTAAAACCTTTTACCGGTCGTTTTGCCCTGCCGTTTTCCTCTTCAACTCCAACAATAATATATCCGCTACCTTCATTTCCAAAATCATTGGCAAAAGCACAAATTGTCCGCATAGTAGAAACAGGATTCCAACCTTTCTTGAACTCCATTCTTGTTCCTTCGACATATTTGCCGGAGAGGAGTTTTTCTATGCTTATCAGTATGCTCATATTATGGTCTCTTTTTGAACTTGTAAGGAATTCTTACAGGTTGTTTTTGGGGATTGGTATATGGGATTTGGGGATTATTATTCATAATACTTATTTTTTCTATTATTAAAAAGAGGCATAGCTCCTTCCAATACCTCTAAGATCTTGTTGTTCACATCTTTGTTTTCAATGCTCCCTGTAATTTAAGTCATCATGAAGTAGAACGTCAGACATCTTCTTTTCAAAGAGTTCTATGACTGCTTGTTCAAGTTTTGGATTATTTAAAACCTCCCATAGACCAAGAAATTCAATAGTGTTTTCACTGCGCATCCAGTTCTTTACAACATCCTTCGGCTCATGAGAATTTTTGTACACCATCTCCTTTTAAGCTATAGCGAGCCTTTCAGTCGTTCTGATCAATTTGCCAGGCATGAGATATTTCAAACGCCAGATAATGCTCATAGGCTTTGAACCATCGTGGCTAACATAGGCGGCCGGACCCAAAAAATAATAGGGCATACTCAGATTATTGTTTTTTTTGTCTTCCCTGACAAAGAGCAGTACAGTGCTACCGCGAACTTCATGGTTGATGTAGCGCTGACCAGTGGGCGACTTTTCTGAGGTTGTGCTCTGAGACTGCCAATGGAATAAGTCCTCACTTATTGCATAGTCTTCATACATGGTAGTCGGGGAATAATCCTTATCTGTCTTGTTAAGGGTAATAAAAAACAGATCTGTATTGATAGCAGGCAGGTATTTTACCCCCTCGCGCATACTGGGCTGGCGTGAGATTGTCCAGTGCCCCAGTGCGGATAGGATTTCATCGCGCGTATAACGTGCATGTACATATAGCGGACAAACAAAAGGCAGGTTTGGCCTATGGACAATCGTATCCGTCCTTTCATATAAATACTTCAACAGTTCCAAGAATTCATTGTATAATATTGAATTATTATGTAGGGAGTTAAATCCTTCTGATAAACTATTGAACCTCAAGTTTTGCCCCCAAATGGACAGGGCCAACATTGTCAGCAACCGCTCATCCTCAATGGCCAGCCTGTCTATAGCTCCCAATTCCCCCGCCAAAACATTCAGCAGTCTTTCAAGCTGAGGGGCACAGTCATAATGAATTATCCTGCGCAGTCCCTTGCTAAAAACTTTTTCATCGGGTTCCAAGAAATCGGATTTCACACCTGCTTCGACACAAAGCCGTACCCAGGAGCCACGTTTATAAACGTCATCTAACCCAAGTCCATAATAATCCAGAAAGGCGGGGAGTGTAAGCTTACAACCCGTGTCATTTTGAAAGGTTGCAATTCGTTGAACAAACCTGGACTTCGTTATATTCAAGAGATTCTGCCTAATATTATCCAGAACATATTTCTGAGCATATTTTTCAAGCTTGATCACACATCCAGAGGGTAGATGCGGGAAACCTTCTTTGATCTCTTTACTAATCCTGCGCGATGTCCTGCCGGTAAGCGCACGGAAGCGCTGCTCATAGTTAAAACGCTGGTGAGCCTGCCCTACAAAATCAAGCACTGTAAGGCATTCTTTATCATCATAAAGCCGCAATCCACGACCTAATTGCTGCAAAAACACAATAAGACTTTCAGTAGGTCGGAGGAAGAGTACAGTGTCAATCTCCGGGATATCGATTCCTTCGTTATAAAGATCCACCACGCAAATAAAGTTTATCTTACGTTCAACAAGCCTTCTCTGGATGGTATCGCGTTCATGTCGAGATGATTCTGCTGTAAGCACGTCAGCCGGTATGTTGGCATGATTGAATCTTTTGGCCATAAAGGTGGCATGATTTTGACTGACACAGAAACAAAGCCCACGGGCATAGTGTACATCGAGCAAGGTCTCCCTTACCTTTCTGATAACAAGCTTGGCCCTGGCATCATTGCCGGTAAATACCTTATCGAGTTCTTTTTGATCATAGCCACCTCTACTCCAGGTAAGGTTCCTTAAATCAATCGACGTATCATCAGTTATTCCAAAATATTGAAACGGACAAAGCAGCTTGCGATTTATCGCATCAGGCAGTCGTATTTCGGCTGTAATATGGTTATCAAAATATTTTACTATATCCAGCCCATCTGATCGTTCCGGAGTAGCAGTAAGCCCTAATAAGAATTTGGGACAAAAATAGTTTAGCAGTCGTTGATAACTTGCGGCTGCGGCATGGTGAAATTCATCTACAATGATAAAATCATAAAAATCAGGTGGGATAATATCCCATAAATGTCTGGCATTGAAGCTCTGGATAGAAACAAAAAGTTGTTCAAGACTATCGGGCTCATGATTACCTACAAGAAGCTCACCAAAATTCTGGTTACGCAATATCATGCGGAAGATACCCCTGCTCTGTTTCAGTATTTCCTCACGATGGGCTACAAAAAGAAGCCGTTTGTGGTTATTTGCTGATTGCTTATAATCAAAGGCTGCAACAACCGTTTTGCCTGTTCCGGTAGCGGCAACAACCAGATTTCGGTATCGTTTGTGCAATTTGCGGTCGGCCTCAAGTTTATCCAAGATTTCTTGCTGAAAGGGATACGCAGTTATATCAAATAGAGTAATGCCCCCATTATCCTCAGTATCTCTGGCTGTACGTTCCATGTTCAGAGCATGTTTCAGGCGGTCTTTTTGCGATTTATCATAAACAGCAAACTCGCGATCATTCCGGTAAGTCTCAAATGTAGCGCGAATCTTGTTCCACAGATGCTCTGACTCGTATTGGCTGATCTTGACATTCCATTCCAGACCACTGGTAAGCGCTGGGTTGGAAAGATTAGAAGAACCCACATAGGCAGTACTAAAACCACTGTCGCGATGAAACATATATGCCTTGGCGTGCAGCCTGGTTCGTTTGGTATCATAGGAAACCCACATCTGGGTGTTGGGCAAACTGTGAAGAAATTCAATTGCCTTAAAATCCGTGGCACCCAGATATGATGTTGTGATAATTCTGAGGCGTGAATGCTTATACCTGGTGAATTCTTCCAATTCATCCCTGAGTATTCGAATTCCACTCCATTTAATGAACGAACATAGGATATCAACCCTGTCTGCATTAACTATTTCCTGTTGCAACTGAGATACAAGGCTGGGATCAGATGACGTAGCAGTAAGCAGACATCCGAAAGAAAGTGGTGTGTCCGGCCTTGGATGTATGGGAAGCATCGGATCATGTACTTCAAGCAGACGCTCTGCCGGCGATAAAAGCATATCGGATTTATTATATCTGGCATTATGTTTTTGAATTATCTCCAACAAATCATTATAGAGAGCTATATGCTCCTCAGCGTTTATATCGGCCAGAGATCGAGCCAATATCCGTTGCATATGCCGAGCAATGATTTGGTGGCTTTCGCCGGAGTTTACTTTCCCGATCGTCACATCTTGGTTCTGATTCTTGGTATCCTCAATTGCGTTTTTCAGAGAGTGGCTTATCAGTTCCTCATATATTCCTGGTTTTAATGCCATATATTTCCTCTGTTTCTTGAACGTCCTGCCAGTGAATATGTCTGGCAGGGCGATCCTCCAATAAGAACCCACTTTGAAGTTGAATTCACCTCATCGCAGAAAAATAAAATTTTGATGGTACTCTAAAAATTTTACATCAGGGATAAATCTACTCGGAAGTGTTATTCTTTTGTTGTTGTACTCTGATATGAATTTTTTTTCAGCAGAATTAGGATAATTTCTCTCTACTCTTGGTGATACCATTATCGTAAAATCCTTTGATATGGTTATTAACCCTTGATCAAATGCTTTGTCATGTAATGCGTTTAAACATAGCCCATTTCTTGGGTTTAAACGGTTTTGGGAATCCTTTGCCCATGGGATTATGTGACTGCTTATTAATAGTTCAGGAATCGATATGTTTGTAATACAACATCTGCAGTCATAAGCTGATAACACTGCTTGTCGAAAAAAATGTTGGTTGACTCTGGTTTTTACTGTTCTTTCTTTTTCTAGGCCCTCTCGGATATCATTAGAACCTATTTGAGTTGCAATTTTTTGTTTATCAAGATTGACTAAAAGGTTTTCACTTTCAAAGACGAGTTGTTCCCAGTTATTAAAAAACTCTTTCCATATTTCAACGTCCAATTTCCCAACATTAGATGCTCCTTTTCTATCAAGAGAAGGGTCTATGCTAGCGAAATTACACATTTTCCATGCAATGGCCCCAGGAGTTCTACCTATAAGTTGAGATAATTTTATAATATCTAGATTCCTTTGATGAATACGGCCAAACGGGGTTTTGCAATAAAGGTTTATTGCAAGTATTAATTCTTCTCGCTTCCAATTTTTTCGTTTCATTACAACACCGATTTCCGTTTAAAAACGTCAACAAGATTCCAGCTATTATCACTTGCTTTCTGGAATGACTGAAGAAAGTAATCTGCTCCAATACTATGTGTGGGTTCGTCATTAGTGGGAGATACATCCAAAATTTCATGCCAAACATGGTCATATTCTTGAAATGGCAGTTCTTGTAAATCCTTAAAACCAACCTCAGATGGGATAAAAAATTCTTTATCAAACAAAAATGGTGTAAGTGCGTTTGGTGAAATGATTCCTTCAATTACAACAGAATCCCATTTTTTATAATTCTCTGCATCTCTGTACTGATATGTTATTTTTGTATTCAATTATGACACCAAAAAATGATTAATTTTTTTGACATTCTCCAGCATAAAGGCTTTAGGTCTTTTTATTCGAAGGATCTCTTTTATCTCAAAAAATAGTGTTCCCTGCGTTTTGTCCTCAAATCCATGTTTCCTGCCTAATGAGTTTTTCTTGGAAACACCCGCAAGAGAAAAGGGCTGGCAGGGAAATCCTGCACACAACACATCATGATCGGGAATCTCACTTTTGTTTATTTTTCGGATATCCCCATAGGGATGTTCTCCAAAATTAGCTTCATAGGTTTGCTTGGCAAATTTATCCCATTCGCTGGTAAAAATGCATTTTCCACCTGCTTCTTGAAAGGCTATACGAACACCGCCTATTCCTGCAAATAAATCTATAAATGTAAAATTCCAAGACGATGGAGGAGGATATAGCAAGCCATTGAAAAGAAAACTTAAGGTAAGCTGATATGGTTCATGTGCTTCACATACACAATTTAAAGAAGTATCATTAATTTTTTGCCCGGTAAGCTTATTCACAAAAATATTGCACTCATTCCTTATTGCATTGGTAAGAAATGGCTCTGTAGAGCCGGGGTTTTGCAACCAATGACTTACTACTGCATCAAGCTCAGTGATTTCATCTTCTGAAATCCATCTTTGCTCACAGAGATGAGAAACTAATTCTTGAGTAGTCCTTTTGAGACCTATTTTTTTTAACTCGTTATTTCTCATTTTGACCTTCAAACATCAGTGTGGTTTTCCTGTATTTAAGGGAAGTTCCTCAGTTTATAAGTTTGTATCGTCAAGAATAGAAAATTAAAGTATAAAGCCCCATCTCTTCATATAACAGAAGAAATGGGGCTTTATTTTTTTGTAATACAATGTGTTGTCAAATGAACATCCTTTGAGACCTTTGCAAAACGACCCCTTTTGCCCAATTACTGCGTCAGACTCAAATTTTAAGCCTCGAAATACTAAATGTATTCCTGCGTTTAAAATTTTCATCTTCCTTGGACTTGAACAAAACTGAACATTTTTCAAGGATCTCTCTCTTTTTGACTTTCAAAATCAGATCAAAAATAACTTAAAACGCTATATATCAGATTAATATATAAATCAATTTATTTTACCCTGAAAAACCTGGTCCTCAGGGCCAGGGCAGAGTTATCCGGCTTTGCCTGGAGAAATGCTGCAAGAGTTTGAAGTGAACTAAAGTTTAAAGTGAGTTAAAGTTAAGGAATTCTGTCAATTATATAAAATAAGCGGAGCGACCCGCCCGCCTCGCCTGAGCGAAACGACAAAAGGACGAAGATCGTTGAGTATGGCTAGCGATGGCGGGCAGGAGCGACTCCATAACTTTAGGCACTTTTAACTTGTACCGCTTTAAGTAAAACAGCCCCTTTTAGGGGCAAACCAAAGCCAGGCCCTCTGGACCCGGATCTTTAATTTTCAGACAGGAAGCAGGTTTAATGGTTGATTGCGGTTCCTGTTTTGTCTCTATTCTGTTCTGTGCTGCAACAGGGTGGATATGGTTGTGCAAGCCTTCTTTTAACTTGATATCTGATAAAAAATAGGGCTGTATATAATTGACCCATGTGAAATGAAATATTATATGGTAAAATACAGTAACTATTAAGGCGCAGAGGGGCAAAGGCACAGGGGGGGCATAGATTTTTGTCAGACCTGCAAATCTCTAAAGGAACGTCGAACATCGAACTTCGAACTTCCAACGTCGAATTAAGGTACGCCTTCGGCGTTTCAATTTTATTAAAAAAATGAGCGACCCGCCCGCCTCGCCTGAGCGAGATCCACATTCGATGTTGAGCGTTCGAACTGCCCGCAACGCTTCGCTTGTGAGGCGGACGGGTGTTCGATGTTTACCCGCCTTCGGCGGCGCCAGAGGCGACCAGGGTTCATCTTTTTCATGCAAAACAAATCCCCTCTGGGGATAGCCAAAGCATGGTCCTCTGGACCCGGATCTTTGCTTTGTGCCACTGTGCCTTTGCCCCTCTGTGCCTGAATAGTTAAAATATATTATGTTTGATCCTTGAGAGGTGTAGTATAAATCAAGGCGGTTTAAATCTGCTTTTTTGTCAAAGGGGGACATAATGACAACCATCAGGATTAAAGGCATGTCGTGTAATCATTGTGTCATGGCCGTGACCAGGGCACTGGAAGAGATCGACGGTATCAGGAATGTCAAGGTTGATCTCGAAACAGGAGATGCTTCGTTTGATGAATCAAAACCGGTTGATATGGATAAAGTGAGAGCATCGATAAAAAATGCAGGGTATGAAGCCAGCCTCTTTTAGGCTGGATATTTCCCCATAAAAATTATTGATGATAAAGCAGTTCCGACGTTGTTTTGAAGGGGTGGCTTAGTTTTGTTGGATAAAAATTTTAAATTAATAATAGAATATGACGGGACCGATTATCATGGCTGGCAAAGGCAGAAGAACGGCCGTACAATTCAGGGAGAAATTGAAAACGCGATAAATAAAATGACCCAAAAAAAAGTTTCTCTAACAGGCTCCGGCAGGACAGATGCAGGAGTACATGCCCTTGCGCAGACGGCAAATTTTCACTGTGACACAGGCCTTGAACCTGAAACCCTTCAAAGAGGTTTAAACAGCATTGTGCAAAATGATATTGTAATAAAAAAATGCTGTTTGGTTGATGATAATTTTCATGCAAGGTATAGTGCAAAAAGCAAATTATATTGTTACAGGATATTAAACCAGACGCTTCGTTCCCCTGTCAGCCGTCGCTATATATGGCATATATCCAAAACACTTGATTTAAAAGCCATGCGTCTGGCAACGAGTCACATAATCGGAACACATGACTTCAAGTCATTTGAGGGCGCGGGCAGCCCAAGAGCAGGCACAACAAGAACCATACTTAATGCAAATATCATTGAACATGATGGCAATCGCATATATTTTGAAATAGAGGCTGATGGTTTTTTGCGATATATGGTTCGCAACATTGTCGGAACATTAACAGATGTGGGTTATAATAAAATTACTCCGGATGATTTTAAAGCAATACTGCTTTCAAGAGACAGAAACCGTGCAGGGGTAACCGCTCCTCCGCACGGGTTGTTTCTCGTTAATGTTAAATATTGATGGCGTCGTAAAAAGCTGCTCTATACCGCTTTGCGGTAATGGGGACTAAAATAATTTTAAACAATCAGTCTTCAGTTGTGATTAAATTAAAGTAACTACTCAGGCACAGAGGGGCAAAGGCACAGTGGCACAAAGCAAAATAAAAACATATAGAGAGTTGCAGGTCTGGCAAAAATCAATGCGCCTCTGTGCCTGAATAGTTATATGATAACAAAAGAAAAAATATCAGTGATAATCAGCGTAGATCGGTGGCTGAGTAATTATAACTGATGCGATAACCGGGAAAAACTAGAGTTGAGTTATTTGAAAGTCCCATCTGCTGTGTTGTATATTAAGCTTATGTACTTAGCCATAAAATGTCTATGGTGTCGTAAAAAATACTTTTATGAGGAATGAATTTTGAAAAATCCTGTTGTATGGGCAGAAGTCGATCTTAAGGCCATAGCGCATAATGTCAGTGAACTGAGACGAATAGCCAGCCCTGATGCTTTGCTTATGGCTGTTGTAAAAGCAAATGCATACGGCCATGGCCTTAGAGAGGTGGCATGCAAAGCCCTGGACAGCGGCGCACAGGCTCTGGGGGTGGCAAGAATAGACGAAGGGATTCAACTGAGAAAGGCCGGGCTTGACGCATTGATTCTTGTTTTCAGCTATACCCCTCCCGACATGGTCGGAGATCTTATTGACTTTGATCTCACACAAACAGTTTATTCTTATGAAACAGCAAAAGCTCTGTCTGAGGCCGCAGGCCCAACCAGTAAAAAGCTTAAGGTCCATCTTAAAGTGGACACTGGAATGGGAAGAATCGGCATGCTGCCTGCCTGTTTTTGTAATTTACAATCAAACAGTGATGCCATTGATAATGCTCTGCATGAGGCAGAATTAATTGCGCGTCTTAAAAACCTTGAGATTGAAGGCATATATACACATTTTGCCTGCGCTGACAGCGGTGATGAATCTTATACTGAAAAGCAGTTTGAAATATTTATGGATTTTATTGACAAGCTTAAACATGCAGGCCTGGAATTTCCTGTTAAACATGCTGCAAACAGTGCGGCGCTGATAAAGATGAAAAAAACACATCTTGATATGGTTAGAACCGGCATATCGATTTATGGTTTATACCCGTCCGACAGTGTGGATAAAAGCCTTGTTAATCTGAAGCCTGCAATGGAGCTCAAGGCAAAAATAATTCATTTAAAAAAGGTTCCAGCCGGATTCAAGGTCAGTTACGGAAGCGCTTATGAAACCGTAAAGCCCACAACAATCGCCACAGTGTCCATTGGTTATGCTGATGGTTTTAACCGCCTGCTGTCTTCAACAGGCCATGTGCTGGTTTGCGGTCAGAGGGCGCCTGTTGTGGGACGTGTGTGCATGGACATGACGATGCTGGATGTTGGAGCTATCCCGGAGGTTTCACTTGAAGATGAGGTGGTGATTTTCGGCAGACAGTGTGATGCCTGTATAACAGTCGATGAAATAGCTTCAAGCATAAATACTATCAATTACGAGATCGTATCTGCAATTACAGACCGTGTTCCAAGAGTTTATTTATCTTAGATGGTATCTTCAAACCATTAACTAAAAAAGGATTTACGACGCGGATGTGGTGGATGCCTGCCCGATATTATTTCTTGAGAAGGGTTTTCAGTTTAAAGATGGCTGATTTTAAATATCAGACTCCGAGATATCTTTGCCTGTCTTAGGGAGCTCATGTATGATTAAAAGACGTTTTTTATATTCATTACCGATTGTTCTTCTTCTTATCGTCGTTGTTGCCGGCTGGTTTGCCACTGATTACCTTGGCAATAAAGCCCGGCAGGAAATGGTTGCAGAAAGCCGAGCTGATGCATTAGCCCTGTCCATCCATGTATCCTCTACATTCACATACCTCGAAAGGGTCGTTCAGGTCCTGGGCGGTTCTCCATTGATTGCTCCCGCTCTGCTGTCTAAAGGGGCTCAGGATATCGAACAAGCCAATAGCGTGTTAGACAGACACAATTTAGCTTTAAACGTTTCAGTGGTTTACCTGATGAATACCGATGGCATGACGGTGGCATCCTCCAACCGCAAAGATCGGGACAGCTTTGCAGGAAAGTCATATCGTTTTCGTCCTTATTTCCAGGAAGCGGCCAAGGGCCAACCTGTTCGTTATTTTGCGCTGGGCATTACTACCGGAAAGAGTGGTTTCTACGCAAGCTGCCCGGTTCAGAATAGTACAGGCAAAGTCCTTGGCGTGGTCACGATGAAAAAGGATCTTGACGAGATGGAGACCTTTTTCAGCAAATACGCTTTCTCTTTTCTCATCAGCCCAGACGGCATTATTTTCGTGTCCAGCATACCGGCCATGGCCCTAAAGAGTCTCTGGCCGCTGGACAAAGCAGCACAAGAAAAACTAATTGCTTCCCGGCAATTCGGCAATAAACCCTTTGGGAACGGTCTTTTTAATAAGGAAATTTCCGATGGTACGGAAGTCACTTTAGAAGGAAATGATTATTTTGTTTCCAGGACGGTGATTGACAGCGACGGATGGTCGGTTGTGCTTTTGACCCCGACAGATCGTATCGGGGATAATAAATTGATCGGCATTCTGGTAACGATTTTAGCCTGCCTGTTGATTATGTTCCTTTCAGGCATTATCTTGGTCACAGATAGATCCAAAGAGGCCATTCGGCAAAGCGAGGAGGAAAAGCACCTGTTGCTTCATTCGGCCGGAGAGGGCATATTTGGGATGGATGCCACAGGGAAGGCGACCTTCGTCAACCCCGCCGCCCTGAGCATGCTTGGGTTTGCCGAAGAGGAGATGTTAGGCCAAAGCATTCACGCTCTCATCCACCATTCACACAAGGACGGCTCCACCTACCTGGTGGAAGACTGCCCCATGGACGCCTCCTGCACCAAAGTAGCCGGGAGCCATGTTACGGATGAGGTGCTCTGGCGCAAGGACGGCAGCTATTTCTCCGTGGAGTATTCCAGCACACCGATAATCAAGCAAGGAAAGGCCATCGGCGTGGTGGTGACCTTTCGCGATATCACCAAACGCAGGCATGCTGAGGAAAATCTTCAGGAGAGCGAATCACGCATGCGCGCCATTACCGATTCCGCCTAGGATGCTATTCTCATAATGGATCCTGAAGGTCGGATATCCTATTGGAACCCTGCGGCTGAGCGTATTTTAGGCTACACGAGCTCCGAAGCCATTGGCCAAAACCTGCACCTTTTAATCGCGCCCCTGCGTTATCACAAAGCGCACCATGCCGCCTTCCCATTGTTTAAGGAGAAAGGACAGGGAGGAGCAGTGGGAAAAACACTCGATCTGGAGGCTATCCGAAAAGGCGGAAAGGAAATACCGGTGCAGCTTTCGCTTTCAGCAGTACATATGAAGGGCGTCTGGTATGCAGTGGGGATTATTCGCGACATTACCGAGCGCAAGCTGGCGGAGGAACAGATCCGGCAGATGGCATACCATGATTCTCTGACAGGCCTTCCCAACAGGAAACTTTTCTCCGATCGTTTGGGCATTGCCTTGACTCAGGCCCACAGGAATAAAAAAGAGGTGGGAATAGCGATGCTTGATCTCGACAATTTTAAGGGCGTGAATGACACCCTGGGCCATACTGAGGGGGATCTCCTTCTCCAAGCAGCGGCAGAGCGGCTCACCGCAGCGCTGAGGAAGGGTGATACCTTTGCGCGTATCGGTGGCGACGAATTCGTGCTGATCATTCCTGAGTTGAAGGGAATGGAAGATGCGATCCAGGTTGCGCAGAAGATCGTTGACAGTTTTCGAAAACCCTTCCTCATTGACACCCATCAACTGGTTGTGACGACAAGTATCGGCCTCGCAGTCTATCCTGATGATGGAATAGATGAAGGTATCCTTATGAAAAATGCCGATATTGCTATGTATCAAGCCAAGCAGGCGGGACGGGACGGGTACCGGCTCTTTAAAAAGGCCTGAAGATGCGACACCATTTCCTTCCACGTTTCATGGAGTAAACAATGCGTCGTCAAGGGAAACGTCGACTGTAAGGTTCCGCAGGAATACAACTTCTTTTTCGCCTTCAGAGGAGAGTTTAACTACTTTGATGGGCAATCGAAGTTCCGGATGAATCCATAAAAGATAAGTTATCCTGGTACTTTCTACACGAAGTCGCGGACAGGCGAGATTGTCCAGAGTTTCAGGCGGCAGGTGAGTAACGGAACCTTCACGAGCACTTACCACTATGGACCGGATCAAAGCACCGATGTCCGACTGATCCACGGTATGGCCTTTTGAATCGGTGATTAGCCGGTTTTCAGGATCGAGGTTGAATTTGAAAAACCATTTTAAAAAAGGACGAAGGGTTACCTTGTTTTTGATGGGATTGTAAATAAGCATCGCCCCCTTATGGGGATGGATAAAATCCATCCGGATAAACCCCGGTTTTTTGTAGGTGTAAAAAATCTTACTGCGCTCATCTTCCCCTTCCGAATCAAGAAGGGTGGTGTAGTTTGTTAAAGCATTGAATTTGTCAGTCATCTCAGAAAGGAGAGGATCATCTTTTCCCCACACGGGAACGGCAATGGACAAGCATATCCAGATCAGAAGAGCCGTTGAGAGTTGACGGATCATGCGGCAACCGCCCCCCTTGAGAGGTGCATCGTAAAGCCATGCATACCATTTGTGATGATTCGATTGTGGTTTTTGGTAAAGTGCCATTTTAAAAATGGAGAGAAAAGACTCATCCTTGTGTCATTTTCTTGTTCGTTGGGGCCAGTACCCACGCTGAGGTTATACTGAAACCAGCTGCTAACTGGTATAACCTGTCCTATGTATGGATATATTTGCCAAGTTTTCTATAAAAGTTCTGGTGAGATCCAAAGGTGTATAAATAAAGTATAGAATCGATAATTTCGTAGGCCAATAAAATATGATTATTTCCAAGTTTGTACTTATAAACACGAACGCCTTGTAGATCACCGGATTTTGCATTACCAATTTTAGGATTTGCCATTATTGTTTTAACAGCTTCATCCAGTTTTTTTATTTGATTCTTTTTCAGTTTCTTTTTTTGTTTAGCGAAGATTGGTGACTGGATTACTTTTTCAATCAGGTCCATTCCTATTCTCCAAATACATATGGAGTTCCTTGACCAGATTTAATTTGTTCTTTTCCGATTAAAATATCTTGTATTAAAGGCAGAGGAAGATCTGGATTATCTTCCACGATTTGACCTATTTTTGCCCAATATTCAATTTGACCTGCTATTGATCGTTTAAATACTTTTGATTTTATTTTTGCTTTGGCAAAAAGATCATCTGATATTTTAACTGCTGTAGGCATAATATATCCTTAAATAAAAAATTTGTTTAAATTCGTAGATATTTTATATTAACGAGTTGCATATTGCAACCTAATATTTTAAAAAGTTATAATATACGTTTGCAAGAGGCGGCCGTTCCTGGTGCCACTGACATGCGGCGTTCAAGCTGTAGACAAGTCAATTTATTTCATTAACGTCTTTATTTTTATTATAATATATACTATAATAAATTTGTTTTGGTCTGTTTTTAAAACTTTAAGAGCAAGTAAATCAATAATCCAATGGACAGCCCCAACTCTGGGGACACCTAACGTCCATAAAAAAGTAAATAACTATCTTTTAAGCATTGGAAGGCTTGCGGTACATCAGTTTATAATGGAGAAATATATAACGCTATTTACATTTACAGGCTTGTCGTTTAAGGGAAAAAGCCTGTTGTGCTGTGGAAGTGACCATAGGAGGGCGTAACTAATGGAAAGAAATGAAATAATAAGGACTCTGCGCGGCTTTGTGGAGATGAACAGGGATAGATACGAAATCATACGGATCGGTGTTTTTGGTTCAGCGGCGAGAGACAGCATGAATGAGCAGAGCGATATTGACGTTGTTGTTGAGCTTGGCAAACCGGATTTGTTCTACCTTATCGGCATCAAACAGGACCTGGAGGAAAAGTTTAACAGGCCCGTGGATATTGTAAGATACAGAGGCAGAATGAATGCATTCTTAAAGATAAAGAATAGATAAGGAAGCCGTATATGTATGACAGGGAGCTTGTTTTAGAAATACTGGGTCAAATTTATTAGCCAACGCAAACAATTTTAAAGCGTTTTGAGTCTGTAAAAACAGTAAGCGATTTTACAGACTCACCAGCAGGCATGGAAAAATTTGACAGTTTGTGCATGTTGCTCATTGCAATTGGTGAAGCATTAAAAAATCTGGATAAAACCACAAATAAAGCACTATTGCCAATGTATTCCAGGGTTGATTGGAAAAAAGCCAAAGGCATGCGGGATATCATAAGCCATCATTATTTTGAAACAGATGTAGAGGTAATATACGATGTCTGCAAAAATCATATTCCCGAATTAGCACAAACCATAAATAAAATGATTAGAGAGTTATCATAACAGAGGTATGGTCAAGCCTGCGGTTGACTCACCTTAAATGCGGTGCGTTTATGGGATTTCTGTAAAATATTGACCTTTTCGTAGTTAGAGGGGACGGAGGTTCCGGAGGAATCAAATCGCTTAGGGGAGAAAAAAAGGGACAGCTATAAATAAGTAAATTTGAAATTGTTCTTCAAAGATGATGAACCCGTAAAAAATTACTAAGTTAACTACAGATGGCTAAGTAAAAAGGTTTACCCGCCTTTGGCGGCGCCGTAGGCGACCAGGGTTCATATGCAAGGCGTAGTGTTTTTTCAGGACCGAAGGCATACATATGGTATGTCGAGGGTCTAAAAAAACACTGCAACGCAGTAGATGGGACTTTTTACGACGCCATCAAAAATGGGTTCTGCACGAAAGGGATTCATGCACATCGAAACCGACATCGAGCGAGTGCGCGAGCTTGCTGAGGCCAAAGAAGACCAGAATTGGAGCTTCCGGACGTTTCTCAAGGGCGTCGATCTGTCTGTCAAGGAACTGGACAACATTGTTCACCGGCACTATAAAGACATCGTCCGGCAGATAGACTGTGGTACCTGTGCGAACTGCTGCAAGGAAGTCTCACCGAAGCTTTCGGAGGAGGATGTGACACGGCTGGCGAGTTGCTTAGGGATCTCGCCTTCGGAGCTGACCGCTGCACATCTCCGACCAACCGAAGACGGCGATACATACTATTTCCGGCAGAAGCCGTGCCCCTTCCTCCAGAACAACCGTTGCACGGTCTACGATGCACGTCCTGATGACTGCCGTTCGTTCCCGCACTTGCACAAGGATGAGTTCGTCTTCAGGCTCATCCAGGTGGTGAACAACTGCTCACTTTGCCCGATCGTCTACAACGTATTCGAGCGGCTCAAAGAGGAACTGTAACAGGTGATTTAACCTAAATAAGCCAAATATCAAGAAACCCATGATCATGATCTTATCTCCTATTCTTTTGCTCAAGACTTGCGGATATAAGGGGTAAAAAAGTTGCTGGAACTGGCCTGCTTTGCGCACGCATGAGTACGAATTGTTCACTTATCAATCGCCTCAAAAACTCAAGATTCTTTGCGAGCATGCCTTGATTTACGGACATAAAATATACTATTATACTTGAAAAACTAACATCTATTTGAAAAATAACCTTGAATTTTGAACATTATTTTGATAGACTTTTATTTATGAAAAGGCTGATCGAAAAAAATCTGGAAGCATGGAAACAAAACAAACGGCGAAAGCCACTTTTGATTCGCGGTGCACGTCAGGTCGGGAAAACTTATATTATCCGGCAGTTTGGTAAAAAATTCAAAAGTTTTGCAGAAATTAATTTTGAGCTGCTAAACGACGCTAAGGATATATTTAAAGCAGATCTGAAGCCGGACAGAATTATCCGGGATCTTTCCCTGTTGCTGCAAATAAAAATTATTCCCGGCGAGACAATACTTTTTCTGGACGAAATCCAGGAAGCCCCGGAAGCAATTAAGGCATTAAGATACTTTTATGAGTTAATGCCTGAGTTGCATGTAGTTGCGGCCGGTTCCCTGCTTGAATTTCAGATTGAGAAAATCGGAATCCCGGTTGGACGGGTTTCAACTATGTATATGTATCCGCTTACTTTCCCGGAATTTTTAGCGGCAGATCATAATGATGATTATCTTTCCGCAATTGCGGGCATTTTTAAAGAAAATAAAATAAACCAGGCATTCCATAATCGCCTGACAAGGCTTCTCGGAGAGTATATCGCTATTGGCGGAATGCCTGAAGCTGTAAATTGCTGGACGGAAACAAAGGATTATCAGGAATGCCACCAGATTCACAGAAGTCTGATCGAAACTCTCACGCAGGATTTTCTTAAGTATTCAAAAAAGCATCAGATTAAATATATTGACAGGCTTTTTAATGAAATACCCCGCATGATGGGAACAAAATTTAAATTTTCCGCTATTTCAGGAGAATATCGCAAACGGGAACTGGACCCGGCACTGGAACTTCTTCAAAAAGCAGGAGTTATACACAAAGTATATCATGCATCCGGGCAGGGCCTGCCGCTTGGGGCTGATATCAATTTTAACCGCTTTAAAACAGTTTTTCTGGATATTGCCCTCGCTCAGACAGTTTTAAATATAGCAACTACCTCATGGATACTAAACCCTCTGGAACAAATAACAAACAGAGGGGGTGTTGTAGAAGCGTTTGTCGGCCAGGAACTGATAGCCGGTTCCGGTATTGATATCAAACCGCAACTTTATTACTGGCATCGGGAGGCTCGCTCCTCAAATGCTGAGGTGGATTATCTGATAGTTAGTAATGACCGGATCATTCCAGTTGAAATAAAAAGCGGAAAAGAGGGCTCTATGAAGAGTATGAAAATATTTTTAAAAGGGCATCAGCGATCTCCATATGGAATCAGGTTTTATGGCGGAATGCCCAACATCGTAGATAACATCCATTCCTATCCACTGTATTGCGTGGCAGGATTGAGAGAGAAAAGCGATAAAACAACTCATTGGAAATTGATTAATGAAACCGGTGCCATAAACTAATGGTGAATTCATGCACATCGAAACCGACATCGAGCGAGTGCGTGAGCTTGCTGAGGGAAAACAAGCGGGACAACTATGCGATAACGACGTACACGAACCAGAGGCGGAACATATTTTTTTACGGTCGTCACATATAAAAGGAATAAAATTCTGTGCCGGCACAACAATGTAATATTACTGCGGGAATGGCGACAATAATCTTGAAAATATCAGACGGCCTGATGAAACCTGGAAGGTCAGGTTTATTGAAGAAGAATTCAAGCGTTTGATGTTTGAGGTGGAGGATGTCTGATCTTGAAAAAGATGATTATGTGTCTTCGATCCGCAATAAACTTCTGGCAGAAGCTTTTTATTTGACGGGAGATATTGAAAAATATGGAACGGGATTTGTGCGTATTCGGAAAATGCTTCAAGATTACAAGAACTTGATTTAAATGGTTAGCCTTTGGGTATTGGAGATTCAATTTGACATTTTTTTTGTTATGTAATTACAATGTAATTACAAATGGGGGTGTTTATGACAACTTTAATTAGAATCGGTAATTCACAGGGTGTCCGAATCCCAAAAGCTATAATTGAGCAAGCCCAACTCAGTGATAAAGATTTGGAATTCAAAGTAGTTGATGAAGGACTCTTAATTCAATCTGTTAAAAAACCAAGGCAAGGCTGGGAAAAGCAATTTGATAAAGCAATTCAGTTACAAAAATCTGATTATTCAAATCAAGAATGGCTGGATGCTCCCTTAGCTGATACTGAGGAATGGGAATGGTAAAACAAAACATTCATAGGTTTGATATTTGGTTAGTACAGCTGGACCCAACGCAAGGTTCTGAAATCAAGAAAACCAGACCATGTGTAGTGATTTCACCGGATGAGATGTCTTCGTTGAAAACAGCTATTGTTGCTCCAATGACATCTAAAGGTTTCAATTTTCCAACCCGGATCCAATGCAAATTTCAAGGGAGAAAGGGGCTAATTCTCTTAGATCAGATTAGAGCTGTTGATAAATCCAGACTAATTCAAAAAATTGGTGCGATTTCAAAAAGCGCGCAAATAACGACTATCAATTGTTTACAAGAACTTTTTGCATTTTAAAGGGAATACAGCGGGGGATACAGTCCATGATTTTATGCATTTCTCAGGGACTTGCGAGATATCCATAAAAAAGTAAATAATTATCTTTTAAGCATGGAAAAGCTTACGAGACGTACATTAGTTTATAAGGCTCTTCTCCAATTTAGTTGGAGAAGAGGGTCCAAGGATTCAAGGGGTCAAGGATTCAAGGGTTTGTTTTCTAAAAACTTTATCAGCGCTTTTGATGTTTTTTCGCTTTCTG
>Ga0207996_1001106_pt1 | contig 20110 bp, 21 predicted proteins | sample AntAceMetag02UKG_FD_184773 | JGI IMG/M metagenome (GOLD analysis project Ga0207996, IMG submission 184773) | Saline lake microbial communities from Ace Lake, Antarctica - Antarctic Ace Lake Metagenome 02UKG (SPAdes) (version 2) | ecosystem: Environmental > Aquatic > Non-marine Saline and...
TTTGCTTGCTTGCAATAATTTCTGGTAAGTTGAATATTTTGCTGTCAAGTTCCGCGTTTATTGGCTGATTGTAATCAAGCGATATCACAGGCTTGCCGATTTCATCGATTTTAAAATTAATTCGCAGCCCAGAGAGCACTTGTCGAAGAAATCCCAAAATCTTATTTTCAGGAGTGCTTTTCTTGACCAACAATGATAAATATGTATTAAGAAATTCTCTATACGAAGAAAACTCCTCTAAGTCCATAGAAATAGATATTATTTCTTTTGCGCTAATTTGGTCAATCGCTGTTTTAATAAGGGATGTTTTCCCCATGCGCCTTGAAGAAATAAGGAAGATTTTTTGGCAGCTTAGGATATCGTTCTTTAGCTTTTTTATCTCTTCCTTTCGATTACAAAAGTTCCCACCAAAGACTGGCTCACCATAAATAAATGGATTTTTCATAGATTGGTTCTCCCTTCATATTTATATTCGTGACACAAAAAAGTGTAACACAAAAAAGTGTAATGTCAATTCGTTTTTTGCTTATTATTTTAAATATATCCTCATCGATAGCTCATTAAGGGATAAAAAACATTCACCGGCTTACCCTACCCTGTGCCGTGGTAATTGTGGAAAACTTTGTAGACTTTTTGCTTAATGTAAAGTTTTGAACATTTTCCATAAGAAACTAGGAATGAATGAGATTGCAGTCTATTCTAAATACCAATAAGCCGATATTCTTAAGTAATACAATATTACCGATGTTCTTTATTGGATGTTAGCAATATAATATTATTAGACTTTTTATTTAATATGAGTAATGCAATATTCTTAATGTTCTTTATTTAATATTTTATTGTTTGACAATATGCTTAATATGTGTAATATAATATTATCTATATTTTAAGAAAATAAAGGAGTACCCATATGTCTAACATTATTGCGGTAGCCAACCAAAAAGGCGGCGTAGGGAAGACAACAACTACCTTTAATCTGGGAAAAGCCCTTGCGCGTAAAAAGAAGAACGTTCTCTTGGTAGACTTAGATCCGCAAGGACACTTAACTCTTCACACTGGCCTTGAACCCGATACCTTGGATATTACAATATACAATGCTCTAAAAGACCAAAAAACCTTAAGTGAAGTAATAAAAAAAACGGGGAATATTAAAATTGCGCCGGCAGATATATCCTTAGCAACTGCAGATTTAGAATTATCCAAAGAAATAGGCAATCAGGAACTTTTAAAAGATATTTTAGAGAAAACAAAAGATGATTACGATTACATAATTATAGACTGCCCACCCAGTTTAAATCTCTTAACCATTAACGCTCTTTGCGCAGCCAATGGGGTTTTAATAACAGTCCAGGCGGAATATTTTGCTTTGAAGGGACTTAGTGATTTATTTAAAACAGTTGAAAAAGTTAAAAAAAAGCTTAATCACGCGATCCAAATTATAGGAATTCTGCCTTGTATGTATGATTCAAGGAGAAAGCTTTCGGAAGAAGCTCTCAAGGTGTTGAAGGATAACTTTAGCGGCATGTTGTTAAAGACAAAAATTAGGGAAAATGTAAAATTGGCCGAGGCTTCTTCTCGAAGCAAAAGCATCTTTGAATATGATCCTAACAGTCACGGGGCTGAAGACTACAATAGTTTGTGTAATGAAATTTTAGCAAAGGAGACTAAAAATGGTTGGGAAAAATGATAAACTGGATGGCGTTTTTTCTTCTATAATTCAAAAAAAGAAAAAAGAAACTTCGGGGAAGTCCAGTAATACGAGTAATACAGATAATTTAAATAATATAAAAACTCCAGAGAAAGCCATTAAGCCTGTCCGCATCCCTCATACTTACAAATACGAAAAAGATGTTGTTGATAAAGTAAAAGCGTATGCCTATTGGAAAAGATCTGATATCTCTGATGTTGTAAATGCCGTTCTAAAGGCGTTTACCAACGCTGTAGAAAAAGAAGAGGGAATAATAAAACCGATTCCTATGGGTTCCATACACCCTGTTAAGTCTATTAAGGTAGAACAGGAAGTGAGCTAGAAGTAGTTCTTGAACGAAAAATAATTTATTTCTAAATGCACCTGAATAATTCCCCATTTTCGCTTGGCTTTTTTTCTTGACACGTCTAAAATTAAGCAGTATAGTCATTATGTAATGTTAAATAATATAATAAATCAGTGGTAATGGACTTTTTATCTCAAAAGACAAATAATTATTATATAAAACCTGAGGGGAGCATTTTGGATGCCCACGCTTTTGATAAGCTTGTGTTCTCTATATCCGCTACACCATTTTTAAAAAGGGTTCAAATTGCAAAACAAATAGTTATAGACCTTGAACGCAGTAAAAAATTAAACCTCTATGGTGAAATGGGCATTTTTCTTCTAGGCAAATTTTTAAATAAACTTCCCAATAGAAGCTTTAATATAAAATATCCTTCTAACGGCACTCACAATGCTGGTTTTGAAACATTGCGTAATATCCGCAGTGCTGCCAAAAGTCATGATCCAAAACCTTTTAAGAATAATCCTTTTTGGCAAATAAATGATAAAGAGAATTCTATTGTAATGTTTATGTTTATAGAAGATGTAGGGGGAATCCGAAAACTACTTGATAGCACCATAAATATATTCCAACCATATCTTACTAATGTACTATATTACCCGGAACAAAAAATTAACTATATCCAAAACATTATCGGTGAGCTTACCCAAAACATTATAGATCATAGTGTGGTTGATTCTATGCCAAAAGGATATATTGCTTTAGCTGCAACAAAAAGAAAGGTTGAAATAGTTGTGATGGATTTAGGAATAGGAATACCTAAACGCCTGGGAGATAGCATTGGTATTAAAGATGAATTTTTAGCTTTAAAATTAGCTTTTAATAAAAGGGTCTCTTCTCGGTTAAGTGAACGGAGGGGAATTGGACTTCTTGAGGTAAAAAAAATGATTGAAGACTCTCATGGTTACTTAAGTGTTCGCTCTAATAGAGCTAAAGTCTCTTTTTCTCCCGAGACATATAAGCCATTAGGGAAAAACTGGCTTTCTTCAACTTCTGTGTGTTTCCCAGGAACACAGATAGAAGTCTTATTTCCCAACAAGAAACATTAAAAAGGATTTATATGCAATTATATTTAGATGACCATCTATTAGAAGCTGAAGACGGCTTACTTATAGGAAGAGAAGCTGGGAAAGAAAAAAGAAAAGAAATATGTAAGCATTTAGATAATTTACCTGTTCATACCGGGCTGAATATATCTTTCAAGAATATAAGAACCATAGATTTTTCCTGTGCCGATACTATATTTAACACAGTTCTGGGAATGATAGACGCTGGTGTTTATCCCGATAAGTTTATAATCTTATCAGAATTACAGGACCATCAAATAGACACCATAGATAGAACACTTAAAGAAGCTTCCAAGGTTCTATTTATTAAAACCAATAATCGCTGGAGTCTCATAGGTGATGTTAAAGATAATTATAACCCTATTATTGAAAAAATTCTTAGTGTGGAATCTATAAGCACCAGGGAACTTACAACAGTCATGCATTATAACTCTGTACACATAGCTTCTAATAAATTAGCAGCATTATACCGTAAAGGATTAGTAGCTAGAGAAAAATGGACGAGGTCTGAACGAGGTGGTGGTCGACAGTTTAGATATTATAGTATTACAAAAGCTAAGAAGAAGTAGTATAATTACGTGTTTTAAAAAAGGGAAAGGTAGTGGATCAGAAAGAAATTAAAGGACGTCTCGGTTATTTTATGTTTCTTAGGGATGTCTTTGAAAGTGGTTCTTATGCAAAACTCTCTCCTTCTGCAAAATCAATTTATCCTGTAATTGGTATTCATATAAATAGAGATGGTGAAGCTTTTCTTTCTATATCTCGCATAGAAAAACTTGCTGGTTTAAGCAGGCATTCTGTAATAAATGGGGTAAAAGAATTAGTAGAAAATGGTTTTATTATAAAGATTAAAGGAAATTCTCTTAAAAGTAATCGCTTTAGGGTGGTTTTTGAATATGAAGGGAGTGTAATGGTTACACTAAGGCAGTGCAATAATAACACTAGTAGTAGTGTAAATAATATACTAAGGTTAGTGCAAAAATCATACCAGAGGGTAGTGCAAAAATTTAACCCTAATAAAGTAATATATAATAAAGTAACACAACCAAATAAAAAGAAACAACAAATTATAACTAATATAATTAAAATTCAAGATAGTCAAGTAGGGCAAGTAAATATGGGTGAAAATAGTAGTGGTAATATTTTTAAAAAAATTATAAAAGAATTAAATCTTAAAGAAACAGGACAAGAATTACTTAAAGAATATATTAATAAATACTCCGAAAATTGGGTAGATTGTGCGTTTACTGAATCTGTGAAACGTACAAAACCTAGTCTACATTATATGGAGGGAATATTAAAAAAATGGAGGCAAACAGGAAGAATTCAAATAGGTAGTTTTAAAGAAGAAATAAATATAAAAAAGAAAGAAGATTTTAAAAAAATTGAAAAGAAAAAAGAAAAAATTAAACAAAGTAGGACTTTAGACGAATCCCTTGAGCAAATATTTAATTCATTAGAGGATGAAGAAAAAAAGAACATAAAACAAAGGGTAAGATTTGAAGTTGATAAATTAAAAGTTAAGCCGGAATTTGAAGGGCCGATATTAAGAAGCACGAGATTAAAAATATTAAAAGAAGAATTTTTAAAGAACAAAAAAATTTAAGCTAATCTCCCGTCTTATTTAAAAGAGACACATTTAATAAACCTACCACTAAATACATAGCTTTACACATAAATTCCTAATTTAAAAAAAACAAAAAAAACACCTTATCTTTAAACACTATTAGTAAGTCATATAGTAGTGTTGAAACATACCTCGGCCAAAAAAACCGATTGTAAAAGAATTTACAGTTTTTTAATTCTTGACATCAATCTAGTAATATATTATGTTTAGATTTATAAACATGTGTTTATGTTAGAGAACATAGAGTAGAGGTAAGATTGTGAGAGTGCACGACCCATTAGACAAGATTTTAAATAGTGAGATAAAGGTTAAAATTTTGCGTTTTCTCTGCAAAACAGAGGCGGAGTGGAGTGGACGACAGATTGCCCAAGAAATAAAGGCAAGTCCTGCAGCCTGCCATAAATCTCTTCGGGAGCTAAATAATGAAAGAGTGCTTTTGCTAAGAAGCGTAGGGAAGAGTTATCTCTATAGTTTAAATAAAGAAAATTTTATTATTTCAGACTTACTTAAACCTTTATATAAAAAAGAAAGCAAAATCCCTGAGGAGATATATGAGACTATCTCCTCTCTTGTAATAAAGAACATAGTTTCTATAGCAGTTTTTGGCAGTGTAAAGAGAAAAAAGGAGAGGCCTACCAGTGACATAGATCTTTTAATAGTGGTAAAGAATCCAGAAAACAGAAAAGAGGTTGAAAAAGACTTTGAAAAAGTAAATGAGAAGATTCTTAGTAGATTTGGCAACACGGTCTCTATCTACCTACAGACTATCGAAGAATTTAAGTCAAAATATAAAAAGAAAGCGCCTTTGATAAAGGATATATTAAAGTCTCATAATTTACTCTTTGGAAGATCATTAGAGGAATTATTATAAATGTCAGCTAGAAAGATAAACACCAAAGGAATACAAAGAAGCGAATATAAAACCTATCTTAAAAAGGCAGGTGAATTCTACGACACAATGCTTCAGGCTGAAGAAAGAGGAAAGGGAAATGCAGTGGGTTTAAATGCTGTGCATTGTGCAATATCCTCTGCTGATGCGATGCTTGTGTTTTATGCAGGTATTCGATCAATAAGCACTGATCATCGTTCAGTAATTGATTTATTATCCAGTTCTGTGAACTTGCCGGAAGTTAAATCTAAATGTGGAACTTTAAGAAAGATTTTAGCTAAAAAGAATATAATTGAATACGAAAACAGAGATTTTACACAGAAAGAAGCTCTGGAAATATTAAAACTTACGGAAAGATTCTATGCTTGGGTTGTCTCAAGATTAAAATAGAAAAAGCAAGGTAACCCGACGATCTGAACCGACGATTTAAATCGTCGGTTCAAAACAACGGATTTCAGGAGTAAATATGGCTATCTATTCTCATTCACGACTGAGCACATTTGAGAATTGTCCCCTTCAATACAAGTTCAACTACATAGACAGGATCAAGCGCGCAGGAAAGGGCATTGAAGCGTTTATAGGGGAAGTTCCACAAGGATTATCAAAAGTATCTGAATTCATGGGACTTTCACATAATTTAGCGATTAAATAATGTAGGTATTGCAAAAGTTCAGAAAGATAATGGAAAATAGTAGTAGTAAAGGAAGGAGCTGCAGATGGCGGAAAATAAAATTTTAATAGTTGACGATGATCCAAATATAACGAAATCACTTCAGGTTATTCTGCAAAAAGAAGGTTTTATTACCCGAGCCGTTTCTAATGGCGAAAAAGCGATTGATGAGGTAAAAAAAGACAGTCCTGATCTCATTCTGCTTGATTTAGCTCTGCCGGGCTTGAGTGGTATAGAGGCTCTAAAATGTATCAAGACATTTGAACAAAAAGCAATTATATAACTGGCCATCCTAGCTTTGAATCAGCGGCTGAAGCGATAAGATGCGGCGCTTATGATTATATTATTAAACCTTATAATATTGATGAGGTTCTATTTACAGTAAAGAGAGCTATAGAAAAAAAAGAGTTGCAGAGATCAATCGAAAGAATGAAAAAAGCAGCCTTGGTGGGGTATATGGGAGAAGCGATGTCTCATGAGATATTTAATCCTTTATCTGTTGTTTCCAGCTCCATCCAATTTTTAATGAGTAAGATTAAAAAAGGTAAAAAGCTAACTACAAAAGAATATGAAGATTTCTTCAAAAACATTACTAAAAATATAGAAAGATGCGTGGAAGTTATAGTTATTTTTAGGAAGTTCTATGCATCTATAGGCATTGAGATTAAGCCTAGAAATTTAGAAAAAACATTGAAGGAGATATTGGAAGGGAAGATATAGTTTTATAGGGGTCACAGGGGGGATTCGTGCATTAATAAAGAAAAACCCGCTAAGAATTTCTGTGATTTAGGATAAGTCTTACCAAGAACGAGGGGTTCTAGACATAGAACCCCAAAATGGCAGGCAAGAAATAAAGCAATGAGGAAGGATGTATGAATCTTTCTGACTTTATGCATAAGGACTTAATACTCATTGATCTTTTGTCTGATACAAAGGAAGACATAATCGAAGAGTTAATATGCTCAATAATAAAAACAGGATTTACTGATTCAGAAGAGCCGCTTTATAAAGCTATTTTAGATAGAGAAGCGCTTGGCAGCACTGCAATAGGGAAAGGGGTTGCTATTCCGCATGCAGAAACAACCTCTGTTAAAGAAAAAATTATTGTTTTTGGAAGATCAAAAAAAGGAATAGACTTCAATGCAATTGACGGCAAGCCTGTCCATCTTTTCTTTATGATTATTTCTCCGCATAGAGAAATAAGCCCGCATCTGAAAATATTAGCCAGAATATTCCGTTTTCTTAAAGATAAAACTTTTAGGGATGCTTTAATGAATGCTAAATCTTCAGAAGATATAATGGAATTAATTGCTATGGAGGAGAAACCTCCTTCGGAAAGGAGTAATATAAATGAAGATATAAATCAAGAGCGAAGGAAATATCCGCGCTATCCTGTTGCTATTAGTGTTGAGCTAAGATTGCAAGATGATTCAGTAAAACATTTAATTGGATATTACGGCTATACAAAGAATATAAGTCTTGGCGGTATTTATGTAAAAATCCCGAGACATAAGAACGTGGAATATCCCAGAATGGAAGAAAAGACAAAACTTCAGGTAAAAATTCCTGTGTTGGATATTCAGAAATATTTAGAATTAAATGGCGAGATAGCTTGGTGTTTACAGAAGGAAGAAGATTGCAATATTGGCGTACAATTTATCTCAAATGATGATGAAATAAGAGCGTGTCTTTCCAGATTTGTTGAGAGTGTTAAATAAAGAAGTAAGTAAAATGATAGGAAAGTATCTAACAATGAAAGAGGTTCAGCAGATGTTAAAACTTAGTAGAGAAGAAATAAACGGATTCCTCACTGAGGTCATTTCCATGGCTTAAATGCTTGACATTAAGTTGTTTATCTAATATATTGGATAATAGTTCAATATATTGGGAGCAAGTTTAATGCGAAAGAATATATTAGTTGCCACAAATGCGCAGAAAGTGTTGCATTTTCTTATAGATCACCCGATTCGGGATTTTCTTGAAAGCGAGATTCAAAAAGCAACTAAAATCAGCAAATCAGGAGTTAACTATGCGCTTCGCGAATTAGTTACTACAGATTTTCTTTTCAGGACTAAACGCGGAAAAACTTTCTTTTATACACTCAATCATAAAAACATTGTTGTTAAACAACTCAAAGTAATAGAAACAATAGATCAGATTAGTTGTATCCTGAAAAAATTAAAGGCGCTGTCCTCCAAAATAGTACTTTTTGGCAGTTCAGGCAGGGGAGAGAATACTCCGGACAGCGATATAGATTTATTAATCATTAGCCGTAATAAAGAGCGTGTAATTCAACAAATTAAGAGCCATCGAAACAAGAGAAATATTCAAAGCATAGTTTATTCTAATCTGAATTTTATTGAAAAGAAAAAGACAGATCCAATTTTCTACGAACAGGCAAATAAAGGAATTGTCTTATGGGAAGAGGAGAGCCATGACATTTAAGGAATGTTTGAAAAAAGGCAGGATAAAAGAATTCTCTCAAGGTAAAGATTTAGTTCAAAAAGAGCTAAAAACAGCAGAGAAGGACTTGCTAGATGGTAAAGAAGGATTTGAGCGCAAAAAATATAAATGGACAACTATTCAGAGTTATTATGCTATGTTCCATTCCGCACGAGCCCTTTTATATGCAAAAAACTATAGAGAGAAAAGCCATCATTGTTTGATTATTGCCCTAAGGCATCTCTATGTTGATATCGGTAAGTTGCCAGGATATTTTGTTGAGGCTTTGCAAAAAGGCAAAGCATTGCGGGAAGATGCGGATTATTATGACGATTGGTCAGAGGTTGGCTCCAGTGAAATACTGAAACTTGCCGAAGAATTTTTAGATAAAACAAAAGAGATTGTGGACAATGCTTAAACAAAAACCCATTAAAGATAAATCTTTGAACGGGATAAAAGTGTTACCTATGTGCCTAGCCAACACAGACAGTTGATTTGTTTAGCAAAATATCCTACAATTATGTAGGTCTTGGATAAAGAGAAAGGCTATGGAGACTAAAAGAAAACATTCAGAGGTAAGGCGTAAGGTAAAAGAGTTATCCTTGCTCTTTGAAATCAGCCAGATACTCGATCACAGTATGGACCTTAGAGATGTGGTAAATCCGGTTTTAAAATCTCTGGCTGAACATATGGGAATGTCGCGAGGAACTCTTACTCTCTTAAATAGGGACACAGAGGAAATAGGAATAGAAGCCGCTTATGGGCTTTCAATAAGCCAAAAGCAAAAAGGTAGATACAAACTTGGCGAAGGAATTACTGGAAAAGTGGTAGAGACCGGAAAGCCTGCAGTAGTGCCACGAATCTCTGAAAACCCGCTATTCTTAAACAAGACTGGTGCAAGGAAATTGCTGTGTAAAAAAGATATTTCCTTTATCTGTGTGCCGATTAAACTTGGTAACGAGGTAATAGGCGCACTAAGTGCTGACCAGCTCTTCGATAATACTATATCATCTGAAGAGGATGTACGGCTTCTCTCTATTATTGCTTCAATGATTGCTCAAGCCGTTCGACTCAGGCAATCCCTTCAAGAAGAGCGTAAGCGATTAATTGAAGAAAATCTCCGTCTTCAGAATGAGCTTAAGACCCGTTTTTGCCCATCTAATATTATTGGAAGAACAAAGTCCATGCAATCAGTCTATGACCTTATTGCTCAGATATCAAACACAGATACCACTGTTTTAATCTGTGGGGAAAGCGGTACTGGCAAAGAACTTGTTGCGCAGGCAATACACTATAATAGTCTTCGCTCTAATGAGCCATTTATAAAGGTCAATTGTTCAGCATTGCCGGAAACACTAATTGAAAGTGAATTATTTGGGCATGAAAAGGGGGCCTTTACTGGTGCAATTAGTATGAAAAAAGGCAGGTTTGAGCTTGCAAATAACGGGAACATATTCTTAGATGAAATTGGAGATTTATCCCCTTCTATTCAGATAAAGCTTCTAAGGATACTTCAAGAAAAGGAGTTTGAGCGAGTAGGTGGAACTGCCTCTATTAAGCTTAATATTCGGATCATTGCAGCTACGAACAAAAACCTGGAGCAATTAATCAAACAGGGGAAATTCAGAGAAGATCTCTACTACCGCTTAAATGTCTTCCCTATCCATATACCGCCTCTGAGAGAGCGCAAAACAGATATTATACTTCTGGCAAATTTTTTCGTGGAAAAATACAGTAAAATCCACAATAAACCAATAGAACGCATATCATCTCAGGCGCTTGATACACTTGTAAATTATAGATGGCCTGGCAACGTAAGAGAGCTTGAAAATTACATTGAACGCGCAATTTTGCTCAGCAGGGATAAAATAATTCACGTATATCATCTGCCACCAAGTCTTCAACCATACAAACTCAATGTAAAGGAGAATAGCACGTTGCAGGCTATTCTAGACAATGTGGAAAGAGAGCTGATACTGGATACACTTCACAGCACAAGAGGAAATAGGGCAAAGTCATCCCGCATACTTGGAATTACCGAAAGACTCATGGGACTCAGGGTAAGAAAACATGCAATTGATGTCAAACAATTTCGTTCCCGTTCATAAGCCTTAATATCTCCCATTCAAATCCCACCAATATGTATGATGTCTAATAAAAAGATACAATGCGGTAGGATATTGCAATACGGCTTTTTGAACTTCTAATTAGATGTATGATTTTAGATCCTGCAAATTAAATTTTTTTATATCGGAATTGCTATCCTGTGGCATGCAACACAATAATTTAATTCTTTTATCTTAACATTTGGCATGCTATTTGCTCATAAACAAAGACAAACCAATAAGGAGGCGCAAAACATGGTTAAAAAGACTAAAGAAGAAGTGTTAAAGATTGTTAAAGAACAGGATGTGAAGTTTATCAGGTTGTGGTTTACCGATATTATGGGGCAGGTAAAGAGCTTTGCTATTACAAATAATGAATTGGGAAACGCCTTGGAAAAGGGAATGGGCTTTGATGGCTCATCCATTACCGGTTATCAGGATATTGAGGAATCGGATATGATTGCCATGCCTGATACTGATACATTTGCTATTCTTCCATGGAGACCTGAGGAGAAAAAAGTTGCAAGAATGATCTGTGACGTGCTCAATCCTGAGAGAACGCCTTATGAAGGAGATCCTCGTTACGTGTTAAAGAAAGCTCTTGCAAGAGCGAATAAGATGGAATTTGACCATTTTTATTTAGGCCCTGAACTTGAATATTTCTACTTCAAGAATAATCAGGGTACTGAGATACTTGATAAAGGAGGCTATTTTGATCTTACTACTCTTGATGTTGCAAGCGATCTGAGACGGGAAACGGTTCTTGCTCTGGAAAAAATGGGCATGCGCATAGAATATTCCCATCATGAAGTCGCCCCGTCGCAACATGAGATAGATATGAAGTATACCGATGCCTTGAAAATGGCTGACGATGTATTAACATATAGGATTGTAGTTAAGGAGATTGCCAGCAAGTTTGGCGTTTACGCTACCTTTATGCCAAAGCCGATATTCGGTGAAAACGGCTCAGGTATGCATACTCACCAGTCATTGTTTAAAGGAGATAGAAACGCTTTTTTTGATCCAAAGGCAGAGGACAATCTTTCGAAGACTGCTCATAGCTATATTGCCGGTCTCCTGAGACATTCAAAAGAGATATGTTCAATATTCGCTCAAACAACTAACTCTTATAAAAGATTGGTTCCAGGTTATGAAGCACCTGTTTATATAGCGTGGAGCAGAAGGAACAGAAGCGCTCTTATACGAGTACCGCTTTATCATCCGGGAGATGAGAACGCAACACGCTGTGAGTTTAGAGCATGCGACCCTGTATGTAATCCGTATCTCACCTTCGCTGCAATGCTTCAAGCCGGCTTGGACGGCATAGAAAAAGGATACAAAGTGCCTAATCCTATGGAGCAGAATCTGTATCATCTTACAGATTCTGAGAGAAAAGAAAAAGGTATAGAGACTTTGCCGGATAATCTCGGATATGCTGTAGCTATAACAGAAGAAAGCGAACTTGTAAAAAGGACTCTGGGAGATCATATCTTCCAAAGATTTATCGAACTTAAGAAAAAAGAGTGGGATAATTACAGGATACAGGTTTCTCAGTATGAACTTGATAAATATCTCTCTATAACTTAATGGCGAAAGGGGGAAATATAGGAATGAATGTTACATCGACAAGAATAGTTTTATGGCTCAGAGAAAGAGTAAAAGAAGCGGGAGCAAAAGGACTGGTCTTCGGTCTTAGCGGAGGCATAGATTCTGCTTGTGTGGGAGTTCTCTCCAAAAAGGCTTTTGAAGATGACTGTCTTGGATTGATAATGCCGTGTGAGAGTCATATAGAAGACGAGAATATGGCATTACTGGTTGCGAACAAGTTTTCAATCCCGATAAAAAAAATATCTCTTGATAAGCAGTTTAAAGAACTTTTAAAAATTCTGCCTTCTTCGGACAATCATATTTCCATAGCAAATATAAAGCCGAGACTCAGAATGCTTACTCTGTATTATTTTGCCAGCAATTATAACTATCTTGTTGCAGGAACAGACAATAAAACAGAGGCAATGTTAGGTTATTACACCAAATACGGAGATGGCGGAGTGGATATTCTTCCTATCGGAAACATGTTCAAAACTCAGGTGAGGGAACTGGCGCGGGAATTGGACGTACCACCGGAGATTATAGGAAGAAAACCATCTGCAGGGTTGTGGCCGGAGCAGTTTGATGAGGACGAAATAGGACTTTCATACGATGAGATAGACACTATTTTAAAAGCAATAGAAACCGGTAATACAGAGGATATAGACAAAACAAAGCTGGAGAGAATAAAGGGAATAATATCCAAGTCACAGCATAAACGTGACACTATTCCTGTATTTAGGCAGAGGTAAATAATGCGGCATAATAGACAAGAGAAGTTAATTAGTGGATGCAGTGTCGCCGGAATTATGAATGAATCCGGCAGAAAAACCAGCGGAGAAGCTATTATTCGCTCCATTGCTGTAATGAAAGAAAGATCCAACGGACTTGGGGGAGGATTTTCAGCTTATGGAATATATCCGGAATTTAAAGACTATTTTGCGTTTCATATGATGTATGACAACAAAAAGGCAATGGCTGATGCAGAAGAGTATTTAAAAACTAATTATAGAGTGGTTAAAAGTGAGGAAATTTCAACAATAGAGGATAAGTCAATAAAGAACAGACCTCTTTTATGGCGTTATTTTATTGGGTTAAAGGATAAAGTAAAGAATTTGCATTATGACTTAACAGAGGAAGATATAGTTGTCAATGATGTTATGAAGATTAATGTGGAAATTGAAGGTGCGTTTGTAACATCCAGCGGGAAAAATATGGGAATATTTAAAGGCATAGGCTATCCTGAGGATATAGGAAGATATTATAAGCTTGAGGAATATGAGGCGTATATCTGGATTGCGCATGGCAGGTTCCCAACTAACTCCGTGGGATGGTGGGGGGGAGCTCATCCTTTCGGTCTGTTAAACTGGTCAGTTGTTCATAATGGAGAAATTTCTTCATATGGGATAAATAAGAGATATCTTGAAAATTTTGGGTATAGATGCTCCTTGTTCACAGACACAGAGGTTATATTGTATTTATTTGACCTTTTAGTGCGCAAGCATGGATTGCCTTTTGATATAGTCTGCAAGATCATTGACGCACCGCTGTGGGAAGAAATAGACAGAAACGATGACAACGACGAAAGAGAGTTGTTAAAAACACTGCGTATAATATACTCAAGCGCACTCATTAATGGCCCTTTTTCAATAATTATCTCAGACGGCAATATAATGATGGGACTTAATGACAGGGTCAAACTGCGTCCTCTTGTATCCTTAAAAGATGGCGATACCGTTTATATGGCAACCGAAGAATCAGCTATTAGAGAGATTTGTAAGAGTGATAAAGAAATATATTATTCAAAATCCAGCGAACCGATTGTTGGGAGACTGAAAGAAGGATTAAGTTAAAAAAATGGCTAAGAGACCAATTCCAACGGAATTTATTGTGGAAAGAGACAAGGACAAATGTATAGCCTGTCAGGTTTGCGTAAGAATGTGTTCAAATGATGTTCATATCTATGACGCTGATACAAACATTGTTACCAATGATAATTCTAAGTGTGTGGGATGTCATTTCTGCGAAACATTATGTCCAACAGACGCAATAACAATAAAGAAAAACGAATCCAGTTTTAAGCCAAATGCCAACTGGTCTGCGTCAGTAATCTCTGACATAACAAAGCAGGCTGAAACAGGTGGTGTAATATTAACAGGTATGGGCTGCGATAAACCATACACAATATACTGGGATCACATTCTTCTTAACGCTTCGCAGGTTACAAATCCATCTATTGATCCTTTGAGAGAGCCTATGGAATTAAGAAGATATATAGGAAGAAAGCCTGATAAAATAGAGCTTAATTATAATAAAGGGAAGATTAAACTAAAAACAAAGTTAGAAAAACAGTTAAAATTAGCAGTGCCTATTATGTTCAGCGCTATGTCTTACGGCTCTATAAGTCTTAATACATGCGCATCACTTGCAAAAGCATCGCATGAACTTGGAATCTTTTACAATACAGGAGAGGGTGGACTTCACAAGAGTCTCTATAAATACGGCAAAAATACGATCATCCAGATTGCATCCGGCAGATTTGGAGTGCACCCCGATTACCTTAAAGCCGGCGCTGCTATAGAAATAAAAATAGGCCAGGGCGCAAAGCCCGGAATAGGCGGACATCTTCCCGGGGAGAAAGTCAGTGAAGAAATAAGCGAAACCAGAATGATTCCTGAAGGCACAGATGCAATATCTCCTGCGCCGCATCATGATATATATTCCATAGAAGATCTGAGACAATTGATCTATGCATTAAAGGAAGCTACTGATTACGAAAAACCTGTTGGAGTTAAAATCGCAGCTGTGCACAATGTTGTGCCGATCGCTTCAGGCATAGCTCGCGCAGGAGCAGATTATATCGCAATTGACGGGATGAGAGGAGGAACAGGCGCAGCGCCTAAAGTAATCAGAGATAATGTCGGAATTCCAATAGAATTTGCCATTGCGGCAGTTGATGCCCGTTTAAGAGAAGAAGGGATCAGAACCAATGTCTCACTTATTGCAGCAGGAGGATTTCGCTCAAGTGGAGATATTATTAAAGCAATAGCTCTTGGCGCAGACGCTGTTTATGTCGCAACATCTGCTTTAATAGCTTTGGGGTGCAGCCAATGCCAGAAATGTTATACAGGCAAGTGCAACTGGGGTATAGCTACTCAGGATCCCTATCTTACAAAAAGATTGAATCCCGAAATAGGCGTACAAAGATTAAAAAATCTGATAAGAGCATGGTCGCTTGAAATAAAGGATATGCTTGGAGGCATGGGAATCAATTCAATTGATTCGTTATGCGGAAATAGAACGCACCTGAGAGGCATAGGACTTTTGGATAGAGAGCTTGAAATATTAGGAATAAAATCTGCGGGAGAACCTCAATAAATGAAAAGAATACGTATTGATGAAAAGTACTGCATGGGATGCAGATTATGTGAAGTGCACTGCATTGTACAGCATTCAAAAACAAAGAATATTTTAAAGACATATATGGAAGAATATCCAAAGCCTGCGACCAGAATCCTTGTGGAAGAGAAAGGATACGTTACATTTGCTCTCCAATGCAGACACTGCGAGGATGCGCCGTGTCTGGATGCATGTATGACTGGAGCAATGTACAGGGATAAAAAAACAGGAGCAGTGTTATGCAATGAGGATAAGTGCGTTGGCTGCTGGATGTGTATAATGACTTGTCCTTTTGGCGTTATAAGTAGAAGCCCTGATAAAAAGTCAATAGCTTCCAAATGTGATCTGTGTATGGGTGAAGATGTGCCTGTATGCGTTAAGAACTGTCCAAATGAGGCATTAAAATATGAAGACTCTAAAGACTGAATATCTCATAACAGGTAATTCTTCTGCCGGAGTTGCCTGTATTGAGGGTATAAGGGAAATTGATAAAGCAGGCAATATTACTGTGGTATCGGATGAAAACATATTTAATTATTCAAGACCTTTGATTTCATATCTTCTGGGCAATAGGGTAAAAAAGAAAAATATGTTTTTTAGAAGCAGGAATTTTTACGATGAAAATAAGGTAAATCTTGTTCTAGATAACAAGGCAAAAAAACTTGATGTTAAAAGGAAAATAGTTTATTTCGCAAATAGCCAATCAATTAAATTTGACAAACTCCTTATTGCAACAGGCGGAAGCCCTATTATTCCTGAAATAAAAGGAAGCCAGTTGAACGGGGTTTTTACTTTTACAACATTTAACGATGCTGTTGCAATCAAGGACTACATAAAAAAACATACTGTAAAGCATGCGGTTGTTATAGGTGGCGGATTAATCGGGCTTAAAGCTGTAGAGGCTCTTGTTGAACTTGGTATAAAGATTAGTATTATTGAACTTGCCGATAGGATTTTAAGTACAACATTTGATACCAAGGCTTCGGGAATCATACAAAACGCATTGAAAAAGACAGGGTGTAATATTTTTACTAAGAACACGGTTGTCGAAATTCTATCCGAAGACAAGGAGAATAAGGCAAAGTTGGTTACTCTAAAAACCCGTGAAAAAATTCAGGCTGATCTGGTTATTACAGCAATTGGCGTAAGGCCAAATATACAGCTGGTGAATAATACATCTATCGTTACGCATAGAGGGATTTTAGTTGATGAGACTATGCAGACAAATGTTAAGGATATCTATGCTGCAGGTGATGTGTGTGAAGCAGACACTCTGTTGGATGAAGATAAAAAAAATATTCCGATATGGCCCAACGCTTTTAAACAGGGAAGAATTGCGGGGGAGAATATGGCAGGTGGAAATGCGGTCTATACAGGCAGCGTAGCTATGAACTCTGTTGAACTATGTGGAATTCCTACTATATCCATTGGAAAAACCTCTTTAGAACAAGATAAATATGAGATATTAGAGATGCGCAAAAAAGAGGAATCAGTATACAAGAAAATCGTACTGGAAAATAATCATATTGTCGGATGTATTTTTGTAGGCAATATTGAACGCGCAGGAATATATACGGGGCTAATAATGAATAAAATAGATATTTCTAGTATTAAAGACAGACTTCTTGAAAACGATTTTGGAGTTCTTGCCCTGCCTGAAAAATATAGAAAGCATCTGGTCGGAGATGTAGGATTAGAAGTATGAATAATAGATTGAAAACTAAAATAATAGACGCAAAAGGTTTGGGTTATAGAGAGTTAAATAAGTTCGTTAAGGACGCTGCAAATAAAGGCGCAAAAAATATTCATTTAACTAATGTCAATGGTCAGCGTTACATTGGTACAGGAGTTAACGGAACTCCCAAGATCAATATAAATGGAGTTCCGGGAAATGACCTTGGAGCTTTTATGGATGGATGCTCAATAGATGTATCCGGTAATGGCGAAGACGGAATTGGCAATACAATGAATAGCGGAAGAATTGTTATTAATGGAAATGCCGGTGATATTCTGGGATATTCCATGAGAGGCGGAGAGATTTTTGCAAAGGGAAATGTCGGCTATCGTGTGGGAATACATATGAAGTCCTATAAAAGCATGTATCCAGTTATCATTATAGGCGGACACGCCAGAGATTTTCTTGGTGAATATATGGCTGGCGGATTATTGATAGTATTGGGATTAAACAGGGAAAACAAGCATTCAACTGTAGGAACCTACTGTGGAACAGGCATGCACGGAGGAAAGATTTTCATACGCGGAAACGTGGAATCATGGCAATTGGGTAAAGAAGTTAGGGTATATAAGCCAAATAAAGATGATTTTAACCTGATAGAAAAATATCTTAGAGTATACTGTAGATTATTTTCGCTTGATTTTAACAGCATTATAAAAACCAGTTTTACAAAATTACTGCCGGGTTCTTCACGTCCATACGGTAAATTATATGCGTATTAAGAGGATAAAATAATTTGGCTATTATGTTAATATCATGGTATAATCCTGCCCCGTGAAAGCCTTGATTGCTTTAGAAGACGGGACAGTTTTTGAAGGTGTATCTTTTGGCATATGCGGCGAACGATGCGGTGAGATAGTCTTCAATACAAGCATGACAGGCTATCAGGAAATCCTCACAGATCCTTCCTACAAAGGTCAGATTGTTACTATGACCTATCCATTGATCGGCAATTATGGTGTAAATCCGGATGATGCAGAATCAAGAAAACCATTTATAGAAGGTCTTATTGTTAGGGAATGCAGCAGAATCGCAAGCAACTGGCGGTCAAAACAAACTCTGAGCGATTATCTCAAAGAAAATAATATCATCGGAATAGAGGGAATAGATACACGATCTCTTACAAGACATATAAGATTAAAGGGCGCAATGCAGGCAGTTATTTCTACTGAAGACCTGGATAAGAAAAGATTAATCAAAAAAGCAAAAGATTCCCCGGGACTGATTGGCAGAGATTTAGTTAGAGAGGTGACTTCTGAGGAAATTCAACATTGGAATAATAAAGGCAAATATAAGGTGGTAGTTATTGATTGCGGAGTAAAATTTAATATATTGAGAATGCTTGAAGAATCTGGATGTCAAGTGATTGTTGTTCCTGCAAAAACAAAAGCGAAACAGATTCTAAATATAAAACCGGACGGCATACTGCTTTCCAATGGTCCGGGCGATCCGGCAGGTGTGCCGTATGTGGCAAAAACAGTAAAAAAGCTGCTAGGAAAGCTGCCGATATTCGGAATCTGTTTGGGACAACAGATATTAGGATTAACTCTGGGCGGAAAGACTTATAAGCTTAAGTTTGGTCATCGTGGCGGGAATCATCCTGTTAAGGATTTAGAAACAGGAAAAGTAGCCATTACTGCTCAAAACCATGGCTTCTGCGTGGATATAGATTCTTTGAATAAGGCGGATATAGAAGTTACACACATCAATCTTAATGACAATACATTAGAGGGAATGAAACATAAAAAACTTCCAATATTTTCAGTGCAATTTCATCCTGAAGCCTCTCCTGGACCGCATGATGCAGGTTATCTATTTAAGGGATTTGTGGATATGATGGGGGAAAAAAGTGCCAAAACGAACTGATATAAAAAAGATTCTGATCATAGGTTCAGGGCCTATAATTATAAGTCAGGCTTGTGAATTTGATTATTCAGGAACACAGGCTTGTAAGGCCCTTAGGGAAGAAGGATTTGAAGTCGTACTTCTTAATTCCAATCCGGCAACAATAATGACTGATCCTGAATTAGCTGACGCTACCTATATAGAACCTGTAACAGCAGATGTTCTGGAAAAAATTATCAAAAAAGAGAGACCTGACGCTCTGCTTCCAACATTAGGCGGCCAAACTGGTTTAAATACAGCAATGCAGGTATCTGAGGCAGGTGTTCTGGATAAATATGGGGTAAAAATGATTGGGGCAGATTATGATGCAATAAAGAAGGCTGAGAATAGAGAAGACTTCAAGAATGCGATGAATAAGATAGGTTTGGACTTACCTAAAAGCGCACTGGCTCATACCATGGTTCAGGCAAGAGATGTGCTTAAGAAAATTGCGCTTCCTGTTATTATTAGACCGAGCTTCACTCTTGGCGGAACAGGCGGTGGCATAGCGGAAACAAGAGAAGATTTTGAAAGAATAGTGGATCTGGGGTTAAAAAACAGTATGACAAATGAGATTCTTATTGAGGAGTCGATTGTTGGATGGAAAGAATATGAACTCGAGGTAATGAGGGATATAAAGGATAATGTAGT
>Ga0207996_1001107_pt1 | contig 20096 bp, 23 predicted proteins | sample AntAceMetag02UKG_FD_184773 | JGI IMG/M metagenome (GOLD analysis project Ga0207996, IMG submission 184773) | Saline lake microbial communities from Ace Lake, Antarctica - Antarctic Ace Lake Metagenome 02UKG (SPAdes) (version 2) | ecosystem: Environmental > Aquatic > Non-marine Saline and...
TGTATTCCTCGAACCACCTGCAAATCTTTATGCTGAAAATATCAATGCCGGTGAAATTGAGTTGAACTGGGAACAACCTTCAACTTTACCGTTAAGTTACAACATTTATAAAAGAAATAATCTAAATAATTCTTATGATTTGCTGACAAACACGAGTGAAATATTCTATCTCGACACAGGACTTTCATATGGTATTTATTATTATGTTGTAACTGCTGTTTATGAGGAAGGTGAAAGTTCATTCAGTAATCCTGCTCAAGCATATTCCGGCTCTGTCAGTTCAGATGAAAATATCGTACAATCCGTTTGTAAAGTGGAGTTGATGAATAATTATCCTAATCCATTTAATCCGGAAACGACAATACAATTCACCACCGAGAACACCGAAAACACAGAGATAATTATTTTCAACATTAAAGGACAGAAAGTAAAAACTCTAATTAATAAAGAACTGGATGCAGGTTATCATTCCGTTATCTGGGATGGAAGAGATGATAATGATCTTCCAGTTTCCAGTGGAATTTATTTCTACAAAATGAAAGCAGGTGATTTTACATCAGTGAGGAAGATGCTTTTGATGAAATAATCTTGAAAAGGTTTCTTTCAAAGATTCTCTCATATTAACCCTTTCAAGGTTTGTCCTGTTTCGCTGGCTGAAAAGCAAGCATTGCGAAGTGTCCCGATAAAAGCAGGATAACGAAATATTAATTTCATCCGCAGGAGCGGAAACAATGCATTCAAAGGCAAGACTTGTTTGCCAATTCCTTTCGGGTGGAGCATTGGAGCGAGGTTACATTCATATTAATTTCCACCATTTTTTATGCAGATTGAAATTTGCAAACTTTATAAATGAAAAAGGCTCAGCATTTTTGCTGAGCCCAATTAAATATTTATTGTAAATTATTTTACTTTTAAAACTTCTTTGATCATCTGCACAAAATTTTCTTTGGGAAGTGCTCCCGTTGTCATTTGCGGTTGACCTTCCACTGGAATAAAAAGAATGGATGGGATGCTTCTGATACCGAACATTCCTGCAAGTTCTCGCTCAACTTCCGTATCAATTTTATAAATTTTCACTTTACCGTCATATTCTTTTGCCAGTTCTTCCATGATCGGTGCCACTCGTTTGCAAGGTCCGCACCAATCTGCGTAGAAATCTATAATCGCTGGAATTTCACCTTTGAATTTCCACTCTTTGTTTGCTTCAAAATCGAATACTTTTTCTTTGAAGGTTTCTAAGGTTAAATGTTCCGGTTTTGTTAAAGTTTCTTCTGAAAACAAAGGTAATATTACTATTAATACGATTACTATGAAAATTGTTTTTATCACCATTTCTCCTATTTTATAGCCAACATTTTATCTATCTTCAATTTGTCAAATCCAATGATCGGACGATTATTTATCCACATTTGCGGAACTCCCTGCTGTCCGGATTTACGGATCATATCCCGGGCTGCATTTTGATTTCTGGAAACATCAATGTCTTTAAAACGGACGTTGTTTTCTTTGAGATAACTTTTTAATTTCCTGCACCAGGAGCAGGTTGGCGTACTGAAAACTACTACGCTTTTCATATCTTACCTCATTCTAAGTTTTTAACTATTTTGGTAATAAATATAGCATTTCCTACAAAACCTATTTCACATTTAGAACATCTTCGATAGTTTTCTTGAAAGTTTCTTTGGGAAGTGCTCCCATTGCCATCTGCGGTTGACCTTCTTTGGGAATGAACAATAAAGATGGAATACTTCTGATCCCAAAAGCTGCTGCCAGTTCCTGCTGATCTTCCGTATTTACTTTGTAGATATCCAATTTGCCTTCATATTCAGTGGAAAGTTCTTCCAGGATGGGAGCAACCATTTTACAGGGAGCACACCAGTCTGCATAAAAATCGATGATAGCAGGTTTATCACCTTCAAATTTCCAATCTTTGCTTTTTTCATAATCATAAACTTTTTCTTTAAAAGTTTCCTGTGTTAAATGTACCATTTTCTTCTCCTTCGTCCCGGCGTATCAGACCTCTTACGAGTGGCACTGAGAAGCCGGATTATTATTCTTTTTTTAATAATTAATATAATTGAATAATTCACAATGTCAAATAAATTATTTTTGAGTTTATAGATATCCAATATTTTGTATTTGGAGAAATAAATAAAAGTTTGAGAACAGTAGATTTCATGAAACTCTTGACCGATAATTATATCAAGTTTTTCTGTATTAAAATGCAAAGTAAGGGAAAGAAATTATGAAATTTTTTAGAAATAGATTTATTGTTGCTTTAAAAAATCTGATGCTGTTCTCGGCAATAACTCATATGATAATAGTAACAATTTATTCAGTTATAAATTTGAATATACTTAAATTCAATTTCTTTGACATACTTGATCTCGACCTGTTTTTTCCGAATATTATTACAGGTTCTTTGAATCGGATACTATCGCTTGTTTCAGCTATAATTATCTATTGTCTGTTTCTATACTTCATCATCCGGAAAGCAAGAAAAGTATGAAAAATCTAATTAAATTACAGATAAAATTACTGAATACGAATACGGAAAATTTGTGCATATTATGGATAATGACGGAAACAAGCTGGAACTCTGGGAACCTAATGACAGCTTCTTTACTGAAATGGGTGGGGAAACGACGAAGTAGCAGAGTAATTGAAAACTTGACCGAAAAGAATGTTTTTTTTCTTTATCATTTAAGTGTAATTGAAAGAAAATATAGAAGGTAATTATGTTTGATTTAAGCAATATAGTAAGCTGGCAATCTTCATTAGGTTTGTTACCAATTAATCTTTTCTCTTCAAATGTTAATAATAAAAATAAATACATTTTACTGAACGGTAGCGTTGGAAATTTTTGTATTGATTTTGATGCAAACAAAAGTATTGAAGAGTATTATTCATATGCTTGGTCTAGTAATACGAATAATTTCGTTACAGTTAAAGATAACAAACTAAGATTATTTAATTGGCTTCTAAAAAAAGAGGAAGATTATCCAATAGAGAAAATCAGCGGAAAAATTGATAAGTTTTACTCATATTTATTGCAAAATTCATACAGTAGCGAATTTGATATTGTTCCTTTCATTATTAATATTTTCAAAAGTTTAAGAAATTTCACTGATGAAGAAGATGAAGGTGTTCAAGCTCTAAACCATTTGTTACTTCTTTTAGCTTCATTCGACGAAGGTGTTGGTTTTAGTAATATTGATAGAGAAAAATGGTATATTCCAGATTTTACGGCAGAAGCTGGAACTGAAGATTTTCTAGAAGAATTTAAACGAGGTATTAGTGCTTCAAATTTAACACCTAATATTGAACTAATTTTAAGACATTCATCAGGTCAATTATTTCAAGCTGCACAGAAAGAAGCCATCTTCCCAGTAAATCGGGATAAAGATTTATTTGGATTTTATGATACAAGCTATGAGTTAAAAAAGAAATTATTCTCTAGCTTCCATTACACACCTTCTTATCTTGTAAGAAGTATAGTTGAGAATTCTCTATCTGAGCTTAACCTTTCGGAAATGACGAATATAAAAATACTTGATCCTGCTTGCGGAAGTGCTGAATTTTTATTAGAAGCATTAAAGCAATTAAAGTCAAAAGGATACAGTGGTATTATTACTATCAAAGGTTGGGACATATCGGAATCAGCAATAAATATATCTAATTTTTTATTAAAATATGAACAGAGAGAATGGTCAGGTAAACTTTCATTCGAATTTGAAAAAGTGGAAAACTCGCTAACTCGAGAATGGGAAGATAATTATGATTTAATTCTTATGAATCCACCTTTTTCATCTTGGGAATTAATGGATACAAATAATAGAGAAATAGTTTCCAGTATATTAAATACAAAAAGTAGAAAAAAACCTAATCTTGCCAGTGCTTTTATAATTAAAAGTATCCGGCATTTGAAAGAAAATGGAATTTTTGGAACAGTAATGCCGTCATCCATTTTATTAATGGACTCATATAAAGAGTTACGCGAGGAGATTAAAGACACTTTATCCTTAAAACTTGTTGGGAAGCTGGGAAATTATGTTTTTAAAAATGCTCTAACTGATGTAAGTATATTAATTGGCAAGAAACCAAAAACAGAGTGTAATACAACTTTGCTTTGGACAAAAAATGAATCTGGAGTTGTTCCCAGTGCATTAAGAGACTTAAGAAAAATTAAATATAAAAGGCTACCATATATCAAAGATAATCCGTCATATAGCATCTATGACTATGACAGTTATCCTGAAAAAGAAAATTGGAAGATTATTTCATCATCTGAACAAAAAATAAAAAAACAATTAAGTGAATTACTGATGATGGGAACACTGAAAACAGTTCAAAATATTTTTAGTGTAAAACAAGGTATTAGAACAGGGAATAATAAAGTATTTATAATTACAAAAGAACAGTATGAGAATTTACCAGATGAAGAGAAAACCTATTTTCATCCATCAATAGATAATAAATCAATCAAGAATGGAATTTCGGATATAGTTAATTATGTTTGGTTCCCATATTCAAACTCAAAAAAAATCAAAATCACTTCAGAAGAAGAATTACTTAATAATACTCCTACTTTTTTTAATGAATATTTGCTTCAATATAAAGAACAATTAATTAATAGGAAGAAAGATGTCCCATTTTGGTGGAGTTTAAGTGATTATGCGCCAAGATTATTACCAATATCATCCAAACTAGTCTCAACTGAATTCGGAAAATCTGGTTCTTTTGCTTTTGATGAAAAAGGAGAGTTTGTAGTTGAACGAGGAAATGGATGGATCCCAAAAAAGAAATTCAAAAATAAAGATTATTATTATTTTTATTTATCAGTACTTAATAGTTCATTCTTTGAACAATTATTATCAATTTATTCAAAGCAACTTGCTGGTGGCAGATGGTATGATCTAGGTAAAAAATATACTAGTAAAATCCCCATACCTGAAATAACGAAAGATTTAGAAGAAACAAATATTTATAATAAATTAGTTCATCTAGGTAAATTAATAAATGAAGGAGATTTCTCAGTTGTTCAACTTATTGATGAAATTTTGATTAAATTCGTCTACAAAATAAATTAACAATGAATCAAATAATAAAAAGTTTAAACCAAATAGGACAAAAATATATTGATGAATCTTTCCATTTTATCGAAAGTGGAAGTTCTATTTATACAATTAAAGGTGCTTGTCTATCTAAAACTATTATTTCAAAATCTGACAAAGTAGCCGAAACATTAAAATGGTTAGATTTATTTTGGATTTATATTGAAATTTATTTTGTTTTTCATGAAAGTAAAAGAAAAACAAAATCAAAAAACAAAACTCAATTTCCTAATATAATTTTTTCTCTTACAATTTTTCAAGGCTCTAAAGAAGAAATGAATAAACATCAGGTTTTTAGAGCTGAATGGGATAACAAAGACGCTGAAAAAGAGAATCATCCTCAACCTCATTGGCACTTTCATTATTGCAAAAATTTAGTCAGAAAATTTGAGGGAGACAATCTTAGTAAATTTGGTAGTAAAGAAATCAATAGTTTAAACTTTGATAAATTTCATTTTGCTATGAATGGTCAGTGGGCAAATTCAGGTAATGATATTCATCGAATTACAACTGAAGATAAATTAATAAATTGGTTTTCAGGGATTATTATTCATATAAGAAAAGAACTGAATTATATAAAGAAAAAAAGTAAAATTAATTAATTTTAAAAAACGGTCAGAAAATAAATTCTACTCATTAATCATATCCAAACCAAAATCTCTCTTTTCCATTCAAATCGAAACCCTTGACGATAAAGACCAATATTTTTTCATACAATTTAAAATGAGCATAAAGGAAAATAAATTGAGCAAAGAAATAAAAACAAAAGATCGTTTCGAAAATCTCGGTCTCATCCAACCTCTCCTAAAAGCTATAAAAGAAAAGAACTACACAGAGCCGACACAGATACAAATAAAAGCTATTCCGCTGGTACTGAAAAGAAATGATGTCTTGGGATGTGCTCAAACCGGAACGGGAAAAACTGCTGCTTTTGCTATTCCTATACTGCAGCACCTCTTTCAAGAACGTCTAGGAAAAAGAGACTCTCGTAAGATCAGGTCGCTGGTCATAACTCCCACACGCGAATTAGCGATCCAGATCGCTGAGAGTTTTACGAATTACGGAAAATTTACAGGGATCAAGAATACCGTCATTTTCGGGGGTGTGAAACAGAGAGCACAAACAGATGCTCTCCGCCAAGGCGTGGATGTTCTCGTTGCAACACCCGGTAGACTTCTGGACCTGATGAATCAGGGTTTCATCAGATTGAAGGACGTCGAATACTTCGTACTGGACGAAGCTGACCGGATGCTGGATATGGGTTTCATTCACGATATTCGGAAGATCATTGCAAAATTACCGGTTAAGCGGCAATCATTGTTTTTCTCTGCTACAATGCCTAAGAATATCGTAGAACTTTCACGCAAAATTCTGAGAAATCCAACGAAAATCGAAGTCAGTCCGGCTTCTCCAACTGTTGAAATTATACAGCAATATCTGTATTATACCAATAAAGCAAGTAAAACAGAGCTGTTGTTCCATATACTTCAGAATCCAAAAATCGGTCATGTATTACTATTTTCCAGAACAAAGCATGGTGCAGACAGAATAGTCCGTAACCTGAAAAAACAAAAGATCAAATCTGCAGCTATACATGGTGACAAAGCCCAAAATCAAAGACAAAAAGCTCTGGCGCAGTTTAAAGTCAGAGAGATAAGAGTGTTAGTAGCGACGGATATTGCAGCAAGAGGTATCGACATTGATAAATTGAAATATGTCATCAATTATGATATTCCGAATATAGCCGAAACTTACGTGCACAGGATAGGCAGAACCGGTAGAGCAGGAGAAGAAGGTAATGCGATATCCATTTGCGAACCTGAAGAAAATGCTTATATCAAAGACATTGAAAAATTGATCAGGCGAAAAATAGAAATTGTTGTAGAGAACCCGTTTCCGCAAACAGAAAAACCAATGACAGAAAAAGAAAAAAAGGAATGGGAAAAAGAGAAACAACAAAGAAAACAAGAATTCTTTGCCGCAAAGAGAAAGAGAGAAGATAGATTAAAGGCTTTTAAGTTATCCCGGAAAAACAAATAAAAAAGCTCCGAGAATTTTCGGAGCTTTTTGCTATTTTACACTGAAAGTTTTATATCCGTTAATTTTATCTAAACCACTTCTTCTTGAGCTCTGTGAGTTCAGTGGTTATTTTCTTCGTGTTCCTTAGCGTTCTTCGTGGCTATATTATTATCCAATCATATTCTTGATATCATCTTCAACATTTGTGATGCCACCAATATTGAAGTTTTCTACCAACACATTCACAACTGCAGGAGATAGGAAAGCAGGAAGAGTTGGTCCAAGATGAATATCCTTCACACCAAGATATAAAAGAGCCAGCAACACTGTAACAGCTTTTTGCTCATACCAGGCAATATTGTAAACTATCGGAAGATCATTGATGTCATCGAGTTCAAATACTTCTTTTAATTTAAGAGCTATCAATGCCAGAGAATAGCTGTCGTTACACTGTCCTGCATCGAGCACGCGCGGAATTCCACCGATATCACCAAGATCCAGTTTGTTATAACGATATTTTGCACAACCAGCAGTTAGAATTACTGTATCATTTGGTAAAGCCTCAGCAAAATCTGTATAATAGCTTCTGCCCTTTTGACGTCCGTCACAACCAGCCATCACCACGAATTTTTTGATAGCACCGGATTTCACAGCATCCACAACTTTATCTGCCAGAGCCAGAACCTGGTTATGTGCAAATCCACCTACGATCTTACCAGTTTCGATTTCGGTTGGAGCAGGTAAGGTTTTTGCCAAAGCGATTGCTTCAGAGAAATCTTTTGCTTTTCCATTTTCAGCTTCATCGATATGTTTCACTCCGTCAAATCCAACTTCATTAGTTGTGAAAACGCGATCTTTATAAGAATCTTTCGGAGGAACCAGGCAGTTTGTTGTTAAGATAATTGCTCCGTTGAATTTCTCAAATTCTTCTTTTTGCTTCCACCAGGCATTACCATAGTTTCCTACAAAATTGTCATATTTTTTGAAAGCAGGATAATAATTTGCTGGTAGCATTTCGCTATGAGTATAAACATCTATACCGGTTCCCTTTGTTTGTTTCAGTAGCTCTTCCATATCTTTCAAGTCGTGTCCGGAAATCAGAATTCCCGGATTATTTCTAACTCCAATGTTCACTTTTGTAATTTCAGGATTACCATAAGTGGAAGTATTTGCTTTATCCAACAGAGCCATGGTTTTAACTGCAGTTTCACCTGCTTTCATTACCCAGTTTATCATTTCTTTTGTAGAAAGCTCTTTAGTTGTTGATTCTAATCCCTCCATTAAGAATTGGGTTATGGCATCATCTTCAAAACCCAGCATTGCTGCATGATCATAATATGCCGAAATTCCTTTACATCCATAAATTAAAAGTTCTCTAAGGGAACGAACATCTTCATTTTCCGTGGAAAGAACTCCAACTGTTTTTGATTTTTCCTGAAAATCTTCATCAGAACTTCCTTCCCAGCTAACACTGTCGTGAAGCTTTTCCGGGAGTTGGATTCTAAACATCAGTTCATCTCTTAATTTTAAAGTTTTTTTGATAAGAGAGATGATTCTTTGTTCATCAAAATTTGCATTGGTAATAGTTGAAAACAAAGATTGTGCAATAAATAATCCAGGATTATTTTTTAATTTCTCCTTTTTTTGTACTTTTAAAGCTACAATTGAAAGTCCTTTCAAAGAATAAATTAGAACATCCATCAAGTTTGCTGTTGCTGCAGGTTTTCCGCATACTCCTTTGTTAAAACGACATCCTTGATTGCCAGCATTTTCCTGACATTGAAAACAAAACATACTCATTTTTCTTCTCCTTTTTTTGCCACTAAGAACGCTAAGTATCGCTAAGAATATTGTTCTTTATCTCAGTGCTCCTTCGCGAACTTCGTGGCTAATTATTTTTTTTTAAAATATCTCTTTAATAAACCTTGAAAAGCTTTTCCATGACGGGCTTCATCTTTACACATTTCGTGAACCGTGTCGTGAATGGCATCATATCCGAGTTTCTTGGCAAGTGTTGCCAAATCTTTTTTACCTCTCGTAGCACCGTATTCGGCTTCTACTCTCATTTGCAGGTTTTTCTTTGTATCCGCCGCAACCACTTCTCCCAAAAGTTCAGCGAATTTGGCAGCGTGTTCAGCTTCTTCAAAAGCGATTCTTTTATAAGCTTCTGCAACTTCCGGGAATCCTTCTCTATCTGCCTGACGGCTCATTGCAAGATACATTCCCACTTCCGTACATTCTCCTTTGAAGTTTGCTCTCAAACCTTCAACGACATCTTCGTCCAAACCTTTTGCTACACCGATCTTGTGCTCATCAGCCCAGATCATTTCTTCTCCATGCAATTCAAACTTTTCTGCCGGAGCACCACATTGTGGGCATTTTTCCGGTGGATTTTCACCTTCGTGCACATAACCGCACACTGTACAAATCCATTTCTTTTTCATTTTGTTTTCTCCTTTTTTTTATTAATATTTTTTCATAGAATTCTCTAAATTTTTATTTCTGATTGTATTCCCAAATAGGAAATTTGTAAAATTGATTTTTGGAATTTGTTTGTTATTTATCATTTGCTATTTGAGATTATTGATTATCTCTCCATTAATAGAAATGGTATAAGTTTTTACCATCAAGAATTTCCCGGCTTTTTCCATAGCTTTTTGAACAATATACTCCACTCCCCCGCAACAGGGAACTTCCATCTTAACAATAGTTATTGATTTAATATCCTGGTTTTTGAATATCTCAGCTAATTTTTCAATATAGGAATCTATTCCGGAATTGAGCTTAGGGCAGAAATTTATCACAATCTTTCCTTTCACAAATCTCTGATGAAAATTAGCAAAAGCGAAGGGAACACAATCCGCAGCAATTAAAAGATCTGCATTTTTAAAGTATGGAGCATTCGCATTCATAAGATGCAACTGTACTGGCCATTGTTTTAATTCGGATTTTATCTCCACATTCCGAACAGGTTTCTCTTCTCGTTCTATGGAATGAGCAGCTACTCCCGGACAGGTTCCGCTGGAACAGGATTCTTCTTCGATTTTGGGAATGGGAAGTCCTTTCCTGAGCAAGATGGCAACTGCCTGCCCGAAATATTCTTTCTGGTCGTGGTCTTTCAAATGTTTCAGATGTGCTTTGATCGTATTGGGCCCGGCTTTGATGATGTTTTCCATAACCTTTGCTTCATCGTAAGGTTCAGCTTCCCGCTCAACCGTTGTGATCGCACCTTCCGGGCATTCTCCTATGCAAGCGCCTAATCCGTCACAGAAAAGATCACTGATCAATCGTGCTTTGCCATCGATTATCTGCAATGCACCTTCCGGACAGTTAGGAATACACAATCCACAACCGTTACATTTTTCCTCGTTTATTTCAATAATTTGTCTTTTCATAATTTTTCCCTTTTTAGCTCACGGATCTTCACAGGTTTAACGGATTAAATTTAAATTTTTTTCTTATCCGTGTTTATCTGTGAGCTAAATTCATTATACCATGATAGTTTTAGCTGTTGGTTTGGGAAGTTTCATCACAAGCACGCGGACATCTTTATCCGTTTCGTTATAGATGCAATGAACAATATCTTTGGGGCTTTCGATGATATCGTCCTTCTTTACCTGAACTTTTTCATCCTCAACCATAATAGTGGGACTTCCTTCTAAAACATAGAAAGCAACATCAACCGGAGTAATATGTGGTTTCAAACTCTCACCGGCTTTCAAATGAAGGTGCATGATGAGTGTATGATTTTTATCATATAGTTTATAGGCATTAATTCCGTGTGGAGTTTTTGCTATTTCAAGTTCTTTGTAATTTCTAATTTTCATTTTTCTTCCTTTTTTTGCTCACGGATTTTCACAGATTGAACGGATTAAATTACAATTTTTTTCTTATCCGTATTTATCCGTGTTATCTGTGAGCTTATTTCTTCACAGTTCATCCTTTTTTTCTATTGAATAACCTGCTTTTTGAATTGCAGTTATTACACTATTATCATCGTATTCACCATCGAGCTGAACCAGTTTTTCTTTTAGAGAAATATTAATTTTTTCTATCCCCTGTATAGATTTAAGAGCATTCTCAATCGTATTAATACAATGTTGACAGGTCATATCCGATACTACATAATTTCCCTTCATGTCGATTATCTCCTTGTTTTTTTTGAAAAATTTATTTGATAGATTTATAATGATCGCTCGAATCATCAACCCGGAAAGAAGAATTGCCGAGAATGTTTTTAACCACATTGGAAGCATCTTCATTCCACCAGTAATCAGATTCATATCTTCCCCGGAAATTTTCCAGATGTGATCGACTATCAATCCAAAAAGAACTGCGGTAACTATTATAGCAAACAGATAAATGAACAAAATTCTCTTACCTAATTTTCCCGAAACAAAAGCCAAGGTAGCAGTATTAGTGGCAGGACCCGCGATAAGAAAGATCAAGCCTGCTCCGGGAGTCATTCCCTTGATGATAAGAGCAGCAGCAATAGGAATCGAACCGGTAGCGCAGATATACATTGGAATTGAAATTAGAAGCATTATAGGATAAGCGAGCCAGGGATTACTGAGATATTGTTCAATGAAATCACCAGGAATTAGAAATCCGATAATACCTCCGGCAATAACTCCGATCAATATCCATTTGCCAGCATCATCGATCAACTCAATGAAGCCATATTGGAAAATATACTTTATTTTTTCAAAAAAACTGTGTGAATGAAATTCTTCAACATTGCAGATAGCACAGGAATTCTCCTCGGGAAGTTTTATTTTCTCTTCATTTTGCTTTTTCTCTAAGATCCCAGTAAGAGAACCGCTTAAAATTCCTGCAAAAAAAGCTGCAACAGGTCTTATAACGGCAAATAAAGGTCCAAGCAAAGAATATGTTGCCAGAATGGAATCTACTCCTGTGGTTGGTGTGGAAGAAAGAAATGATAATGTAGATCCTTTTCCTGCTCCTTCTTTTCGCAAGTAGGCAGCCACAGGAATAACTCCACAGGAACATAAAGGCAATGGTACACCAAAAAGCGAAGCTTTGATGATTGAACTTAATTTATTACCCGATAAATGTGTGTAGATCTTTTCTCTCGGAATTATTAGATTTAAAACTCCAGCAATGAAAAAACCAAAAAGAAGATAGGGTGACATTTCCAGAAGTAAAAACCAAACTGACTTCAAAAGTCCTATTATTATTGCAAACATTATTCCTACCTATTCAATGAAATTAGATAATTTTATATTCTTAAAAGTTTGGTAAATATTATTAGAATTATTTTTTAAAGCATTACCAAAAATACAAGTCTTAAATATACATCCTACTTTATCCAGAGGGCAATCATTCAGGATTATTTTAGATTCTACGATCTCATAAATATCAAGAAAGCTGATTTCTTCCGCAGGTTTATTCAGCACAAATCCACCCGTGGGACCGCGAAAAGACCTGATGAGTCCACTCTTACTCAACCTCTGGAATATCTTTGCCAGGTGAGCTTCTGAAGCATTCAATTTTTCTGCCAGGTATTTTGCATTTACTTTATTAGGACTTTTTTGTGCTACGATTGCAAGTCCGTGTAAAGCCAGCGAAGCAGCTTCCGAAATATTGATTAAATGCGACATTCCAACTCCTTTTAAAAATTCTGGTACTTAAATACCGAAATAGGGTTTTGCTGTCAACAACTTTCTTTATTTTTATTCTGAAATAATTTTATCTTCTTGTATTTTGGTTAGTTAAGTGTGCTTTCTCTAAAATTTTCTTATCCTTTCCAGTATCCAAAAATCAGCAAATCTTACCCGTTTTAAAAAGAAATTGACATCTATTTTCATTATTATTATTTAGTTTTATTATTTTGAGTATGAAAATTAGGGATTAAAATATGAAGCCTTCTAAAATTGGAATTAATGAAAAATTTATAATACAAATTACACAAAACTTTAAAAAGAAAATAATATGAATGTAAATTATCTAGGGATATTGAATGAAATAGAGTTTTACTTAGTTGAAGGAAGAAATGAAAGTGCTGCGTTTTTAATGTGGTATCTTGAAAAATATTATCGTCTCGATAAGCAAGAGGCTATTGATTGTGTATGTGATAATAGTGGAGATAAAGGAGTTGATGGAATTTATATCAATGAAGCTTTAGGAACAGTTGATGTTTTTCAATCAAAACTTTCGCAAAGCGACAAAAAAACCGTTGGCGACACATTTTTGAAGGAATTTTTCGGTACATTAAGCCAATTCGAAAGCAATCAAAAATTACAGAAATTAGTTGATGACGCAGGACGTGCTGAAGTTGCTTCATTAATAAAAAGATTAGATTTAGTTAAACGATTAGATGCATATCAAATTAGAGGAATTTTTGTCGCAAATACAAATCTTTCTGCAGATGGAAAAGCATATTTAGACCTTTCAGAACAGATTGAATTTGTCGGTAAATCACAACTTGAAAGTGAATACATTTCAGATACAAAAGAGATTAATGTACAATCAAAAGCAACCTTTGATATTTCAGGAACTGAAATCACAACCTACTTTGTCGATAAAACTACAATGACTTATATAGCACCAATAAAGGCTAACGAACTTGTAAAATTAGAGGGAATAGATAATCAATCTATTTTTGACTACAATGTTAGAGGTCCTTTGGGCAATACTAAAATAAATAGAGGCATTGTAAGAAGTATAAAAGATAAAAGTCTTCACAAAATGTTTCCTTTATTTCATAATGGAATAACTATAGTTGCTGAAGAAATAACAAAATCAGAGGAAAAAATTACATTAAAAGAATTCTATGTTGTTAACGGTTGCCAAAGTTTAACTTCTCTTTATAGAAATAAATCTCATTTAACAGATGATTTGAAAATATTAACAAAAATTGTAAAGGTTCCAATTGCTTCTTCTCTATCGTCTCAAATTACTGAATATTCAAATAGTCAAAATGGTGTTAAACCACGTGATTTCAAATCTTATAATCAGATACAGATTAGATTACAAAATGAAATTAAAGTTAAATTTTCGAACAAATATTATTTCGAAATTAAAAGAGGAGAAAATATTGGATCTAATCAAGAGATTATTTCTAACGAACAATCAGGAATTTATTTAATGTCATTTGATATTAAAGAACCTTGGAATACACATAGAAAATATCAAGTTTTCGAAGATGCATATAATAAACTTTTTGCAAGACCAGAAGTAACAGCGGGAAGAATAGTGTTTCTACATATTTTGAGTAAATTAATTGATGATAAAATTGATAAAATCGATAATAAACTTATAGCACGCTATGCATTAACTAAATATGCAATTATGTTCATAATCAGAAATATCTTAGAAAAAGATATTTCAGGTATAGAATTAATTAAAAATCCAACAAACTTTATTAAAGATGAATGTAGTATTATAAATCTATCAACTGTTCTATCTATAGTGATTGATGATATTATAATTGATTTGAATGGTGAAGTAAATGATTTAGGAGAAGACTTTGATTATAAGTCTAAGTTAAGAGATGATGATTGGGTAAAAGAACTATCAAGAGAGATAGTCTCAAATTATCAAAAATTAGTTAATAGGAAAAGAATATCTTCATTTGACGAAGAATGGAATAAAACTGTGGTTAGCAATGACTGAAACAAACATTTATCCTTATCTGTTGTGCTGTATTAATCTACAAAGTCATTAACAATTATAAACTTCCAGCCCTTCATCACCAAGCAAAATCTTGAGAATAAAATTATATTTTGTTCGATACTAATATTTCCTAAAAATCATACCTTACTTTCATAAATAGCATATTATTCTCGTCATATTGTCCAAAGTTACATTCCTCACCAATAAAGATATTTGCTCCTAATTGAATTTTCGACTCGTAAGATACAACGAGTCAAGGTTACAATAACTTGATCTGTTTAGAGCCATTGGCACTTCGTTTCTTACAACTCGAATTATTTTGTTATTCTTCTTCTTCTATTTCGTCCTTGATCAATATCAGAAATTCACCTTCCAGCAGGTCTTCGTCATTCCAGGTAAATACATTTTCACATATTAGTGGAGTAATTACGGCTACTTTCAGGATTGGTTCTAAAATCTGAATTTTCTGGGCAGTACCGAAGTGTTTTCTGCTGTGGAAATCTCCGTTATAATGAATAACTTTACGGCGGGGTGGAATGTGCTGATACTTTAAGATGGATTCTGCCATTGTATCATCTTTGATGCACTGAGCAGCATAGATCTGATCAAAATTCTTCATCATGCCGGATGGCATTTTGCTGTTATGTTTCATGTTACTCTGCATCGTTCGGATGAAACGGTCTTTATATTCATCATCAAAAACTTTATGCTTTCCAGCTACGAACTTCTTTTCTTCCTGAGAAAGTGAATCTAGTGCATTCATTCCCTGCTTGCTGATCATAGAAGCATAACGACGTGGAATATTGGCAGCAACAACCGTCAGTTCATTCTCTTTAGCAAATTCGATCAATGGTTTGTAATCTGTTTTGTAATTTGACCAGGCACGTGATTCTGTTAAAAAATCAGCTTCCGAAATTTCATTACTCAGATATTTATCCAAGATTGGTTGTACGTCACGTTCAAACATCTCCATAGAAATGATCAGGTTTTTGTTATTGCGATAAAAGATCTTCAGAAGCTCGATTTCCAGGGAATGTAAAATCTTATTCCCGTGGAATTCTCCGAAGAAAATCACATCATAATCACCCAATCTTTCTACCATTTCTTTTAATTCGATCTCTTTGTTCATTTTTGTATCAATGATCTTGTATTCCTGACTGAAAACCGGCAAGATCGATAAAATCAATAAAGCGATTACAATAATTCTTTTCATATTATTCCTCATTTTCCTCGAAAAGTCGGGGCATTCTTGGGCTCTTTTCCTCTTAAAACTTTGTGATAATAATCGTAAGTCATCGGGTTCAGTTCAGATAAGTTTTCCGCTTCCGTTACTTCACCCAGGAAAATCGTGTGACTGCCGGCATCCAGGCTATCGATCACCTTACATTCAATGTAACCTACTGTATCATTCAAAACGATGGGAGCACCATTCTTCCCAATTTTGTAATTACAATCAGCAAATTTATCGATGTCTCTTCCGCTTCTGAAACCAAATCTCCCGATATCTATCATAGTCCATTTATAGGAAATAATTGAGATTGTAAAGACCTTGCTTTCTTTGATGAATTCGTGGGTCAGGTTTTGTTTGGAAATACTGATAGCAATCGTTGCCGGATTGGGTGTAATCTGAAAAACAGTGTTGGCAAGCTGTGCGTTAATCTTTTTTCCTTTTTTCGAACTTACGATGTATAGGCCATAACAGATTTTAAATAAAGCATCCAAATTCATTTTTAACCTACTTCTTCTTTTATAGAGTATCTTGAATTTTTTTCAATTTAACAACATGAGAAATTTCTTCATCGATAATGTTTTCAATCGCTTTTTTTGATTTTTCTTTGGCAACAAACTTCTTGATAAAATAGAAAAACAAAAGGGTGTCTTTTTCAAATTGTATAGCATTAGAAACAAGATCTTTCATATCCCGTGCACTTGCAGCTAATTGTATAGCCTTTTCAGGTTGGCTGAAAAGATGAATATCCACCATTGATTGTATATATAATTTTGCTTCATCCCAGTTTATATCACTTTTCAGATCAAAATTATCTATTTTCTCACGCAAATTCAGAAAAGTCTGTTCATGTACTTTTTCTTCATCGCGAAGCGTTTGCAGAAGTTTTTTTGCATCATTGTTTAAATCAGTTCGCAGTGATGCTCTATCGTAAAAAGCAAAACCTTGTTTTTCTATTTTTACTGCCATTTCAATAATCTCATTCTTTGAAAAAAAGATCATAGTTTCCTCCAATTATAATTTTTATATTAATTTTATTATCCATTTGATATGATTAAAGATTTTTTTAGTTTTTCAACATGTGATTCTTCTTCATCAATTATCTTTTTCAGGATTTTTCTAACAGTTTGGTCCTTGATTTCTTCATAAATTGAATTAAAGAACAGAAGTGTATCTTTCTCAAATTGGATTGCATTTTCAATAAGTTCTTTTTCATTTTTAACGGATGTTGCTAATTTAATTGCAGCATCAGGTTCGCTGAAAATATGAGAATCGGAAATGGTTCTTAAATAATTTGAAACTTCCTGCCAATCACCAGATAGAGTTATTTCCTCTTGATCCAATTCCGTTCTCATCTTTTTAAAAGTTTGTTCGTGAACAATTTCATCATCACGTAATTTTTTGAGAAGTTCTTTAGAATTTGAGCTTAAGTTTTTCCTTTCTAAAGCCTTATTATAAAAGGTATAACCTTTCTTTTCTATCTGAACTGCCAATTCAATAATTTCATTAATTGAAAACTTTGCCATTTTCCCTCCGATCAATTATCCTTTAGAATATAATCATCATAAAGTGTTTCAAAATGTAATTTATGATTTGCTTCTTCCGAAGCCAATTTCTTAAAAATCTGTTCCAGTTCTGTATCTGGAAAGTTATTTGCCATTTCAGTATATAACTTATTAGCTTTTTCTTCTTTCTTCATGGCTATTATCAGGATATCCTGGTAATTCATATCTTCAGTGGGTACAATATCTATAATATAATCACTGATATGCAGATCTGTAACTTCTTTTATTTCAATTTTCTCAAATCCTTTATTTCGAATGTTTTCTAAAATTGCTACGTGACCATTTTCCATATTCTCAAACTCTTTCAACATTTCAATTTGAGCCTGGAATTTTACTTTCGCTTGTAATTCCTGGTAGAATTTTACAGCATCTTTTTCACCATTGATGGCAAAATTTATAACTTCATTGAATTTTTCTTTAGTCATAAAAACTCCTTAACTAAAAAACTAAATGCAAGAAGGATGCTGCCTTCACAGCAGCATCCTGATTATTCCTAATCTACAGGACTGAACATATCTTTGCCAACACCACACACAGGGCAAACCCAATCTTCGGGAAGATCATCGAATGCTACATTGTCGTTCTCAGCCGGATCATAGATATACCCGCAGGCATCACATACATATTTTTGCATTTTTTCCTCCGATTTCTGTCACTGACTTTCACTGATCAACACTGACTAATATTAACATTAGCTATTTTGTCAGTGTTTTGTCTGTGTAAGTCTTGTGGCTATTTTTAATAATTTTCCTTCCATAATTCAAAGTAGGATTGTGGATGATTACAGACAGGACACACTTTGGGAGCTTCTTCTGCTTCGTGAATGTATCCACAATTTCTACATTTCCAGTAAACTTTTCCATTTAACTTGAAAACTTTTTCTTCTTCGATATTAGCGAGCAATTTTTTGTACCTTTCTTCGTGTCTTTTCTCAACTTTAGCAATTCCTTCGAACATGGCAGCAATATCATTGAATCCTTCTTTCCTAGCTTCTTTTGCCATGGTGGGATACATTTCGGTCCATTCGTAATTCTCACCACCTGCTGCAGCTTTCAGGTTTTCGATAGTATTACCGATTCCATTCAAAGCCTTGAAATGAAGTTTTGCATGTTCTTTTTCATTTTCAGCAGTTTCCATGAAAAAAGCTGAAATCTGTTCATAACCCTCTTTTTTTGCTACTTTTGCAAAATAGGTGTATTTGTTTCTTGCTTGAGATTCGCCAGCAAAAGCATCCAAAAGGTTTTTTTCTGTTTTTGCACCTTTTAATTCCATAATTTCTCCTCTTATTTTGGTTCCCAATAACATCTTTGGGGAGATACGATAAGTTCTTCCTTTTTGAGAACTTTCATTACTTTTTCTACTTCCTTTTTTTCCAAACCGCTTAATTCGACGATTTCTCCACCTTTTAATGGTTTTCCTGCTGTTTTCATTGCATTTAAAACAACTTGTTTGCTATCTGCCATTTTTCCTCCTTATATCTTACTCTTAATTTTCGCATATAAGATGACTAAAATCTTGCATCCATTCTAAACTCTGCCACATCCAGCCAAAAACCGGAATTTGTTACAGAGTCATATTGGGACTGCAAAAGATCATAATGAAACCGTTCTTCATCACAAATATTAAGAATAATTTCTTTTGTTCGTGCATCATCAAGTTCTTTATTAAACTCTTCAAAGAAATGAATGGCTTTTCTTTCAAGTTCCATGCCGATTTTTATCGCCTCAACTTCTGAAGCTCGACCCGCTTTTTCTAATCTTGAAGTTAACTCTTTAATTACCGGGGAAATTGTTTTTGAAGTTTCACTTTTTACCAACTTATCCCAATCTTCACCTTTGATAATTGGACTAAAGATGTTTTTAAAATCAGTGAGATGACGTAATTCATCGTCTGCTAATTTCTGAAACATTTTTTTCCCTAATTTATTATGAGACATTTCTACTGCTTTCAGGAAAAAATTCCTGCCATCGATTTCTAACTGAATAGCTCCTATTGCTAATTTGATATTTTTTGAACTACTTTGCATAATTATCTCCCGATTTAAAAAATTCCTTGAATGTTGAAATTTATATCAACTCTTCCACAATCCGTGCAGATTGCACCATTCACGAGTTTCTACAATATCTGACTTTTTTACAGGAAATTCAGCTTCAGGTTTATCTCCGGATTTTAATTCCTGACGATAAACTTTACAACAAGTCAGGACTTCGATAAATTTAATGTAATGATTTTCCAACATTGGATGTGCCTGATTTTGACCCACTTTAATTAATACACCATCATTTTTTTCTTCGACATAAGGAACGTGTTTTTCTGTAGAAGCATCTTCGGTTTTAGCTTCTAACTTTACCATTGGTTGATCACAACAAACTAAAGCTGGAGTTCCTTCATTCATAATTTCCACTACATTTCCACATATTTCGCAGAAATAGATTTCTCGTAATTGTGTCATTTTATCCTCCTTTTTTTAGCATTTTAGCGTTTCAGCAATTAAGCTTATAAATCGTTCCGAATGTCTCTCTTCGTTCGACCATT
>Ga0207996_1001109_pt1 | contig 20080 bp, 19 predicted proteins | sample AntAceMetag02UKG_FD_184773 | JGI IMG/M metagenome (GOLD analysis project Ga0207996, IMG submission 184773) | Saline lake microbial communities from Ace Lake, Antarctica - Antarctic Ace Lake Metagenome 02UKG (SPAdes) (version 2) | ecosystem: Environmental > Aquatic > Non-marine Saline and...
AAACAATCAGATAAGATATCCCTCGGCAGCTGGATTATCTTGCCGAAAAGTAGCGTAAAGCCAATGCTGATAATGCTGAACACCTCTATTTGCAGTAGTTTTAACTTGTTTTATAAGAGCCGCACCCATTTGAAATAGCTTGAATTACTCAGGTTTGCGCAAAAATAAGTTGGCAAGTTTTCAGTGTTGAGCCAGCCGGCATGACGTAAAAACGCAGGAATATCAGGTATATTCCGATTTTTAAAACGCAGCCGTGCAGGATGTGTAGACACTTAAAATGTGACGTTTTTTTGCGCGAGTTCTTTACATCCGCAGTTATGGAGGCATCGCGGCAAGAAACACAGTTGCTGAGATATCTGTCGATGGATGGAATGAAAAATACACAAAAACGAACATTTTTTGCTGTACAGTCAATGACTCAAAGAAGAGTAATCCCTGACCCGAAATGTGCTGTTTGGGCAGATATTTCAATCAGCTTAAATACTGATATATTTTTTTCGAATAGCATATTTTACAATATCAGAAGTGTTTTTAAACTGCAGTTTCCGCATAATATTGGCTCTATGATTTTCCACCGTGCGGATACTGATAAAAAGCAGGTCCGCGATTTTTTTATTGGTCTGACCTTCCGCAATCAGCTTAAGGACTTCCCGTTCGCGGGAAGTCAGTTTTTCAGATGGTCCTTTGTGATCGCCCCGGCACATCCGGATAAAATTATCGGCCAGTTCAGCATTGAGGATTGGCGAAATATAGGCCTTTCCCCGGCGGATATTTTCAATTGCTGAAAACAGTTCCGAATCAGCATCTTCCTTGAGCAGATAGCCTTCGGCACCGGCGGAAATCGCATGAAACAGGTATTCTCTGCTTTTATGCATAGTCAAAATCAGTACTTTAATTTTAGCATCAATTTTTTTAATTTCCCGGGTTGCCTCAATCCCCCTTATCTTAGGCATCGAAATATCGAGAATGACGATATCCGGCAGTGATTTTTTCACCAGAGACAACAATTCAAGACCGTCACGGGCTTCTCCAATAACTTCAATATCACCAATCTCCTCAAGAATTTTTTTGATCCCCTGGCGAAACATTAAATGATCATCTGCAAGAATAACCTTATAGTGCTTCATACAAAATCCCCTTGTACCTATTGGCGGCGGCTGTTCATTTTATTTAAAATTTATAGTCATTTATTTGCAACGGTCTACAATGACACTGAAACTGAAAAAGATATCTGAGTTCCTTTCCTGTCCTGCGATTCGATTTCAAGGGAAGAGCCGAGCATCAGAGCCCTTTCATACATGGCCGGCAATCCGAGTCCTTTTTCAATCGACTCACGGGCCAAAACCGCTTTATAGTCAAAACCACGGCCATTATCCCGAATCGAAAAAAGAATTTTACGGCCATCTCCTTTGATCAGCACTTCAACCTTGTCGGCGTCCGCATGCTTGGTGATATTGGTCAATGCCTCCTGAAATATTCTATAAATAATAATCTGTTTTTCAAGAGAAAAACAGTCGCTGATATCCTTGGCATCAACATTTGTTTCTATATCATAATATTTGGTAAAATCGTTGAGCAGCCAGTCAATGGCGGCGGACAAGCCAAGATCCTCAAGAATCGAAGGACTCAAATCACGGGAGAGCCTTCTGACGTTCTCAATGGTAAAATCAATGTACTGGTGTGCTTCGTTAAGTGGTTCAGCCAAGTCGGGCCGTTTGCCGCCCAGTTTTCTTTGAATGCTTCCAAGTTTCATTTTGAGCAGGGACAGCGATTGACCGAGTTCATCATGCAGTTCCAGAGAAATACGACGCCGTTCCTCTTCCTGGGCTTTCAAGATATGGGATGAAAGAAACCGCAGCCTGTTTTTTGACTCACGCAAGGCTTCTGCGGCGCGTTGATGCTTTTTAATCTCCTGTTGCAACTATTTATTTGTCTGTAAAAGCTCTGCTGTCCGTTCTTTAACCCTCAGCTCCATTTCGTCGTAAGCGCGCTGGAGCGCAACTTCGGCCTCCTTACGTTCAACAATATCCCGGGCCGCACAAACGATCCCCTGTATCTCCCCGTTACCTTCATACATGACTGCCCCGGAAAACAGTACCGGTATTTTGCGGCCGTCCCTGGTTAAATATGTTTTTTCGACGTTACTGATAGCGCCATTTTGTATAAGTGTGCCAATACTCGAGCGCCGGGGTGATTGTTCCTCAACGAGAATTTTGCTGATGGGACTTCCCACAAGTTCATTTCTATCGTACCCCAGAAGATTCAGGGTCGACTGATTCACCTTGGTAATGGTCAGGTCTATATCAACGACAATCAGCGTATCGAGCATGGACTTGATAATATTGTCCACATACGATTTGGATACGGTCGTTTGCCCCAGATCATGTGCCATACCCTTAAAGGCTTGAGCCAGAATGCTATTTCATCACTGGAATTGATGCTGATCTTTGTGTTGAGCTGCCCCTTCCCGATATCAAGGGCCGCCCGGGTTAATTGCCGAATTGGGCGGGATATGGAGCGGGAGGTCCATATCCCCAGAAAAATTACGGTAAACAACGTTCCGATTGTGGATAGGATAATGATAATGCCGGCGTTGGGGATATATTCATTCAGAATTTGTCGTATTCTGATTTCCATCTGCTCATGAGCGTTTTTCCGGTATTGAGAAATGATGGGATAGATGTTTTCCTGATAGTGCGGTTCCAGGGTTTTTTTAAAAAAAGCATACGCTGCATTCGGCTCCTGGTCAGACAGACTGATAAAATGAGATAAATATTTCCAATGATAATAAAAATGATTTTTTCGCAAATTCAGCCATTCTTGTAACTTTTCCCCGTATATCCTGTCGGCATCGTGTTGTGAATCCGGCAGGGTATATGATGCGTCCTGCCGATTATTGGATAAAAATTGCCCCAGTTTAACTATATTGGTCTTGATGTCCATTTCATTGAGAACGGAAGCTGCCTTCGGGATTTGTTTGTTTTCAGGAGGTTTATAAATAATTCTGTATCTGTCTTTAATAATATCCTGTGCAGAAGTCTGACATTTTTCGATTGCCAGAAGTAACTCATTGGACGATCTGAAATCAGTTGCGGAGCTCTTGTCCAACTGCACAAATTGATATTTAATATCGTTATAAGTCTTAAATGAAAGATAACCGGCAACTCCTGTAAGCAATGCGATTATCAGGTAACCACAAATTAATTTATGACTGATTTTCATAAGGCACACATTCCGGATAATGGTCGGCTCGAGCCCGACGGTTCATGCGATTTCAGTAATGCCGGCTGATTGTCGATGGAGACAGGTCGCTGCTGGTGGATACCCTGTTGGGTCTCTCTTTTACACGAAAAATGATCGATGCCATGAAGGCGGAAGAGCCAGCGCCATTGCCGGGATCGAAAAGGGTGGAGCTGATTCCGGTTGGGCCGGCGCATACACACGGCGATACAATTCAGATATGAGCCCATCAAAACCGCCGGGGACATCGATTTGAAGGAGCTCCTGGGATGGGGTTGTCCCGAACGCCTAATTCTGAATGTTATCGCAGCATACCAGGAACTGACCGGCACCGAGAAAAACTCCATCGAACGGTTTTTTCCAATGGTCGAATTGACGGCATCTTCGGCGCCGGCAGCACGATTCCCGAATCATACGGTATCCGAGTCTAAACTATTGTTTATTACATTCCTGCTGTTTTCTTTTGATACCCTTTGGGGATTTTAAACAATCCGGCAGGGGCATTGCCCTTTTTAAACTCCAAAAGCTCGGTGGTATGCCGAATTTTTTGACCCATCATCTCCTGAGTCATGGTTGTATACACCCGGACCCCTTTTATTTTTTTCATTTCCCGGGTCATGTCCTCCATGGAATTCTGCATTCCGGGCATGCCGGTCATCATCGAAGAGCCCATGCGTGCATAAATTTCTTTATCAACCTTTAAATCCTCTGTGGCCCATATTTCATTGGTCATGACGCCCATAAAGGTCTTCATGGTCACAATGAATTTTTCGCATTTCCAGCCCTTAATTTTCTTTTTTTCACCTGTAACTGCGACGGTTACATCCATTTTCATCATATTTTTCATCATACCCTGAAAGGCAGCCTGTTTCTCGGTATTTTGCTGACCACCTTCGGGCATCATTTTATTCATATCAAGAGGCATTTCCACATAGGTTTTGTCCGCGTGATCGATCATGACCATTTTCTTCTGGTCCAGGAGCAGAATGACTGAATTTTCCGGATTATCGCTACGAAAGCCTTTTGGGGTGAACCAGGTGGTTTCAAAAACATCTTTGGCAGGCTGGTTCTGTCCCATAATCTGCATTGCATCCGAATGCTGTTTGTTTTTCATAAACACATCAGCGTCGGCGTAACCGGAAGTGAGGATAATCAAAAAGAGCGTTGCAAAGCCAACAAAACCAACAATTTTTTTCATGGATGCCTCCTTATTCAGTAGGGTTGAACCTGAGTTCAATAACATCAGGAACTTAAAACGATATATATCATAAAGGGGAATAAATCAATACTGAAGACCTATTCCACCCGATGCCAGTCTTTAATACGGCATTCGAGCGGTAAATTTATGGCGTCGACAAAAATAAAACGGCCAGCCGGATATCCGGCTGGCCGTTAAGGAGAAGAACAGATGAAAAAATTATTAGGTTAAAAAGTAGTATACGCAAATTTTCTGCCAACAATGAGATTTTTTGGTTTTAAAATTGGGGAAAATTATTAACGTTTATAATTCAGACGGTTACATCTTTATTTATTTGAAATCGGTTTTTTAAGATTTTGTTTTTGAATCTTCCGGCGGTGGCGATATCCGAGAAAAGTTCAAAAATTTAAACTTTTCGGGGGTATCGTTGTTTAAAATTTTGAACTTTTCAAAATTCGACCTTGACGTTCCCAAATGGGGGCTGTTTCATTGCGCCGGTCCCGGGGTTCCCCTTTTTTGTCAAAGCCATCAATCTTTTGGTTTTACCTGTTTTTTCATGTAATCATCCAGGGCCGCCTGCAGGGCCGCAGCAGACAAAAAGGCGCAGTGGCGGTCATCCCTGGGTAAGCCGCCCGCCAATTCCAGGATGGTGTCACCGGTTATATCGGTGAGATCTTCCTGGCTTTTGCCCATGGCGGTTTCCACTGCAAAAGAGCCACAGATACCACTTGGGCCGCAACCATCCGTGATAAAAGACGCTTCATTAACCCGGCCCCTGTTGTTAAATTTGAGGAAGACCTGTATGGTATCGCCACAATCGCCTAAGACCCGGCCGTGGCCATCGGGGTTTTGCATCTTGTACATGCAGCATGGCGATTTCCAGCGGTCAAACGCAGCCTTGCCATAGGTTTTCAGCGTATCTGTATCGATTTGGGTTTGCATTTCATTAACAAAACGATCGAGTTGGTCGGACATAATGGTGCTCCTTATCAAAGGTGTAAGATGGTATGGGCTACAATTCATTTAACCCAGAGACCTGTATCGGTAAATTAAAGATAATAATAAGGTTACAGGCTCGTTTTTTCAAGCTGTTGAGAAAATAAAAGTCGGAAAAATGATTTTGGACAGATTTTTAAAATATTACAGCCGAGAGGAACCGTGCAGGGAGAATGCAGGATTAGAATCGAAAAAAATGACAAGAAAAGTCAACAAACGACAAAAATTGTCAGTTGCGGCAGTTAAAAGGAGGGCAGGGAATAAATGTTAAGATTTTCATTAACAAGATAATAAAATTCTCTTTTTTTGCTACTGGTGGCGGGGTCGTCGGTTCCGTTGATGTGATACAGATATGCTTCAAACCATCCGTTTCCTTCGCTGCCGTCGCTTTCGCTGCCGGCCGTAATTTTTGCCATAACACCCCGGTTCAGGGTGAATACGGTCGGTGCACCGACCCCACGGCCATCCGCGGGTGCATGTTCGTAATCCACCACCTCCCGGTTGGCAAAGCTGGTCTGGACGGCGGTGAGCAGGTTGCGGCCGTCATGGATGGCGATGGAATCCTTAACCTTGGCCTGAAAGTTAACCATATAGGAGAGGCCGATCTGGGCAAGGATACCGATTATAAGGATAACCAGTACCAGCTCCAGCAGGGTAAATCCGCAGTTATTGTTGTTTCTGACCACAGGTGTGGTTTTATTGTCGGGCATTTGATCCTCCGTTCATCTTCTGCCAGTCACCATCGGCATAAACAAAAAAAGCCTGGTCATGATTCGGATAGTCGACATTTCCGAAGCCGAGGACGCCCTGTTTGTTTTTCCATACCAGGAGGCCCCGGTTGTGCGCCATGTTGGAAGTTTGATTTTGCTCCGGGGTTGATATTGTTTCGCTGCCTTGTTTCCGGCTGGCTGTCGGACGTCTGGTTTTAGCGAGCGTCATCCATTTGTCTGAAGTGCATATGGCGATGTTTTTTTTGTCCGGATAGTTGATGTTGCCAAAGCCCAGGGTGCCGTTTTTATCTTTCCATACCAGATATTTATTACTCAATGCGGATGCGATTGGCGATGCGGGCCCGGCTTCAATATATGTTTCCACTTCTATTTCAGGCAAAACTTCAGGTGTTTGTTGTTGCTTAAAAGAGATCGTTTCGACAACCAGCGGTTTATTGTCAGGTTCCAGTGGTGCCGGCAAAGGAGCGATAACAGGGGCTTTTTTTACGGAAACTGCAGTGGCAAGCATGATTTTTGAACCCGTGGACGGCCGCAGGCTTTTGTCAATGGAGGCGCTGATTTTCCGGTTATTTATGGTTACTGTCTTGGAAAGGGAAAAATTATCAACAGCAGGCTTATATTGCCAGTTGATTCTGGTGAGAAAAGATTTACTGATGACATATTCAGGGTGCAGATCCATCAAGCTATCCGGGTAATGTTTATTCTCCTGATGGTACTTGTTCAGGACCATGGCCAATTGCGTCAGGCCGCCGCGTGGGGTCTTAAGCGCAACTATTTCCATCCGGTTATACGTTTCTTCATAATGTTTTCGGGCATCTTTTGTATTTTGAAAATGCCTGTATCCCATGAGGCCGATCCATGCCGTGAGTACGATAAAGACGATGATAATGTATTTTTTTCCCATGTTGGCCCTCTGTCTGCCGATGAATCATGAATAGCCGGTCCTTCACATGCCATCTGACAGTCGGTGATTGCAAATAATGTGCCGGCTTTTTACTATAACTCAGTTTTCAGGAAAAGATCATTCATGTCAAGCCGATTGATAACATCTGTAAAAATTTCTCCGATGACGGTCTCTCCCTGGGCACTGCCTGCGATTTTAGCTCTTTCCGCCTGTCCGCGGACAGACTGTTTGGCGAGGATTTGATTATTCCTGATCAAAAAAGCGTCATAGGTGATATCCGAGATCCATTTTCTGCCGATGAGTTCCAGATGAAATGACGTGATATCGATTTTCAGATAAGGTTTGTTTTTCTCCCGTGTTGCCGGAGCCTGGGCCCCCATGTTCTGCAAATACCTTGAAACTGTTTCCTGAAAGAGCGGAAGCAAGTCAAAGGCACCGATCAAAAATCCTTTGCTGTTTTTCCGGGCCAGGGTCAGTGTAAATTTACCGGTAAAATGTTTAAAAGCCTTTTGGGCCGCCGGTCCGAAAAGAGGCTGTCCGATCCGGGAATCATTCACTTCCAGATAAATATTTCTGCCTGCCAGAATCGTTGATTGAGGGGGCAGGTGATAATTGATGTCTATGTAGGATGTAGTGGCACAGGCGCTTATGGAAAGGAAGGCAAACAGAACGATAATTTTTTTAGTTGAGTGATGAATGGATTTCATAAAAATATTTCCTCCGGCGTAGCGGTTAATTTAAAAAATATCTATATCCGGCAGGTAACGAGGTAATTTAATTGTCGGATATTTACCCCTTTGTTGGTGGAATGTCAATAAATTCTATGGCATTATGATGTCAGGCATCAATTTGTACGATAAAAACCGGCAACCCGGCAAAAAAGTAAAAACAAAAAATCGACAACCCGTGATGATTAATGTATGTTCCCTATAAGAATCCGATTTTAACGCCACTTTATCGAAAAAACTGAATATCCGCTAATTGATTCAAAAGCGGCCCAACATTTTATTTGAGTGTTACCTATGAAACCAATTGTAGCCATTGTTGGTCGACCCAACGTTGGGAAATCGACCTTTTTTAACCGAATCACCCATTCGAAAGGTGCCCTGGTGGATAATCTGCCTGGAGTCACCCGTGATCGAAATTTCGGAGATGCACTCTGGGATGAGGTTGAGTTTACCCTGGTGGATACCGGCGGGTTTGCCCGCCAGGGTGAAGATCTGTTTGCCGACCAGATCCGCCGGCAGGTTCACCAGGCCATTGAAGATGCCGATGTGATTATTTTGATGTTGGACGGCAAGCGCGGGATATCACCGTTTGATACGGATCTGGCAGCAATCCTGCGCAACACGGACCGGCCTGTATTTTACGTGGTTAATAAAATTGACGGCATCGAACAGGAGGTACACCTGTATGATTTTTTCAGCCTGGGTATTGAAAAAGTCTATCCGGTATCATCCGAACACGGGTACGGGGTATCTGACTTTCTCGATGATCTTGTGGGCAAGTTGCCGGATTTCACCGAAGAGGCTTCCGAGGAGATGGTCCATCTTGCAGTGGTGGGGCGGCCCAATGTGGGTAAATCATCATTGATCAACCGCATCCTGGGTGAAAAACGCCTGCTGGTAAGCGATATGCCCGGAACCACCAGGGATGCCATTGACAGTGTCTGTACAATCAACGGACAAGAGTATGTATTGATCGATACCGCCGGTATCCGGCGCAAGAGCAAGGTGTCGCAAAAATTGGAAAAATTTTCCATCATCAAGGCATTGAAAAGCCTTGACCGGTGTGATGTGGCCCTCATCGTCATTGATGCTCATGCCGGAATTACAGAGCAGGACATCAAGATTTCCGGCTATGCCTATGAAAAAGGCTGCGGCTGCATTTTTTTGCTGAACAAGTGGGATATTGTCGAAAAAGACAGCAAAACCGCTAAAGAATATTTGGAAAAGCTGAAAATGGAGGCCAAATTTTTACATTTTGCACCTGTTTTGACGCTGTCGGCCCTGACCGGTTCACGGGTTTTTAAAATTTTTAAAAACGCGGATGATGTTTACCGTCAGTACAGTATGCGCGTTGGCACCGGACGGATGAACAAAATCCTCGAACGAGCCATTAAGCGCAATGAACCATCCCTGCATAAGGGAAAGCGGCTTAAATTTTATTATACGTCCCAGGTATCTTCCAAACCACCGACATTTGTCTGTTTTGTAAATTATCCCGAGGCGGTTCATTTTTCCTACCGGCGGTATCTGATCAATCAAATCCGGGCTGAGGCGGGGCTGGATAAAACCCCGTTGCGGGTGATCTTCCGCCAGCGGACCGGCCGTATCGAGTTTGGCAGGCGAAAGAGCGCTCGCAAAAATAAAAAAAAACAGAGCCGCAACCGGTAAGGGGGGGCGATGGGTGCCTGCTCCCGCAGAATATACAGTTATGGACATTTTTGAATATCAGGCAAAAAGAACCGCTCACCGGTCCATGCCGCTGGCCGAGCGCATGCGCCCTAAGCACCTGGATAATTTTACCGGCCAGATGCATGTTGTCGGTAAGGGAGCAATGGTGCGCAGTGCCATTGACAATGACCGGATTTTTTCCATGATCCTCTGGGGGCCGCCGGGCAGCGGGAAGACGACTCTTGCAAGGATAATGGCAAATGAAACCAGTTCGTACTTTGTTCAGTTTTCAGCGGTACTCGCAGGGGTCCGTCAGATCCGGTCGGTGATCGAGGAGGCCCGCGATCAGCAGAAGATGTATCGCAAAAAAACCATTTTATTTGTGGACGAAATCCACCGATTCAACAAAGCCCAGCAGGATGCATTTTTACAGCATGTGGAAAGCGGGCTGATAACGCTGGTAGGGGCCACAACTGAAAACCCTTCCTTTGAAGTAATTCCTGCCCTTATGTCGCGCTGTCAGGTAATCGTGCTGAAGCCGTTTTCCCTGGAAGAGATGAAAACGATTCTTGCAAGAGCCCTGACCGATAAGGTCAATGGGCTTGGTTCAGACAACCTGATCATAACACCCGACGCTCTGGAACACCTTGCAGGGATTGCCGGCGGGGATGTGCGGTCGGCGCTCAACGGCCTTGAAATGGCAGCGGCCCTGCTTTGTTCAGATCCAAAGGACCCGGACAAAAACCCGCACACCCATATTACGCTGAAGAATGTGGAAACCGCCCTGCAGCAAAAGGCCCTGATGTATGACAAGGCCGGTGATGAGCATTTTAATCTCATCTCCGCCTTTCATAAAAGCCTGCGCGGCAGTGATCCGGATGCAGCCATCTATTGGCTGGGCCGCATGCTGGCGGCGGGAGAAGACCCGTTGTATATAGCCCGGCGAATGGTCCGGTTTGCCTCCGAAGATGTCGGTAATGCCGATCCGTCAGCCCTTCAAACGGCTTTGAATGCCCTCGAAGCGTTTCGCTTTTTAGGCTCTCCCGAGGGAGATCTGGCCCTGGCCCAGGCCGCGGTGTATCTTGCCACGGCTCCAAAGAGCAACAGCATTTATGCCGCTTACGGCAAGGTACGGGAGGTGGTAAAAAAAACAGGAACTCTGCCGGTCCCCCTGCATATCCGTAATGCACCCACCCGTCTGATGAAAGACCTGGGGTATTCCGAGGGGTATAAATATGCCCATGCCTACAAACATGCCTATGCGGCTCAGACCTATCTGCCCGAAGCACTCGAAGGACGGGTGTATTATGAGCCCAGCACCCGTGGCTATGAAAAGACCATCGCGCAACGGCTTGAAGGGTGGAAGTGTTTGAAAAAAAAGTTATCCGGGAAATAATCGAGTTGTAAAGCAAACGGTGCGTGTGGCCGGGGCGGTTTCGGGCGGCTGGCTATTTTTGAAGGTGGTTTCCGTAAAGCGGGCCCTGCCTGAGTTTTCCAGCAGAAGCACCGCCGAGGACCGGGTGCCATATTCCCGTCCGGTAATAAAAATAGACGAAAGACGCCGTTCCCACTCAAGACCGATGCCGGTTTCCGGCAGCGTTTCATCGGCAAACCGTTGACCATCGGCCAGCAGGGCCATGACTGTTTCGGCACGGATCTGCCGATGTTGCCGGACAATTGAAGCCAGTTTTTTTTTTCCCTTTGTCACTTTGGGCCAGGGCGTATCGAGCAGATGATTGGACAGCCCGTAGAGGCCAGGGGATAAAGTTTGTATTGTTTCGGCCCGATTGGAGTAGTGATAGAGCCCTGATTCGTCACCGATGATGAGATTGAATCCGTTATATACCTGACTGGATTTCCGGATATGTTGGAGATAGTCGGGTGCCGGCATTGAACCGCATAGAAAATCGCTGACAAGCAGACCCCGGGAGGGGGCATTGTCCTTTACGGCGCCGGGGTCTCGGAAATTGGTAATGGCGGCAAGACGACCGGAACGGGTGATGCCCAGCCAGGTGCCCCTGTTTTTTAAATCGCGCCCGGCAAGGATATCCGGCCGGTCAGACCAGAATGAAAGCGGGGCAGTGGGGCGGCTGAAAAATTCATCGCGGTTGGCCCCCAGGACCAGTTGGTAGTGTGGATGAATATTGTAGGCAAACAGGATCAGACACATATGCTTGACATTGACCTGAAGGTATCAGGCGTGGTATTTGCTTTTGATTGATATGATGATTGACGGTCTCGTAAAAAGTATTTGAGATGGCTAAGTAAAAATCTTTATATACCGATAGTAGGCTGAAGGTAGAAGGTAAAAGGCTGAAGGTAGCATTGCCTGCCAAATAGGCAGAATGCCTTTAACCTTCAGACTAAACAACCTTTAACCTTCAACCTGAGATAAAGGCAACCATATGGTATGTCGAGTCTCTGGACAACCGCTATAACGCAGTAGATGGAGACTTTTTTACGACGCCATCATGATTAATACAATATGGTTATCCGAAAAGCAACAGGGAGGAGCAACGCATGAAAGAGGTGGTCATTGTAAGCGGTTCAAGAACGGCGGTGGGAACGTTTGGCGGTGCATTAAAGACGGTGCCGGCCATTGATCTGGGGGCTATTGTCATGCGGGATGTTTTCAAACGGGTGGGGGGTAGGCCGGTTAAAGACGCGGCAATGGCTGCCGTCGAGCCGGACCACTTAAAGGACAAGGGGCTCATCGCACTTGAGAAAGACGCCAGTGACTGGGATGACGCAGATACACCCCTGGCCGTTGATGAGGTCATCATGGGGAATGTTCTCCAGGCAGGGCAGGGCCAAAACCCGGCTCGTCAGGCCATGATAAAGGCCGGCATTCCCAAGGAAACGCCTGCCGTAACCATTAACAAGGTGTGCGGATCAGGCCTGAAGGCCATTGCCATGGGCGCTGCATCGATCATGTCGGGCCAGGCCGAGGTGGTACTTGCCGGCGGTCAGGAAAATATGAGCCGGGTACCAATGGCGCTTCCCAAGGCACGCTGGGGGCACCGCATGGAATTAACGGGGATCGGAGAGGTTTATGACCTGATGGTTTTTGATGGATTATACGAAATTTTTTACGGCTATCACATGGGGGTTACTGCGGAAAATATTGCCTCCATGTATGATATCAGTCGCCGGGAACAGGATGAACTGGGAGTCTTAAGCCACCAGCGGGCCCGTAAAGCCATAAAAGACGGTATCTTTGCCCGGGAGATTGTTCCCGTGGTAATAAAAGGACGCAAGGGCGATGTGATTTTTGATACGGATGAAAGGCCCATGGATACCAGCCTCGAAAAAATGGCTCGCCTGAGACCGGCTTTTAAAAAGGATGGTACCGTAACCGCCGGCAATGCATCGGGCATCAATGATGCGGCAGCGGCTGTTTTGCTGATGAGCGGTGAAAAGGCCAGAGACATGGGACTCGATCCCATCGTGAAAATCAAGGCGTTTGCGGCCGGCGGCCTCGATCCGGCCTATATGGGTCTCGGCCCGGTGCCGGCGATTCGAAAGGTGTTAAAAAGAAGCAAAATGACAATCGATGACCTGGACATGATCGAACTGAACGAAGCGTTTGCATCCCAGGCCATCGGCTGTATGCGGGAACTGGGGATACCTGCGGATAAACCCAATGAACGAGGCAGCGGTATATCGATAGGGCATCCCATTGGATGTACCGGTGCCCGCCAGATGGTGACCGGCATGAATCTCATGCAAAGCAAGGCCTACTCCACCGGTTTGATATCAATGTGCATCGGCGGTGGTATGGGAATGGCCATGGTGGTTGAACGATAATATTTTCCCTTTGCCCTGCGATGTTTTCAAATATGGTTCCTTTTAATTTTTTTCTTTACTTGACAAGTAGTTATTGGTAGAATTCAAGGTTAAAGATCAATGTGTTTTTTGTGTATTTACTATCTTATTCTGAAATGCGTGTTTTTTATTTCAGAAAACAAAAAATAAATGAAAAACAACAATTGGTTTTGATCATACTTGAGATTTGGTGCTTGCAATTTGTTGTTACCGGTTGATCCGGGTTGGAGGCACTTTGTACTTGTTTGGGCTATATAAAATATATTCGGAGGATTGATCAGAATGGATATCAGCAGAAAACTGGGTATTTTGGTTTTTTTTGGTGTTCCTGCAATTGTCGGGGGCGGTATCGTTTATGCTCTTTGGGGTGGATACACAGCTGTTTTTGTTTATGAAATACTTCTTTTGTTCACGGCCGGGATTTTTATTGCACGGTAAAACGACCTGCCTTTTTTATTGCAAACTACCTTTATGGGACTGCCACGAAATTTTTTCCTCATTTGCGGGGAGGATTTCGTGGATTTTTTTGTAGCCATGGTGGTCAGTTTACTATTCAATTTACTTCCGGGTTATCCGGGTTAGGTGATTATGATGATTATGGAAAATCCATCCGAAATCAGCATCGAGAAAGAGATGAAACAATCTTATCTCGATTATGCCATGAGCGTGATTATCGGGAGGGCCCTGCCGGATGTGCGGGACGGCCTGAAACCGGTTCACCGCCGCATATTGTTTGCCATGCGGGAACTGAGAAACGACTGGAACAAACCTTATAAAAAATCGGCTCGCATTGTCGGGGATGTGATCGGCAAGTACCATCCCCATGGAGATTCTGCGGTATATGATACCATCGTGCGCATGGCGCAGACGTTTTCGCTGAGATATCCCCTGGTGGACGGCCAGGGAAATTTCGGTTCCATTGACGGTGATTCCGCAGCAGCCATGCGGTATACCGAAATCAGAATGACGCGTCTAAGCCACCAGATGCTGGAAGACCTGGATAAAGAAACGGTTGATTTCAGCCCGAATTATGATGAATCCATGATGGAACCTACGGTGCTCCCCGCAAAGCTGCCGGCACTTCTGGTCAACGGTTCGTCGGGTATTGCGGTGGGCATGGCAACCAATATACCGCCGCATAATCTATCCGAGATAGCAGGGGCCGTCAAGGCCCTGATCGATAACCCGGACATTACATGTGAGGAGTTAATGCAGTTTGTTCCCGGACCCGATTTTCCAACGGCCGGAATCATTTACGGCACCCAGGGGATCGACCAGGCCTACCGGACCGGCAGGGGAATAATTCGCGTCCGGGCCCGGGTAATGGTTGAAAAGGATAAAAAAATCGATCGTGAAACCATTGTGGTGACACAGCTGCCCTACCAGGTGAACAAAGCCCGACTCATCGAAAAAATTGCTGAACTGATGAAAAGCAAACATATCGAAGGCCTTCAGTATGTGAGGGATGAGTCCGATCGGGATGGCCTGCGAATCGCCATGGGTCTTAAGAGAGATCAGTTCGCCGGAGTTATTATCAATCAGTTGTACAAGCATACCCAGATGGCAACCAGCTTTGGCATTATTTTGCTGGCCGTTGTCGATAATCGGCCCAAGCTTTTGAAGTTAAAGGAATGCCTCGAGTATTTTATTCTTCATCGCCAGAATATCATTATCCGGCGTACCCGCTATGAATTGAAGAAGGCCGAGGCCCGGGCCCATATTCTGGAAGGTTTAAAAATCGCACTGGATAATCTTGACGCAGTGGTGGCTCTTATTCGCAGTTCAAAATCCCCCGGGGAAGCCAAAGAACGGCTCATGGAGAAGTTTGAACTGACTCAGATTCAGGCCCAGGCCATTTTGGAGATGCGCCTGCAGCGATTGACCGGTCTGGAACGTGAAAAAATAATTGAGGAATATGAGAACATCCTTAAGGATATCGCCCGATTTCGGGAAATACTTTCCAGCAAGGCCCTGGTGATGAAAATTATTAAGGATGAACTGACTGCCTTGCAGGAAGAATTCGGGGATGAGCGCCGAACTGAAATCGTCGAGGCGACCCGGGAACTGACCATCGAGGATATGATCGTCGAAGAGGATATGGCCGTGACCATCAGCAACAGCGGTTATATCAAACGAAATCCAATTACGCTGTATCAGAGTCAGCACCGGGGCGGCAAGGGCAAGACCGCTATGGGGACCAAGGAGGAGGATTTTGTCAAACACCTTTTCGTGGCCTCGACCCACCACACCTTCCTGTTTTTTACCAATAAGGGGAAAGTATACTGGTGCAAAGTTTATGATCTCCCCATGGCCGGCCGACAAAGCCGCGGGAAAGCCATTGTAAATTTGTTGAATCTGGAACAAGACGAAAAGCCGACGACCATTCTTGCGGTTCCAACCTTTGAGCCCGGCCGTAACGTGATTATGGCAACCAGAAAAGGCATTGTTAAAAAAACCGACCTGATGGCTTTCAGCCGGCCGAGGGTGGGCGGCATTATCGCCATCAAGCTGATGGACGGCGACGAGCTAATTGCGGCCCGCATTACCGACGGCACCCTGGATGTTTTCCTCGGATCATCCATGGGCAAATCGATCCGCTTTCATGAATCCGATGTCAGAGCCTCAGGCCGCACGGCCCAGGGGGTTCGCGGAATGCGCCTTGCTCCGGAGGATAAACTGGTAGGAATGGAAATTTTAAGCCATGATCAGACCCTGTTTGCCATCACTGAAAACGGGTTCGGTAAGCGGACATCCACCGATGAATACCCTGTTCAGAGGCGCGGCGGCAAGGGTGTCATTACCATTAAGACCAGTGAGCGCAATGGAAAGGTAGTGGCCATTCTGCTGGTGGTCGAGGATGATGCACTGATGTTGATGACCAACAGCGGCAAGATCATTCGCATGCCCATAAAAGGTATTTCCGTGATCAGCCGCAACACGCAGGGAGTCAAGCTTATCGGAATGGCCCCGAAGGAGCGGGTTATGGGTGCGGCCGGACTTGCTGAAAGGGGCGAAATAGAATCCGAATGAACGGCAGCATAAATACAGACATAATAAAGATCGGGGTGGTGGGTGCCGGTAGCTGGGGTACGGCCCTGGCCGACCTGCTTGCTAAAAAAGGGTTTGCGGTTGACCTCTGGGTATTTGAGCCCGATGTATGCCGCCAGATCGCGGAAAAAAGGGAAAACAAGCTCTTTCTGCCCGGCGTTTTGCTTTCTGAAAATCTGCGGCCCTCCAATGATTTTTCCGGTGTCGTTACAGACAAAGACCTGGTCCTGATTGTCGTGCCGTCACATGTCATGCGCCGGACCACATTGCAGATGGCACCCTGTCTGGGGCCCAAGGCAACGGTGGTGACCGCTTCCAAGGGTATTGAAAACAAGACACATCTGACCATGAGTGGTGTATTGCATGAAACCCTGCCCGGCCTGGATGAAAACCGGTTGGCGGTGCTGTCCGGGCCGAGCTTTGCAAAAGAGGTGGCCGCTGATGTGCCGACACTGGTGACGGCTGCTTCGAAAAACATAGCAACGGCCGATTTTGTACAGCAGGTGTTTGCCACCCCTTATTTCCGGGTTTATACAAGTGATGATGTGATTGGTGTGGAACTGGGCGGGGCCGTAAAAAACGTAATCGCCATTGCTTCGGGTATTATTGACGGCCTCGGGCTGGGATTAAATACCCGGGCCGCCCTGATTACCAGAGGGCTGGTCGAGATTCAACGCCTGGGGCTGACCCTGGGTGGTAAACCCCACACCTTTGCCGGACTTGCCGGGACCGGTGATCTGATACTGACCTGTACCGGCAGCTTGAGCCGTAATTACACAGTGGGCACAAAAATCGGCAGGGGTATGACCCTGAAACAGATTCTATCCGAAATGCACATGGTTGCCGAGGGCGTCAAAACCACCAGGTCGGTATATAATTTGTCCCGCAGGCTGGGCGTTGAGATGCCGATTTCCCATGAAATTTATCATGTTCTGTATGATAATGAGGATCCCGGAAAGGCTGTGAAGCGCCTGATGACCCGTAACCTTAAGCAGGAAGTTGACCTGTGACCAGAAACCGGAGATCAGGGGTTAAAAATTAGTAATCAACAACAATCACCAGCTATACACGCGGGATTGATTCAGCATGGATAACAAAATTCCCCATAAAGGTCAGGGGCATCGCCGGCGGCTAAGGGAACGGTTTCTTACCTCCGGGTTGTCGGGTTTTCATGATTATGAGGTGATCGAGCTGCTCCTGACGCTGACTACGCCCCGAAAAGACTGCAAGGATGCAGCCAAGGCTACCATAGAGCGTTTTAAAACCCTGCAGGGGGTCTTTGAAGCCGATTCCGCGGAACTTTGCCAGGTAAAGGGCATCGGTCCTGCCAATTTAATAGGAATCAAGCTGATAAAAGCGGTTGCGGATCGTTATCTTAAAAAAAAATTGATCGCCAAAAACCCTGTCAACAATTCCGGGGAACTCTATGATTACCTGCGTCACAGCATGCGGGACAAGTTTCGAGAATGTTTCAAGGTTGTTTTTCTGGATGCCAAAAACAGGATCATCGCACTTGAAACCCTGTTTACGGGAACACTGACGGCCAGTTCCGTTTATCCACGAGAAGTGGTTCAGGCGGCTTTAAATCATCATGCAGCGGCCCTTATTTTTGCCCACAATCATCCTTCCGGCGATCCGGAACCATCGGCAGAAGATATCGCCATCACACGCCAGCTCGTTTTTGCCTGCCGGGTGATGGGGATAACCGTTCACGAGCACCTGATCATCGGTGCCGATAAATATTTCAGTTTTGCCGATCAGGGATATATTGCACGAATTAATCGGGAATATGTTGAGAAGAACAAATAGCGATGTTTGATTGTCGATGATGTGCTTTTTTAATAATTTTTTAAGGTTTGATGATGTGAGCGTATGGTGAATGACGACATCGAATATCCGAATTGCTTTGGAGCCCTTGATGTTGTTTTTCCCATGGGGGAAAATGGACTGAGAAATACGCCGGAGCCGTGCATGGTATGTTTACACAAGACTATGTGCCTGAAAGCGGCCATGACCGGGAAGGCCGGTCTGCAGGTCCGGGAAGAAAAAGTGGACAGGGCCTATGCTTCGGGTATGATCGGATTTATAGAAAGATGGTCGAATCGGAAAGATCTGCAGCGCCGGAAAAAGAAAATAAAGGAATAATCTGATACAACAGACATAACGCCATGGTCGTTACTTCTTTCGTGGAGGGTTTGATGAAAACTATCAAAGACATATCCATTGCCGACAAACGCGTATTAATCAGAGTTGATTTCAATGTTCCACTGAATGCCCGGGGAAATATAACGGACGATACCCGAATTTTGTCGGCCCTGCCTACGTTACGCTACGCGCTGGAGCAGAACTCAAAATTGATTATTGCATCTCACCTGGGCCGCCCCAAGGGTCAGGTCGACCCAAAATTCAGCCTGATGCCGGTAGCCAGGCGCCTGGGTGAACTCCTGGGGAAAACGGTTAAGATGGCACCTGACTCTATCGGGCCGAAAGTGCAGGACCTGGTCGCCAGTTTGGAACAAGGTGGCATCTTGCTGCTTGAAAATTTGCGTTTTTATGCCCAGGAACAGCAAAACGATGATGACTTTGCAAAAGAACTGGCCGGTCTTTGTGACGTCTACATCAATGATGCCTTTGCCGTATCCCATCGTGTAAACGCCTCGGTCGTGGCTGTTGTCCATCATGCACCGGTGTCTGCTGCCGGACTTTTGCTGCAAAAAGAGCTTGATTATTTTAAACTGGCCATGGATCAGCCCAAGCGGCCCCTGGTGGCTATTGTGGGCGGTGCCAAAGTGTCAAGCAAACTTGCCGCGCTGCAGAACATGCTCCAAAAAGTAGATAAACTGATTATCGGCGGTGCCATGGCAAATACTTTTTTAAGAAGCAAGGGGTATGATTTAGGGAAATCCCGGGTAGAGGAGGATCTGGTTGAAGTGGCGGGCAGCATACTGAAAACAGCCGCAGACCAAGGCGTTCAGGTGTATCTTCCGGTGGATGCGGTCGCTGCCGCAGAATTTGACGCCGATGCCAAAAACAGTATTTTCACCCTGTCTGAAATACCTTCCGACTGGATGGTGCTGGATATCGGCCCGGAGACCTCATCGATCTATTCAAAGGCATTGAACAATGCCGGAACCATTGTCTGGAACGGTCCCATGGGAGTTTTTGAAATGGAGGCCTTCAGTCGAGGCACCTTTTCTCTGGCAAAGAGCGTTGCCGGATCGGACGCCCTGACGATTATTGGCGGCGGGGATACGGATGCTGCAGTACACAGATCCGGCGATACCGACCGAATCACCTATATGTCCACCGGGGGCGGTGCATTTCTGGCTTTGCTGGAAGGCAGGAAACTGCCCGGAGCCGCAGCGCTGGATGGCGCTGAATACGGGCAAGTCGGAACCACATTGAAAAGTGAGCGTTAAAAATTTGTGGTATCGCTCTTGCATCGGCATAGCCCTGAGACGAAAACTGCTCCGCTCTACCCAAATCCGGTTTGCCATGGCCGTTGACAGTCGGGTTAAATAATGGTATTTAGTACAAAAACGAATTCTTAAAGATGGTTTTCAGGCTTTTGCCGACAGTGGAGTATCTGCAGACATACGATATAAATTCGTAACCATTAGACATAATGATTGATAGTGAAGCGGCATGCGATGGCATAGCCGGCAACCCGCAGAAAATGATCATGGGCTCCGACGAGCAATTGAAGGCCCATTCTCGCCCATGATCATTTTCTGCTGGATAT
>Ga0207996_1001110_pt1 | contig 20076 bp, 12 predicted proteins | sample AntAceMetag02UKG_FD_184773 | JGI IMG/M metagenome (GOLD analysis project Ga0207996, IMG submission 184773) | Saline lake microbial communities from Ace Lake, Antarctica - Antarctic Ace Lake Metagenome 02UKG (SPAdes) (version 2) | ecosystem: Environmental > Aquatic > Non-marine Saline and...
CTCATAATTTTTGGCTTTCTGCAGAGTTATCAAGATTATTTTCAAATCTTTTGGATGCATCAAAACAAGATCTGAGCGCAAGAATTTAAGTAATTCAAAAACATCATCATAAACAAAAAATCTTAATAGAAAAAGAATCGGTTTTATGGCACGATGAAGAAAAATCGAAGCGGATGATTCTAAAATATAATCAATTTTAAACTCATCCAAAATTACAGCAATTTCATTCAAATCTCTATTTTTGCGTGCTAAGATGGCACTTTTTACAGGATCTATTTTTCCTTCTTTGATGAGAGGCAATATTGTATCTCTTATGAATTCCTCATAAATTTCAATTCGTGATAAAGAGTTTCTGTCGGATTTATTATTTCGGTTTCGCAGATGAATCTCCACAAATCCTTCATCATAAACCTGCGAACTATTTACAATTCCACTTTGCCAATTTATCTTATTATTTGAAAGCTGAGAAACGAAGCTATCATGATTGAAGAGCTCATTTATGAAGTTCATTACTTTTGGTTTGCTGCGATAAGAAACATCTAAAATTTCCGGTTTATCCGTTGTTTCCAAAAATTGCGGACTTCTAAGCAGAAGTTCACGTTTTCCTCCACGCCAACTGTAAATCGCTTGTTTCTCGTCTCCAACAATAATCACTCCACCAAAAGATTTCTGACCTTCACCGCTTAAAATTTCAGAAATTATCGGATGCAAAATATTCCACTGTAGAACGCTTGTATCCTGGAATTCATCTATCAGTACAAATCTGATTTTATAAGAAAGCTGTTCATAAAAAATATTCAGAACATTTCTATCATCGATAATCGAGATTTCCGGATCGTATAAATAGCGAAAAGTTAGATAGGAGATATCATCATAAGTGAAGATTTTTTCCCTGAGGATGATCTCATCATATTTTGTCAGAAGGATTTCAGCTAAATTTGTAATTCTTTCCTGTTCCGGCAGCAACTTATCTAAAAAGAGAAAATTGGCAAGAAATTCAGTAAGCTCGGTTAGCTCTTCAAAAAGTTGTGTTTTGGTTTCCTTATCCGTTTTTTTGCGTAGAAGTATCGTGCCATTCCAGAAATTTTTACCTTCTAAAAGAAGATGAAAATTTTGATAAATAAACTCTTCTGAAAAATAAATCTTGGAAAATTCTTTAGTAAAATTTTCTATAGAGATTTTACTCAAATCGGTAAAATTACCAAAAATTTCATAATAATCTTTATTAAGAAGTATTTCCCAATCAGCCTGAATTTTCTTCTCCATTAAATACGTTTGCAGATAAGTTTGAAATTCATCCAGAATTTCAAGAATTTTAATTTTAAATTGGTTGAAATACTCAGTTTTGATTTCGGCAATTTTTTCTTCATCAAAGAAAAATGTATTTTGAGCTAAATGAAACAACCAGCGGTTTCTAATTATACTTTTTATGAATTCCTTATATTGAGTTAAATTCCTGGTTTTAGCTTCGAAGAAAATTTCATGAAATTTCGCTAAATGTTCTTTTTGAAGAATCGCATCAAAAAGTTCGGGAAGATATTGTTCAGTGATGTCAGGGTCAATCTCATAATCCGAAATATTATAATAAGGAGCAATCATGCCTTTGAAAACAGTGTTCGTAAACGAGTCTATTGTGCTGATATTCAGTTTATTTTTGTTTGTGAGCATTTCGTTATAAACAGCATGAATGTACTCAAAATCTTTCGTATCAAAACGAAGTTCAGGATTGATATTTTTGATGTTTTCAATTAATTTTTTCCCAGCTTCATTATTTTGAGTGATAGAATGTAAATGCTCAAAAATGCGCTGACGAATCTCCGCAGTTGCCTTTTTCGTGAAAGTTATCACCATGATTTCATCGAATTTCACCTGGTTTTTATATTGCAGAATCAGGCTGATAAATTCGAGAGAAAGCTGATATGTTTTACCAGTTCCAGCACTTGCTTTGATAACTTTTCGAATCACTGGTTTTGCTCCTTTTTGGATGAAAAAAGGTCTTTGCGAGAGATTTCAATAATATCGTAGTGATCGATTTTTTGGGGAATTTCGAAACCATTTATGAGTAATTCTTCAAATATAATTTCAACTTCTTCTTTGAATTTTGCAATTATTTCTCTTTTTGATTTCTTTCTAAAAGATTGAGAATGCAATTGCTTATCTTCAGTAAAGAAAATATATGATTGGATTTGTTCGGTTAATTCAGAGTTCTCTAAAATGTAGTACAAAAGTTCATAAAACAAAAGCTGTTTTTCATATCTTCTTTTTTTCTCATTACTGATTTTACCGGTTTTGTAATCAAATATTGAATAACCTTCTTCAGATTCGATTCTTAAGTCAGCTCTGCCGCGGAGAAAAATATTCCATTCATCCAGGTTCATGAAAGGTGTTTCTTGCGTAGAACCTGATTCCAAATAAACAGTAATTTCTTTATTTGAAAGCTCAAAATCATTATGAAGTCGGAAAAAGAAATTACGGATGCAATCTCGTAGGAGTGGAATGAAAATTTCTTCAAAATAGAAATTTGAGAAATTGTGAGGGGATTTATACTTGAATTCTTTTTTGGAAAGAACAATCCTGATAGTATCATCGATCAGCTTGAAATCCGTTTTAAGAAAGTTATATTTGATTTTATTATTCTCAGAAATATTCAAGATGTGCTGCCAGGTTTTTGTGAAAAAATCATGAACCAGATTTCCAATTAATTTCTCGGAAAAATCCTCTTCAATCTCTATCTGTCTGGGAGACGAGCCGATGCTTTTTTCAATATAATAAAGGAACGGATTTTTCTTTAATCGTTCAAATCGATAAAATGAAAAAGCAATTTTAGAATCCGGAAAATCTAGCTTTCTATCAAAAGGAATCGAAAAGAAATCTTTCTGGAAAATTACTTTTTTATCTGGTAAAGGTTCATGAGAATTGGAGAGGAATTTATTATAAATTTCCCAGTATGATTGATTCCAACATGAAAACTCGATTAAATCTTCTGGAAAATAAATTTTTAATTCTTCCAAAAAAGAGCTTATTTCAATATTTTCCTCAAGATTTTTACAGGTAAAAATTATCGGATATTTTGTTTGGGCGATGAGCCTGAGAAAATAATATTTATCCCGCAATTTTATATCTTCGTATGTTTTCAAGCCCAACTGTTTTCTTTGATTTTCCGAAAAGAGAAAAGGCATGTGTGGCGGAGCCGGCAGGATTCCCTCGATCACATTTAGAATTGCAACTGAGTCGTATTGCAGATTTCTTGTATCCTGAAGCGATTTTATTTTGATTTTTTTTGTCTTATTAGTTTTTGAATTGAAACTGATTTTTCTCTGTTTCATAAAGTCTAAAAACAGATGTAAGAATCCTGATGCCCGAGTAATTTTATAAGTTTGATTTTTTTGTTTTGAAAAAAATGAATTCCAATCTTCCGTAAAATTGATTTCCGTTAGAGTTTGAAAATCGGCTAAAACTTCATAATAAATTTCAAAAATATTTGAATATTCAATCTCGAAATGATTAACAATTTCCTCAATATTGATTATTTTTTCAGATGTAATCTGAGATATAAAATCTGAGAAAGATTTTACATTCAAGAAAACATCAACCATCTTAAAGACATTTCTGAAAATAACCTTTACTTCATTATCTGCAGAATTGTATCTCAAGAAATCCAAATTCAAATCTAAAAATTTATAATCTTTTTCTACAAGTTTATTCAAAAAGAAAAGCAACTTTTCTTGAATATTTTTTTTCTCTTTCAGTTCGTTTCCATCGAGAAAATAATTGATGAAATCACTATTCTGGAAGGCATTCAGAACACTCTGTAAGCCGATCAGATAAACATTATTTGTTTCAGCCAGAATGATGCAGGATAGAAGTTCAAAAAAAGATGAGAAGAAATTAAATATCGAAGTTGATGTAAAATGTATTGCCAACGAGATATCAAAAATTTCAGGGGAGAAAAAAGATGAATAAGGTTGTGAGGAGAATTGAAAATCTAAGATAATATCAGGTTTTTTCTGCTGGATTTCTTTAAACAATCCGCTTATCATCGAGAAATTATCAGAAGTTTGAATGATCCTTATTTTTTTTGTTCTAAAATCTGATACATCTTTTGCTGAAAAATCGGAAGTAATTCGGAAGTTATCTTTATCAACACAATTTTCCGGAACCTGGAGATAAATAAGAACCTCTTTTTGAATTTGTTTGAGAATGAATTTTTCTAATTTTGTAAAATAAAATTGGTTTATAATTACTACAGAACCAAAGGATTTTATGAAATCTAAATTCAGATTATCTTTTTTGAATAAGAAAATCTTATCTGTGAGTTTTCGATCAGATAACAATTTTTTATAATTTGAGAGAATTTCTTTCAAACAAGCGAAAGTTCTCTTCTGCCAGTTTTGAGATGTTTCTTTTGATTCGAATATTTTTTCGATAAATGATAGATTCACCATTTCTTCGTCTATCTCTTCCCAGAAATAAAAGAAATTCTTTGCCAGCTCGATTGATTGGAAATAATTATTGATTTTAAAAAACTTTTTATTTTCATTAGTGAGAATTGAATAAAAAGTAATTTTTCTTTTTTCATCTTTCAGGATTGGATATGAAGTTTCGAAAATTAAGTTTTTCCACTCATTAATTATGAGGAATTTTGAATTTGAAAAATCCCAGAGATTCTGATAAATCTTTAAAGACTGCTTTTTGCTGTTGATATTGGGAAATAAGAAAAGAGTCTGTTTATCTTTATTCTCATCGAGAATTTTTTCAAGGAGATTTTCAGCAAAGCTTACAAATTTAAAATTAATCATATTTACCTTTTTTACTCAAATGGGGAAGTAGCAAAATTTGTAAAGTTAAAATAAACTTGCAAGTGCTTTATCAAACCTGATACTGTCTATTAAGATTTATCTCTAATGTCTAAGCATTTTTCAAGCGGGACAAAAAAAACTTGACGCAAAAACCCTTGTCTAATTTTTCAAACACGTGTTTTAAGTATGTGTTTGAATTACAGAAATTAAGGAGAACATTATGAGCAGTGATGATATAAAGCAAAAGATCATCCTGACGGCTATTGGGTGCATTGAAAAGGAAGGTATCCAAGGGGTTACGATAAGAAAAATCGCTGATATGTCCGGTGTGAATGTGGCAGCAATTAATTACCATTTCGGTTCCAAAGAGCAGCTTTTGAATATCGTGATGAACGCCACCCTGGACGAGAGCTTTGTGCAGAACATCAAGGACTATGAAGAAATGTGGAAAAGTGATACAAAGACAGCGTTCAGGCTTTTCTTGCAGGACACATTAGAAGGAGCAATAAATTATCCGAATCTGACGAAAGCACATTTTGATGGGGCTTTCAACAAGAATGATTTTGACTCAAATTCGGTGCATCGATTGAACAACTTTTTAGGTGAACTTCATGGAATTGTCCGCAGTGAACTGAAGCAGGAAGATGATCTGAAAAGCAGAATTGCTGTCAGTCAGCTATTTTCGTCAATTCTGATGTTGGGAATGATGCCTGATCTGTTCAACAAATTCCTGAATTTTGATCTTAAAGATAAAGAAAATCAAAAAAAATTTATACAGATTCTTTTAGAAAATTTTTGCAAATAAAAAATAAAAAAATGAGATCGTTTGCTATTGCAAGCCGACTCTTAGGAGAAGAAAAAATGAACAACAAAACAAAAACATTACTAATTATTTTAGTGATAGGATTTAGCACATTCCTATATCCAAACCAAACACTAACCGGCAACTTGATGGGGCGAGTCATTGACGTGGAAACCAGCTATCCGCTAGCAAATGTAACTGTCATCGTGAAAGAACTGGAAAAAGGTGTTTATACAAATGAGAAGGGACAGTATAGAATCATGAATTTACCCGTAGGAAATTATACTATTGTCTTTCAAATCATCGGGACACAACCGCAGCTAAAACCAGATATAATAATTCGCTCTCAAAGAACCAGCTACATCAATGGAGAACTAAAACGTAAATCCCTCGAGATCGAGGGAATCTCGGTACAGACAGATTACTTTTCCGAAACAGATGAACAGACAACCAGTGTTGTCAGCTTTTCCAGTGAAGAAATCCGCCGTGCTCCGGGATCGGCCGGAGATGTGAGCCGCATATTGATGTCACTGCCCAGCGTGGCTAAAGTAAATGACCAGAGCAATAACCTGATCGTGCGGGGTGGTAATCCGATGGAAAATACATTTTTCATCGATAATATAGAAATTCCCAACATCAACCACTTTCCGCATCAGGGTTCTTCCGGTGGTCCAATCGGCATTCTGAACGTGGATTTTATCGACGATGTAACATTCAATACCGGTGGATTTTCTGCGATTTATGGAGACAAACTTTCCTCAATCATGGAAATCGAATTTCGTGATGGAAACCCAAATGACTTCGATGGACAGATCGATTTCAGTTGGGTCGGTTTCGGAGGGATCTTTGAAGGTCCCACGAGTAATAAAAGCTCTGCTATGCTGGCGGTGAAAAGAAGTTACCTGAAATACATTGTAGATGCCATTGATATAGGAACTTCTGCTGCTCCTGAATATGGCGATGTACAGGGAAAATTCACTTATGAATTTAATCCCTTCCAGAAGCTCACTTTCCTGACAGTTTTTGCAGATGACCACAACACTCCCGACCAGGAAAATGCGGAAGAAAATTATATGTCGCATTACGGAAACCAGGATCTATATCAGGGAACTTATGGTTTGAACTGGCGGGCAGTTTGGAATGAATCTACTTTTTCCAATACTTCGCTGGCACTTACTTCTTCTCAGTTTGATGAAGATTACTATGAAACATTCAAGGAACCAACCGGCATTCCCGACATTAGGAATCGTACCAATGAGCAGGAATTGAAATTCAGGAATGTAAATTTTAAACGATTTTCCGAAAAGTTAGGTATGGATTTTGGGATCGATGTAAAATATTTGAAACATAATTATGATAACTATCTGGCAGAGACGACCAATGTTATCGGAGATACAATTCCCGAACTTATTCTGAAAGATGAGATCAAAGCAGCAAAACTGGGTGGATTCGTTAGTTTGAATTATGATCCGTTCCCAAAATTATCTGCAACATTGGGCTTGAGAGCAGACTACTTTTCCTTTAACGAAAATATGACTATTTCACCTCGATTTTCCTGCCAATATAAACTAAATGAAAAAACCTCTTTGAATGTATCAGTAGGAATTTTTCACCAGAATCTGCCGCTACTGCTTCTATCACAAAACGAAGAAAACAAAGACCTGAAAGATCCATTCGCCACGCACTATATTGTCGGGATTGAACATCTGCTTACAGAAGACACGCGGTTAGTAGTGGAAGCCTATCAGAAAGATTACAGCAATTTCCCCATTGATCCCAGCCAACCGGGGATATTCGTGATCGATGATAATTTCTTTAATTATTATGAATCTCTGCTAAATAGTGGCCAGGCTTTGAGCCGAGGTGTGGAACTGATTCTGCAAAAGAAATTAGCAGAAAGTATTTATGGACTGGCCAGTGCTACATATTTCCGTTCTCGCTACAAAAGCTACGATGGCGTTTGGAGAGATAGAAATTATGACAACCGGTTGATTGTAAGCCTTGAAGGTGGTTACAAACCATCTCCAGGATTAGAGATGAGCTTGCGTTGGATCTATGCTGTTGGTGTGCCCTACACTCCGATCGATGTGGAACAATCAATGGCAAATCACCGGGTAGTTTATGATGAAACTCGCATTAATGAAGAACGATATCCTGATTATCATTCAATGAATGTGCGACTTGATAAAAGGTTCTTCTTCAACAAAACCAACCTTGTCATTTACATTAGTGTGTGGAACGTTTACAATCAGAAAAATATTGCCCAGTATTATTGGAACGATACGGATCAAACAATTGATGAAGTGTATCAATGGACTCTGTTACCGATTCTGGGCGTAGAATATGAGTTTTAAATTAGAAAAGGGAAAAGCAATTCTGCTTCCCCCTTTAGTTATCTCTGATTATTTCATCAGGATCATTTTCTTTGTAGAAGTGTAATTACTGCATTTTAATTTATAAAAATATATTCCCGATGAAACCGATTTGTTGTTTTCATCAGTGCCATCCCAAATTACTGTGTTTATGAGTGTATGAGTGGATGTGTTTATGGGGAAAGTTTTTATCTTCTGTCCTTTCAGATTATAAATTATCAACTCCATGTTCTCCATGAGTTCTGCCTGCCCGGCGTAGCCTTGGCGAAGACTGGTTGTTTCAAAATATATTGTCGTAGAAGGATTGAATGGATTGGGAAAATTGCCATAAAGAACAACTTGCAGCGGATTATCGACAGAATTATATTCATCGGTAGAAGTTAATGTTGTGTCAATGATGGTTTCGTAAATCGTATTCAACAGAACAGCATATTTATCAGCACTGAATTCCCAGAACATAGCTCCACCTAAATTCATCGAATTTAGGTAATTTCCCTTTTCTTCAATTGATTGAGGATTATCATAACTGATCATGGTTTGAGTATTGGGATTATAGAGCCATGGCACTTTGGCTTCATTATGCCAATATGCAGTATAGCCATTAATATTTATATAATTTTGTTCCAGATCCCAATAATCAAAAACGCCATTTTCCCACGTACCTGCATTTGCTGGTCCCCAATAGGTTTGATAGAGACCATTATTCACATCGGGAACGCCACTGTATCCTCTACCGTAAAAAGCTAAACCAGGATTGAGTTTCTCCGCAGGAACGCCTGCATCAAGATAGCCTTGAATTGCTGCTGATAAATTGAAATATGAATGATAAGGTTCTCCCAGCGGATCATCCGAAGCTATAAAAAGAGGAGTATTGAAATTAGTTACAGGATCAGATTGCGGATCTCCCCATGGTCCATGAAAATCGTAGGTCATCACATTTATCCAATCCATGTATTGATGGATCTGATCTATCTCGAGATTTTCCTGGATGATCGAGGAAGCTGGTGCTGCAATTGTTAGTAGATAATCTCCTGCTTGATCTAATTGAACTCGCAATTCAGCAAGTAAAAGTGTGAAATTCTCCTTATCTTCAGGACGATAGATATTAGTTGGCAATCCTCCACTAACTGGATATTCCCAATCGATATCAATTCCATCAAATTCATATTCCTGGATAAAATCAACACAAGAAGCGGCAAATATTTCACGTGAATCTTCTGTAAGAGCTATATTGGAAAAATAGGTCGACCAAGTCCAACCACCGATTGATATCAATGTTTTCAGGTGTGGATTTGCTGCTTTCAATATCTGAAGACGATGAAAACTTCCTCTTAAACTATCCGGATCCCAGCTGTCTCCCGGATACCATTTTTCTATATCTGCATAAGGATCACCCAAAATAATAATCCCGTTAACGTTATCAATATTCGCAAAAGCATAATTGATATAGTTGATTTTATCAGCGTGAATATCTGGAACGTGATAATCACGAACGTAAACTGACCAGGAAGTGTAATATCCAATGATGTTTTTATTAAATTCTTGTCCAAAAACAAGTTGGGTGCTAAAAAGCATTAAAAATAGCAAAAAGAAAACTTTATAAGTTTTTCCCATCATTTCTCCTATTTCATTAAAATCATTTTTTTCATTGAAGAATATTGTCCAGCTTTCATTTTGTAGAAATAAATTCCACTGGACACAGACTTATTATTGGAATCAGTTCCATCCCAGATAATTTCATTAATTCCTAATTTTAGATTCCTAACTTCTAATGTCTTTATTTTTTGTCCTTTTATATTATAGATTAGTATTTCGGTGTTTGTCTCGGTGTTTTCGGTGGTGAAATAGATTGTTGTGTTTGGGTTGAATGGATTGGGAAAATTATATAAATTGAAATTATTATTTAGAACATCTTCCTGACCTGTAGAAGAAATACTAATATCACTAGAGTAACGTGGTTCGATTCTAAATGAACCATAGGAATAATCAACAATACCGGTGATATTATAAGATTCACCAATTTCAGGAACAAATTCATAAATCAGGTCATCTACCATTGTTGTACCCGTTCCATCATCAACCAGCCACTCACCGTACTCAGGATTAAAATCAGTACATTCAGCATCAGCAACTTGTACAAGCACACCTTCATAATCTTCCTGATTCACAGCTACTGTAGTCAGAAAAATGATTTCCGGAAGTGGATTTCCGCTGGAAAGAATGTTGTATTCTACAATATCGACTAATTCCGTTTTGTCAAAATATTCTGCAACCGTAGCGTGGATATTTATTTCATCACCCTGGCTTACATAACTACCATATTCATAAACAAATATCCCGTTCCAGGAACCAGAACCATCCTGCAAAAAGAAGCCAATATCACATATACCAGTAACAATCCCATTAGTAATAACCTGTTCACCTTCTAAAGGAGATGGGCCGACCTCAGAATATTGAATATCAAATATTGTATAATCTGCAATGGGCTCGATGATGCTAAATGGATTATTACTCTCATCGCTCGGATCACCGTCATCAGCATCGGAAATTACAATTTTATATTCACCTAAAATCTCATCTTCAAGGATATTCCAGATCCACACACCATCATTCTCCGTAGATGCAGCCAGTATCTCTCTCTCTTCAGAAGTTTCATTTTGCAGTTCTATCTTTACATTCCCACTAAAATTGGTACTCGCCCACTCTATATTGTGCACAGTTCCCTGCTGCCACTCCTCTTCAATATTTGGAATACTAACTACGAGTATTGGTTCGGATGAAAAGATCGTATTAAAATCTGCAAAAACCGGCAGATGATCCGAGGCATTATATAAAGCATCTGCAACTTCAGGGGAAACTGCAGTATTAGTTCCGCTATTGATCGACATATTGAAATGATCACCATCATTCCCAAATGAAGTAATTGTATCATCTACATATTCTAATCCGGCTGCGTTATTTAATTGATAGGAAGAGAAAATAAAATCAAACTTGTCGTCGAGTCCGCTACTGGCTCCTCCGCCAAATTGAGTTGTTCGCGTAGATTGAGTATGTACGCTGGCATAATCACTATTATTATGCCAATCTCCAACCTGATCAGAAAGATCTTCAGCTCTACCGATATTATTTGTTTCATCAGCAATGAATTTTTGATATCCAGGTTCGGAACTTGTATAAAAATTCATATCACCGACAATTATAAATTCCGATCCCTCAGACAATTGACCCAGATGATCCCGCAGTTTTGTAACCTCTGCCAGACGCTCATTTTCATAACCTGTACTTGCTTTCAAATGACAGCTATAAAAACGGATCAGATTCCCATCTGCGATCAATTCAAATTCAGCGATGTCCCTTAGAGCTGTACCAATTGTATCCTGGGAAGCGAAAGTAATTAATGAATTTCGATATATTAAGAAATTATTAGTGCCCGGTCCATTCAGATATACAGATCCGGAAAAATCATTCGAGCCATTATTAAGCATGGATAACAACAACTCACCTCCAATTTCATCTTCGATCTCCTGAAATAAGAAAATATCTGCATCAATATCATTAAAAATTGTTTCAAAAAAGGGTAGTCTATCCTCATCGTTTCCACCAAAATTGAGTGCATTATAGGTAACCACGCGTACAGTCGCAGTAAGCGAGAGTGCCATCATAAGAACTATTAAGCCAATAAATAATCTTTTCATATATACCTCATGGTCAATAAAAAAACAAGTAGGTAAATTTGCCTATCCATTTTTTTTTGTTCTTAATAATATAATCTATTTTAGTGTTTAGACTAACCACAAGTGTTGCACCTCAGGTTTAGTGAGCAGAGATAAATTCTTACCCTTGAATTATGTTTTCTTAGCATGCAAAAAGAATTATTAAATCAACACGTTCGCAATTTAAGCAACTTCATGCAGGAATATTTTGCTGCTTTGCCTTGATCCAATTATCAACGGGATTAATACACCTCAGCGTACAAGTTTGCCATTATTTCAGCAGGATCATCTTCTTTGTTGATGTGAATTTTCCAGATTTCATTTTATAGAAATAAATACCTGAAGAAACTGGCTGATTATTTTCATCTTTTCCATTCCATACAGCTGAGTATAGTTTTCCCCCTCGTCCTTCGACAAACTCAGGATGACAATTTAAAGTTATTATTTTTTGTCCTTTTATATTATAGATTAGTATTTCGGTGTTTGTCTCGGTGTTCTCGGTGGTGAAATAGATTGTTGTGGTTGGGTTGAATGGGTTGGGATAGTTGCCGATTAAAAGATTGTCCGATGATACAATATTCTGTTCGGTTGATAGCATAGCAAAACAGATCACAATATTTGAAGGTTCGGATTCACCGTTTGGATTTTCATAAAGAGCAGTAACATAAAATATACTTTCTGAAGTACCGGGCATTAATGGTGCATTAATAATTACATGATCCAATAAACTGGCAGAAACAGTGACGTATACTTCATAATTTACATAAATATTATAATTGATGAGAGTTGCGTTACAGGGTTCGGGAATTTCCCAATATAAATGATAGATATTATTGGTAAAAGAATAAGTGTGATCAATATACAGGTTTTGAGGGGGATTGAAAACCAGCAGTTTTTCAACCACGTTAGAAAAGGCAGCTTCTGCTACGATACCGTTTGCATAAACCGCTACAACTGCATATTGATAAAAATCCGGTTCCAGTAAAATCCAGTCTGTATCGATGTAAGATGTATCGGCAGAACTTTCTGAGATCAAATCCCATAAAAAGGGGATGACACTATTAATTTCCAGGAAACGATAAACATTATAAGATTCCAAATCTCTTTCATCTGGCGTGGGTGAATTCCAGGTTAGCGAAACTTCGGTATCTTCTACATTCACCGCAGCCAATACATCAGTCGCAGGATAAGCAAGTTTATCCAGTTCTATCGTTCCCAGATCAATATCATCGATTCCGGTTTGCAAAAAAGTGTTATATGTTTCATAATCCGGATGAGAAATTTCCAGGGAATAGTCTGCATTTCCCACAACTTCAGTAATCACAAAATCTCCATTCAAATCAGTTTGTGTTTGATATGTATTATCTCCTGAAAGAATTACATCACAATTTGCCAAACCTATGCTTGGTTCGTCACTTCCCACCACATGTCCGCTGATCTGTATCGTTGGCACTTGATTAGGAACCCAGGCTGCACCCCCCGTGGAATGATAATTTGGATAAGGATTAGTAAATTCCACCCAGCTTCCGCCCACTCCCTGAGCAATATCATAGGCAAAATAAGGAATACCGTCATCTCCGCGGGTCGCTGTCAGGTAAACTGAATTATCACCCACTGCTAATCCACGACCCTGTCCGTTACTGGCAGGAATTGTCCCTGTTAGTTGGATCATTTCTCCCGTATCAATATTGATGGAATAAAGTCCCGATACTCCATATTCGGTGTAACCATAGAACAAACTGTCCAGCGGATTATAATCCAGGGCAAAGAAGCGAAAGCTGTAACCTGTGTAAACATCCAGAACTAAAGTAGCAGCTCCGGTCGTCGTATCTATGCTGTAAATTCCTTTGGGATTTGCATAATTGGAATAGCCATAAAGTGTGCTGTTTCCATAAGCCAAAGCGCTCATATCTTCGCTGATCGTGCAGATCTGCTGAGGTGCCGAGGTGAGAGTTGCCTCGTAGAGGTGGGTTGTGAAGGCACCTTCAATAATGTATATAGTTCCATCCAGAGTAGCAGCAGCTCCGCTTACATCGAATAAATAGTTGTTAATCCAATTAATGTTGGGAAATCCTGTCATATCGGAATGAAAAGTGGGAGGTGTCGAACCTTCCAAACCTACAAAAAGAGTTCCGTCAGCAGTTAGGTTCAAACTATGAAATAATAAAAACATAAAAACTATTAAATTCCCTAAAGATAAAAAATTTTTCATGATCCAACTCCTTCTTTCTTTTTTTCTTTTTTCCCTTTTGCATTTGTTTATATTATTCCAGCAATTTCTGTGCTTCCTGTTTACTTTTATGAGTAGGGAATAGCAATAGGCATTTTGCACTGTCTATCTTGATTAGAGTAGCATTCAGGATATTTTGGTTAAGGGGAATGTATTTAACTATCATATTTACTAAAAATCAAATCAAATTGGTTGATGATATCATTCTCGGATGAATTAAAACTTAACTTATAACCTAATATTTCTTGAGATAGAATATCAAAAAGTTTGATACAATTTTCTGCAATCATTGGAATCTTATCACATTCTTCAGAATGTTGTTCCCAAAATTCATTTATTTCAAATTGAGCATTTTTATGTGCATGAAATTTTTTTCGTAAATCTATAAATGGTTTTACTTTTCTAAATGTAGAATCAAATAGTTTAGTCCATTCCTCTGAATCATTAATTCTCAATTTTTCAAATTTAATATATTGGTTAAATTTAATAAATGAACTTGTGCGTTTAGCACTATCAAAAACCATTCCAATATCAACTACTATGTTGTGAAAAAGGGTGATAATACAATACAAAGTGTATCTATTTATTGAAGAATCATGTATCCCTTTGTATCTTTCAATCAATTTCTGATTTAATGAAATGAAGCTGACAGGAGCATAAAGGTCATGCAATTTTTTTTTGTAATGGTTCATAACAAACCCTTAACACAAGTTAGAAGCAAGATTAATGCAAGCGCAGGCAGCATGTTTAGCACTCTTATTTGTTTGATCTCTAAAATGCGGAATCCTAAACCAATTAAGAGAATACCACCAACTGAAGTGAGATTATTGATGTAAATTTCACTGAAATAATCTCCAAAAACCGAAGTAAGCAAAGTGAGACCGCCCTGATAAATAAGCAGCGGAATTACGGCGAACATCACACCGATCCCCAAAGCAGAAGAGAGAGCGATGGAACCGAATCCATCCATTATAGATTTGGTCAAAAGTAAATTTGGTTTACTGCCCAAACCTTCTTCGATTGCTCCCAGAATAGTCATTGAGCCCATGCAGAAAAGTAGGAAAGCGGTTACCAGTCCTTCCGAGAATTTATCGTTTTTAGATTTTAATCGTGCTTTCAATTTCTCACCCAGGTTGTCCATCCACACTTCGATGTTGAGAGCTTCTCCAATGAGAGAGCCGGAGATCAAGCTGAGTACGATAACCAAATAAGCATCCGATTTTAGAGCCATTACGATTCCCAGAAATATAGTAAAAATACCAATTCCCTGAAAAGCAACTTCAGTAAAACGTTTGGAAAACCTGTTATGCAGGATGAGTCCAATAGTGCTGCCAATGATAACCGTTGCTACATTAATTAAAGTTCCTATCATATTTATCTCACATTTTTATCCAAGTAATAGCTTCAGCATTTTCATAATCATTTTTTTCTTACCAAATTTCTCTTTGAGGATGTTCATGTAAAGCATAGCTGCTGTTCTGGGTGGTACTGTTTGTTTTTCTTTTTTTATAAGTTTAATAGCATTGGAAGGACACTTGGTAACGCACAATCCGCACCCAATACACCTGTCAAGATCGATACGAGCAATTTCATTTTCAAGCCTTATTGCTTCCATTTGGCATCGGTTGACGCAAATTCCACAACCTATACATTGCTCAGATACTATTTCTGCGAAATAATTTGTGGCAAAAAGTTGTGCAGGGTTGGGATATTTTTTGGCAGTAGTCAAAACGCCACAACAACAGCCGCAACAGATGCAGATACAATGTGGTTCAATCGAATTTCCGGGTTGCAGAACCAGGCTTTTTTCTTCCGCTTCATCTAATATTTGCAGACATTCCTCTTTACTGATTTCTCGAGTTTGGTTTCGTACTGCATAACTTTTTGATCCGAAAATCAGGCAAATCTCATAATTATCAGTTTGCTTACATGGTTTACCCAATAAAGCTTCTCCCTGCTTGCATACGCAATTTGCCACCTGGATGGTTTTTGGGGTATTTTGTACAAACGTGCGCATATCATCATATGTAGCGATATGGTGTTCAGGTACAATTGCTTTGGCATGTGGACTGGTTCGTAATTGTGGCAGCGAGGTGCGAAAGAATTCGTCACCAAAAGCCTCATCAAAGTATTTATGCATATTTTCTACAAATTCTTTAGTAAGATGATCAACATGATATTCGAACATGCCAATTGCCAGCATAGCACTTGAATAACGAGGTGAATCTTCTTTACCGGAGCGTTCGATGCAACCGTTCATAAACATTTTGTGAAGATATGAAGTAAGCTCATCCAAAGGTAATTCTACTTGGAATCTTCCCTTCAATCTCTTCTGGACTTTTTCTGGAGATTTTGATGCCAGGTTTAGGCAGGAAGCGATCATTGCTTCCAAAGGTGTGAAGAAAAATTTTAATATTTCAATCTCTACTCCAGATTTGGTAGCAGGAAAGCCGATCGGAAAATTATCGAGGTGTAATTGCAGATTTCGATAGATTTGTTCATCTGATAAAGTTTTCATATTATCCCTTCATTTTTTTTAAATTATTTCCATCAATTCAAGATAATTATTTTTTACGGAATTTACACTTTTTGAAACTGTATGTGTTATCATCTTCTCCGAGTCAAATGGTTGAAGAAGCGAAAGCAGTTTCTCTTGCGATTGGCTTGAAAGCCAGGTTATTTCTTGTTCCTTTGCAAGAATTGCCGGCATGCGATGATGAATTTCTTTCATAAAATCGTTAGCAGAAGTTGTAATAATGGAGCAAGATTGAATAGAATCACCTTCCGTGGATTTCCAATTTTCCCAGATACCAGCAAGAGAAAATATTTCGGAATCTTTTATTTGGAAGAAAAAAGGCTGTTTATCTTTTTTTCGCCATTCATAAAATCCATTGGCAGGAATGAGACAGCGTCTTTTTTGAAATGCATATTTAAAACTTGGTTTTTCTGCGATGGTTTCAGCTCTTGTGTTTATCATCCTATAACCAATTTTTTTGTCTTTTGCCCAGAATGGAATCAATCCCCACTGGCAAAACTGAAGATTTTTCTCTTCGTTTTTATTGATGATTACAGGAATTTTTTGAGTTGGAGCGATATTATAATTTGCTTTCCAATCCTGAACTTCATTTAAATAGTTATAGTATTTTTTTATTGCCTGCACACTACTGAAAAGAGCAAATCTTCCGCACATTATTAATCCTTCACTAGGGGCAGTTCATTCCATTTTGTGGTATATTGCGGTGTGAGTTTCTCTCGTTTCATTTTCCATCTTTGTTTTGTTCCCACCTTAGCAAAAGTGACTTTATTATTACCCCTTTTTTTATTGATATTATCAACACAATCCATAATAGTTTTGCGTTCATCATCTAAGTAAGATGGTTCAAAGAAATCGAGAGGAGCATTTTCTTCAGAAACAATATCATTAATCATCACACCAACTTTTTTGTATTTGTATCCGGAGCGAAAAAGAGTTTCCACATCTTTATTGACCAATTTTAGAAAATCCGGAGTAAAAGCCGAAGGTGTGGATAATCGTGAATTAGCGAAATTTACATATTGCGGCTCATCTTTGAAGGGATTAGTAGCAATGTAAACCATGATACCGGATGCAACCGAACGCTGTGAACGCAGTTTCTCTACAGCTCTAATGCAATATGAAGATGCTGCTTCCTGAAGTTCTTCTAAAGTTGAAACAGGTTTTCCAAAAGAGCGGGAAGAAACGATTTCTTTCTTTGGAGAAATATCCATTTCCAAATCTAAACAGGAAATTCCTTTTAATTCTTTGCAGGTTTTCAGTCCTACGATTGTCATTCTTTTTTTTACCCAGTTTTGGGGAGCATTTGCCAGTTCAAGAGCATTACAAATCCTGTGGCGATGAAGCATTTTGGCATATCGCGGTCCTACTCCCCAAATGTGTTTCACATCGATCGAAGCCAGGATTTCATCAGTCTTAGGATGATTTAAAATATTGAAAACACTTTTGTATCCTTTATGCTTTTTGGCGATTCTGTTGGCAATTTTTGCTAAAGTTTTGGTTGGCCCAATTCCAACTGAAACTGGAATTCCAGTCCATTGTTTCACAGTTTTCTGAATTTTCTTTCCATAGTCGGTTAAGTTCAAATGTTCAAATCCAACCAGAGAAAGAAATGCCTCATCAATGGAATAAATTTCTACATCAGGTGTGAATTGATAAAGAATCTCCATCACTCTGGCAGACATATCAGCATAAAGAGCGTAATTGGAAGAAAACAGTTTTATATCATATTTCTTAAGAAGATGCTTGATTTTGAAACCGGGAGTTCCACGAGGAATGTTCAGTTTTTTAAGTTCATCTGATAAGGCTACGATGCAACCATCATTATTGGAAAGAACTCCAACAGGTTTGTTTCTTAATGAAGGTTGGAAAACACGTTCACAAGAAACATAAAAATTGTTGCAATCTATCAAAGCAAAAATATCTTTTTTTTTCATCTATTTCATCTTATGAATGGCATAGGTAACCACACCCCATACATGAAAATCCATATCTTCTGTGATTTCAATAGCTGGAAATTGAGGATTTTCCGGCAAAAGAGACCAGAGGTTATTTTCTATTTTTAAACGTTTTACGGTTAATTCTCCATCCAGAACAGCAATTATTATTTTATTATTTGATGGTTCCAAAGCTCGATCCACAATCAGAATATCATCAGGATGGATTCCAGCATTGATCATGGAAACACCATCCACCCGAACAAAAAAAGTGGCTGCCGGATGATGAATAAGAAATTCATTTAAGTCCAGACTTCCTTCGATATAATCCTGAGCAGGTGATGGAAAGCCGGCAGAAATATTGGTTCCAATTAAGATACGTTTCATTTTGGTTCTCTTTTCAAATCGGAAAATCTCTTTTATGGAGCTATCGGTTTTCGTTTTATGAGTTTTCATTTTTCTCTCATTTTGTTAATTTTAGGTTGTTTCAACCGTCTCGGTTGAAACACAAAGATACTCATCCACACCGTCTCGGTGTTGCATAATATTCCGACCAGGATGATCGTCTCCAACCTGTCCTTCAATCGGGATGATTGAAGGAACGTTGAAATCTGATTGAATGAAAAATATCTGCAAAAATACGTCAAGAATAACAAAAGGTTTTTAGTCATTCAAAAAAAATAAGGCACAACCGAAGCTGTGCCTTATCTATTATTTTGCGGCTATTTCATTAAGAAATTATCCTGCGAAATAGCAAGCTTATTTCAACGAGAAAAGTTGCCCCTTTCATCAAGAAATGAAAAGTTGCCCCGAATTTCTTCAGGGCTAAATTTCCTTACTTCATCAGGATCATTTTCTTGATTGAAGTATATTTACCTGCATCCATTTTGTAGAAATAGACGCCACTCGATACACTTACTCCACTGGCATCTTTACCATCCCAGACAACACTATGATAAGCTGCTTCAAGATGCTCATTCACTACTGTTCGTACATGCTGCCCCTTAGTGTTGAATACATCGATTCTTACATTTCCAGCTTCATTGAGTGCAAACTTGATTGATGTTTCCGGATTGAATGGGTTTGGATAGTTGCCATGTAGCTCTGTAACAAGAGGTAGCGGCGGATCACCTACATCCACTGTTACCCAAACATCATCAGAGAATACGATATATCCACCATCATATACAACAGCAACATTATAAACATGGGTACCAGCTGGTACGTTGACATGAAGGAAGAAGGTCGATGTTACATCACCTAACAGCGTACCATTGAAATAGACATTGTAATAAGCAAGGTCTCTATCGGCAGGTGCATCCCAAGTACAGAACACATTGTTCATGCCCTGAACTACTGCTGAAAGATTCTGAGGAGCATATAAAATAACTGTTACTTCTTCTACATTAGATGGAATAGATTCTCCATCATCGTAGACAGCAGTTACATAATACTCGTAAGTACCGCCGTCAAGACCCAAATCATCATAAGTTAATGTTGGCTCATCGATATAAGCAATCTCAACACCATCACGATAGACATTGTAACCAAGCAGCATACGGTTGTCTCTGTTGTTTTCAATTCTCTTGGTGCGGGAATGCGTTGTAAGCACTTCCAGAGTTCCACTCGGTGGCTCCCATTCAAGATAGATATCATTATAATCTAATAGAGTGGCAACAAGATTTTCCGG
>Ga0207996_1001111_pt1 | contig 20057 bp, 19 predicted proteins | sample AntAceMetag02UKG_FD_184773 | JGI IMG/M metagenome (GOLD analysis project Ga0207996, IMG submission 184773) | Saline lake microbial communities from Ace Lake, Antarctica - Antarctic Ace Lake Metagenome 02UKG (SPAdes) (version 2) | ecosystem: Environmental > Aquatic > Non-marine Saline and...
CGGAGACAATGTAACGATTACGGCTGAATTGATCACGCCGATAGCCATGGAAAAAGAGCTCAGGTTTGCAATCCGGGAAGGCGGCCGAACCGTTGGCGCCGGAGTGGTGAGCGAGATAATCGAGTAACGTCAAAGGAGTCTGCTGGTGAGAATCATTATTACGCTTGCATGCACTGAGTGTAAGCAAAGAAATTATACAACAACTAAAAATAAACGGACAACTCCTGATAAACTGGAATTTAAGAAGTACTGCAGGTTCTGCAGAAAGCATACGCTTCACAAAGAAACCAAATAGCAGTGCTTTATTTAGTAGGATTTTGCAGGCCAGTAGCTCTAATTGGTAGAGCATCGGACTCCAAATCCGGGTGTTGGGGGTTCGAATCCCTCCTGGCCTGCCATTTGTTTCAAGATTGAAGCGCAAAGAATGCAGTCTGTAGGCAACGATTTATTTAACTATGACTTTAATTTTGGGTTTCAATTTTTTATAGGAGTGAAATGGGACGGTTACAAAGGAAAAAAACTCCAAGCAGGAAAAAAAAAGGAGACGAAGCGGTTGTCTCCGAGGCTGACAACAAGCCTGTGACAGGCCAAAGGTCTGGAGTGCCTGCGGTGGTGGATTCCGGTGAAAGCAAAAAGAGGCGGCAGCCGGTTAAAGCAATAAAAGCTGCTAAAGGTGCGACAGGTAAAAAGAAGAATACTTATATCGACAAGGCAACACAATTTTTGCGCGAGGTCAAGGTCGAATTAAAAAAGGTTACCTGGCCTTCACGCAAACAAACTATAGGATCTACCGTTGTTGTAATTGTACTTGTTATGATTATATCCTTGTTTCTCGGAGTAGTTGATGTCGGGTTGTCGGGGTTAATCCGGGTTGTTTTGGGCTAAATAGGGAGAACCGGAAGTGGCACTTAAATGGTATATTGTCCAAGTTTATTCGGGGTTTGAAAGTAAGGTGAAAGCGGCCCTTGAAGATCGCATTGCCTCTTCGATACATCCCGATAAATTCGGTGGAGTCGTTGTCCCTACTGAAGAAATTGTCGAGCTTGTTAAGGGAAAAAGGAAAACTTCATCCCGTAAATTTTATCCGGGCTATATTCTTGTCCGGATGGAACTGGATGATGAAACCTGGCATATTATAAATGACACCGCCAAAGTCAGCGGATTTTTGGGTGGACGTGAAAAGCCGGCACCAATCTCCGATGAAGAGGCGGAAAACATACTGCAGCGTATGGAAGCCGGCAAGCTCAAACCGCAACCCAAATACTTTTTTGAATACGGCGACGAGATACGGGTCATTGCCGGCCCGTTTAAAAATTTTAACGGTACCGTTGAAGATGTCAATCCTGAAAAGGGCAAGATAAAGGTACTGGTGAGTATATTCGGGCGTTCAACACCGGTGGAACTGGAATTTGTTCAAGTAACAAAACTCTGATACGTCAAGCACATGTCCCGTATTAAGCGGCAGATTCCGGATATGGATACTAAAACGTATATTCAATGATGGGGAAAAGAAAGTGAAAACGGGATAAGAGTAAGATATCCCGCACCTGTCAAATTTATATCGGGGGAAACAAACAAATGGCAAAAAAGGTTATTGCTCAGATTAAACTTCAGGTAGAGGCTGGAAAAGCCAATCCGTCACCTCCCATAGGGCCGGCCCTGGGGCAGCACGGAGTAAACATAATGGATTTCTGCAAGGCTTTTAACGCACGGACTGCCAATGATGAAGGTATGATAATACCGGCGATTATAACTGTTTATCAGGATAGATCATATACTTTTATTACCAAAACACCGCCGGCCGCCATATTGCTCAAAAAGGCCGCCAAAATCGCAAGAGGAGCCGGCGATCCCAAACGGGACCGGGTCGGCAAGGTCACCAGGCAGCAAGTGGAAGAAATTGCAAATCTGAAAATGGTAGACTTAAATGCATATGACTTGGATGCGGCCTGCAAGATAATTGAAGGCACAGCCCGTAGTATGGGAATAGAAGTCGCTCAATAGTAAAGGAGTAAGTGAGATAAAATGCCGAAGCGGGGTAGGAAATACATAGAATCAAGTAAAAAAATAGATGTCCATACAAAGCATGATTTTTCCGATGTGATTGGAGCAGCCATCAATGCATCCTTCAGCAAGTTTGATGAAACTGTTGATGTTGCTGTACGGCTTGGCGTTGACCCTCGGCATGCCGATCAAATGGTCCGCGGAACGGTAGTTCTGCCTAATGGACTGGGCAAGGAAGTGAAGGTTCTTGTCTTTGCAAAAGGGGAAAAGGAGAAGGAAGCCCTGGATGCGGGAGCGGATTTTGCGGGAAGCGATGATCTGGTAGAAAAAATCAAAGACGGATGGTTCGGCTTTGATAAAGCCGTAGCCACTCCGGACATTATGGGCACTGTCGGAAAGATAGGCAGGATACTAGGCCCCAGAGGCCTGATGCCTAACGCCAAAACCGGAACCGTGACATTTGATATAACCAGGGCGGTTAATGAATTAAAGGCCGGTAAAATTGATTTCAGAGTCGAAAAAGCCGGTATTGTCCATGCGCCAATGGGCAAAGTTTCTTTTGGCGAAGAAAAGCTTGTGCAGAATATAGCCGCATTTTTTGAAACGATATTGCGGCTTAAACCTGCCTCAAGCAAAGGCACCTATCTTAAGTCGATTACAATTTCAACTACCATGGGGCCTGGCATTAAAATTGATCCGGCATTTGTTAAGGACCTGGTAAAATAGATTTAACAGTGATCATACCCGAATCTGTATTTTTTTAAGTTTCCGGAGCATAAATTCGATTTTGCCGGGGAAACTTAAAAAAATGTTTGGGGTTTAAATTTAGGATATACGGCTGATTTGACGGCCGTAAAATATCTGTCAAAGACCGTAGGCGCACTAATAAAGTGTTTAATCGGTTTCACCGGCCTGCCGAGACGGCAAAGTATCAAGAGATAACGATTAAATTTAAGCGAACTTTTTAATAGCGGTTCTTGCTTTATAAGTGCCTCCGGTTTTTACAAAAAAGAGAGGGGGTGTTGATTCCACAATGAAAATAGAAGAAAAGAAACAAATAAAATCAGACCTGCACGAGAGATTTTTAAAGTCTAAAGTTGTAATCCTGACAGATTACAAGGGGCTTGATGTAGCGTCTATAAGCAGCCTGCGCAGGAAACTGAAAGAAAAAAACGTTGAATTCAAGGTCGCCAAAAATTCTTTGCTTGCCAGGGCATCTGTCGAGACCGATGTCGAGGTGATAAAAGATGAATTTAAAGGCCCCAGCGGTATTGCTTTAAGTTATGACGACCCTGTTGCACCGGCAAAAATTTTGATGGATTTTGCACGTGACAACAAAAAATTTGAAATAAAAATTGGTGTAATGAACGGCAAGATACTGGATTTAAAACAAATTAAATCATTATCGGATTTGCCTTCACGAGAAATTTTGCTTGCCCAGGTTCTTTCGGCAATGAATGGTGTGCCGACAGCTCTGGTAAGGGCTCTTTCCGATGTTCCGGGCAGGATGTTAAATGTGCTGCAGGCCATCAAAGAACAGAAAGAAGCCGCCTGATAAAGATATGGACATGCCGCAAGGCAACCGTTACCTTATTTAAAACAATAAAAAATCGCTTTTAGAAAGATGATATAAAGTGGAGGAAAAAATGGCAGATATTACCAAAGATGACGTAGTTGAATTTATAGCAAACATGTCGGTTCTGGAACTTTCAGAGCTTGTAAAGGAAATGGAAGAAAAATTCGGTGTTTCAGCCGCTGCTCCTGTTGCCATGATGGCTGCCGGCCCGGCAGATGGCGGTGCTGCAGAGGCTGATGAACAAACCGAATTTGATGTTATTCTGACCGCGATAGGGGATAAAAAAATTCAGGTAATCAAGGAAGTCCGCGCTATCACCGGGCTGGGTCTCAAGGATGCCAAGGCTTTGGTTGATGAAGCCCCTAAGGCGGTTAAGGAGGGTCTCCCCAAAGAAGAGGCTGAAAAAATCAAGGAGCAACTGGAAGGTGCCGGTGCTCAGGCTGAACTCAAATAATCAGATTAACTGAAAAAACAGCAGGTGATGGATTTTATAATATTGTTTGTCTCGGGATCTGAACTCTACGCCAAAGTGACACAGCCATATATTCCCCGGCAATGATTGTTATGGATTTCATCACCTTGCCGTTCGCGTTCGTTTAAAACGGCAATTTCCCTTCAATATTCAATATGGGTGCCAGGCTCGAAATTTTGATATCAGAGTATTTTTTTGTCAGCCTCGTAATTTTCCATGACTTTCTGTGTTATAGAATTTTGCCTTCCTTGAAAATGGAGAAATAACCTGATTTTGAGTGAACACGTTGCCCCCAGATAGCATTTTTTATTATATTACCCAACGCTTTATTTTACAACAAAAATAATCCGAAAACCTATAGATTTTGGAGAAGTCATGTCGGAAAGACTCATGTCGAATAAACGCATAAGGAAAAATTTCGGTAAAATACGGAAAATTATTGAAATTCCGGATCTTATCGGGATGCAGCGTGAATCTTTTAGCCGGTTTTTGCAAATCGATGTGCCGGTTGAAAAACGGCGGGATATCGGATTACAGGCGGTGTTCAATTCCGTTTTTCCGATTAAGGATTTCACGGGGAGTGCGTCTCTTGAATTCGTATCCTACCGTTTCAGCGAGATAAAACACAGCGAAGAGGAATGTGTTCATCGCGGGATGACCTATGACCTGCCCGTGCGGATCACCGTGAGGCTGGTTGTTTATGATATAGATAAGGAAACCGGTTCCTCAAATATCAGGGATATAAAGGAACAGGAAATCTATTTCGGTACCATTCCGCTGATGACGGCCAAAGGCACTTTTATCATTAACGGCACGGAAAGAGTTGTGGTGAGTCAGCTTCATCGGTCTTCCGGCGTATTTTTTGATCATGATAAAGGGAAAACGCATTCCAGCGGTAGAATAATATATACGTCCAGAATCATACCTGTCCGCGGATCATGGATTGATATGGAAATTGATCCCAAAGATGTTGTATATACCCGGATTGACAGGCGGCGAAAATTTCCGGTTACTATCCTTTTCAAGGCCTTTGGATATACTACTGAAGATTTGCTGGCATATTTTTACAAGACGGAAAAAATATTCATCAAGGGCAAGCGTTACTATAAAAAATTTGACGAAGCATTGCTCAAGGGCAAGCGTGCCGGCCGGGAGGTCAAGGACCCGGAAACCGGCGATATCATCGTTAAACAGGGACGAATATTTACCATACGGGCGATTCGGCAGATGAAAGCCTCCAATATAGAACTGATTCCCATATCAGAGGAGGATGTCATTGGTAAATATTTTGCCGGGGGGATCCAGTATCCTGTGTCCGGCCAGAGCATCGCATCTGCGAACGATCTGGTGGATGAGGACATACTGGCCCAATTCACGGATGCCGGGATTACGGAATTTGATCTGCTTTTTATAGACGGCGTTACCTCCAGTGACTGTATCAGAAAGACGCTGCTGCTGGACAAGGTTGAAAACAAAGAAGAAGCGCTTATCGAGATTTACCGCCGGCTCCGGCCCGGAAACCCGGCAACGCCTGAGGTGGCCCAGGACTTTGTTGATCACCTTTTCTTTAAATCCTCTTATTATGATCTTTCCGGCGTAGGGCGATTGAAAATTAATCTGCGGCTGGGTATCGATACGCCCGTATCCGTCCGGACACTTCGCAGAGAAGATATTCTGCTTACGACCAGAACTCTCGTAGAACTGCGTGACACACAGGGCATGGTCGACGATATTGATCATCTTGGAAATCGTCGTGTGCGGGCAGTGGGTGAATTGCTTGAAAATCAGTACCGGATTGGACTGGTAAGGATGGAGCGTGCCATAAAAGAGCGAATGAGCCTGCAGGAGGTTGATGCGCTGATGCCGCATGACCTGGTTAATCCTAAACCGGTCACCGCCGTAGTCAAAGAATTTTTTGGTACCAGCCAACTGTCGCAATTTATGGACCAGACCAATCCGCTTTCCGAGACAACTCATAAAAGAAGACTCAGTGCACTGGGCCCCGGAGGCCTGACACGTGAAAGGGCCGGTTTTGAAGTAAGGGACGTGCATCCATCCCATTATGGAAGGATTTGCCCGATTGAGACGCCCGAAGGACCCAATATCGGCCTGATCGTGTCGCTTGGGACCTATGCACGGGTGAATGATTTTGGATTTATCGAGACGCCCTACAGGGTGGTCAAAGATGCAAAGGTTACCAGTGAAGTTAAATTTTTGAGTGCCTTTGAGGAGAAAATGCATCCCATTGCCCAGGCCAATGCACCGGTTAACGACAAGTGGGAATATGTGAACCCCATGGTTACATCACGGATCGCCGGTGATTTTATGATGGTGAAGCGTGAAGATATCGAGATGATGGATATATCGCCTAATCAGTTGGTCAGTGTGTCGGCGTCATTGATTCCATTTCTGGAAAATGATGATGCCAACCGGGCGTTGATGGGATCCAACATGCAGCGGCAGGCCGTGCCGCTCATCGTAAGCGAAGCTCCAATCGTGGGTACCGGAATTGAATGTGTTGTTGCCAAAGATTCGGGTGTAACCGTTGTCGCCAGGCAGAGCGGAGTGGTGGTCGATATGGATGCGTCCCGAATTGTTGTGCGCCATGACAATCCCGGCGAAAACGGTGACTCCGGTTCCCCTGCGACAATATACAGTCTTTCCAAATTTATCAGATCGAACCAGAACACCTGCTTTAATCATCGTCCCATAGTGCAAAAGGGCCAGCACGTAGAGGCCGGCGAGATCATTGCCGATGGACCTGCCACGGAAAAAGGCGAACTTGCCCTTGGAAAAAACGTCACGGTGGCTTTCATGCCCTGGGGCGGATACAATTTTGAAGATTCGATTCTTGTCAGTGAACGACTTGTCAGAGACGGAACTTATACATCGGTACACATCGAAGAATTTGAAGTTGTTTCCAGAGACACCAAACTTGGCAAGGAAGAAGTTACCAGAGATATACCCAATGTCGGAGAAGATGCGCTGAAAGATCTGGATGACAGCGGTATTATCAGACTGGGCGCCGAGGTAGGCCAGGGAGATGTTCTGGTCGGGAAAATCACCCCCAAGGGCGAAACACAGCTCAGCCCTGAAGAAAAACTTCTCCGTGCGATTTTCGGCGAAAAGGCCGGTGATGTCAAAGACACCTCTCTTCGGGTGCCGCCCGGAGTCGAGGGTATCGTGGTGGATGTCAAGGTGTTTTCCCGAAAAGGTGTTCACAAGGATGACCGTGCCCGATTTATTGAAGATGAAGAGATCGCAGCGCTGGAAGAAGACCGTGCCGATGAACTGGCTATTATCGAGGAGGTCGCCCGTGAACAGGTGGCAGAGCTGATAATCAATCAGACCAGTGCGGTTTCTCTGAAAAAGGGTAGAAAAGTGTTGATCGCCAAAGACAGCATCATAGATTCCGAAACCTTGGCGGGTATTCCAATGGCACAGATGGAGGGCCTTGTTCTGCAGGATTCTACCCTATCCGGACCACTTCATGATCTGCTTGAGCGATACCGCGATCAGCGGGAAGTTTGCCGTCGGAATTTTGATAACAGGGTAAGCCAATATGAGAAGGGGGCTGACCTGCCGCCGGGCGTAATTAAAATGGTCAAGGTTTATGTGGCCATGAAGAGAAAATTATCGGTGGGAGATAAAATGGCCGGCCGTCACGGTAACAAGGGGGTTGTTTCCAGAATACTTCCTCGTGAAGACCTGCCGTATTTTGAAGACGGGACACCGGTCGATATGGTTTTAAACCCGCTGGGCGTTCCGTCGCGTATGAACGTGGGACAGGTGCTTGAAATTCATCTTGGACGAGCGGCAAAAGGCCTTGGCGATCAGATAAACCGTTTTCTGGAAGAAAAAAAATATCAGGAATTGAGGAAAAAACTTAAACGGATTTTTGATGATCAACAATCCGTTCAGACGATTGACGGGATGGACGATAAAGAACTCGACCAATTTGCCCGGTATTATCAAGACGGAGTTCATATGGCGACACCGGTTTTTGACGGAGCCAAGGAAAAAGAGATTAAAGATTTGTTGCAGGAGGGCGGACTCGATATTTCCGCGCAGGTTACACTATGTGACGGGCGCACCGGGGATCAATTTAAGGAGAAAATTACAGTCGGTACGATGTATATGTTAAAGCTCCATCATCTGGTTGATGACAAGATCCATGCCCGGTCGATTGGTCCTTATTCACTTGTGACTCAGCAGCCCCTTGGCGGTAAAGCCCAGTTCGGTGGGCAGCGCCTGGGCGAAATGGAAGTCTGGGCCATGGAAGCCTATGGTGCAGCCCATGCCCTGCAGGAATTTTTAACGGTTAAATCGGATGATATGGCCGGGAGAACCCGTATGTATGAAAAAATCGTTAAAGGTCAAAATACCCTGGAGCCAGGGATACCGGAATCTTTCAGAGTGTTGACCAAAGAATTGATGAGTTTGGGGTTGGACGTTAATCTTATAGAAGGTAAATAGCCGTGTCCGTCCGGAAATGGTCTTTTCGGAGTCTCGCAGGCTCGTTTATCTGCCCATCTCATCGTTATGTGCTGTGAAACGAATGCCTTGATTTTGAACAGATAAGCGCAGACTTTGAAAATTCTCATTTTTGGATGGGCTCTAAATTGAACTTGCAATAATCGATTTTTTTCATTGATCTGCGCACGCCTCTTTGTAGACACCGCTTAATTTGGGTAATTAAGGAGAATATTTTGGAAACTCTATACGATTTTTTCGCTAAACCAAAAGATCCACGGCTTTACAGCGGAGTTAGGGTTGCCTTGGCTTCCTCGGAACAGATTCACCAGTGGTCGTATGGTGAGATAAAGAAGCCGGAAACGATCAATTATCGGACGTTCAAACCGGAAAGGGATGGTTTGTTCTGTGCGAAAATATTTGGCCCCATCAAGGATTACGAGTGTAATTGCGGAAAATACAAACGCATGAAGCACAGAGGGGTCATATGTGAAAAATGTGGTGTCGAGGTAATCCAGTCCAAGGTTCGTAGAGAACGGATGGGCCATATCAAACTGGCTGCCCCGGTATCGCATATCTGGTTTTTGAAGAGTCTGCCAAGCAAGATAGGCAATCTGCTTGATATGACCCTCAAAAATATGGAAAAAGTACTATATTTTGACAGTTATATCGTCACCGATCCCAAAGATACCGGTTTGAGCCGGTGTCAAATGTTATCCGACAGCAAGTATAACGAAGCGCGTGAAATGTATGGGGCCAAATTTGAGGCCGGGATCGGGGCCGAAGCCGTCAAGCAGCTCCTGGAAAGCCTTGATTTGAGTGCAATTCAAAAAGAGCTGAAGGTCGATATCAAATCAACCGGCTCCGACGCCAAGCGTAAAAAGCTGGCCAAAAGATTAAAAATCGTAGACGCCTTTCTACGTTCCGGAATAAACCCGGCCTGGATGATCATGGATGTTATTCCCGTGTTGCCGCCGGATTTGCGTCCGCTTGTTCCCCTGGAAGGAGGGCGGTTTGCAACATCTGATCTAAACGATCTTTACCGCCGGGTGATTAATCGTAATAATCGTTTGAAGCGCCTCATCGACCTTAAAGCGCCGGATATTATCGTCCGTAATGAAAAACGGATGCTACAGGAATCCGTGGATGTTCTCTTTGACAACGGGCGGCATGGCCGTGTTATTACGGGAACCAACAAGCGCCCCCTGAAATCTTTGAGCGATACCTTGAAGGGCAAGCAGGGGCGTTTTCGTCAGAATCTTCTAGGCAAGAGGGTGGATTATTCCGGACGTACGGTTATTACCGTCGGGCCGGAACTGAGGTTGCACCAGTGCGGGTTACCCAAAAAATTGGCTTTGGAACTTTTCAAGCCTTTTATTTACTCCCGGTTGGAGCAGAAGGGACTGGTCTCAACGGTCAAAAGTGCCAAGAAAATGGTAGAACGGGAACTGCCCGAAGTCTGGGATACCCTGGATGAAGTCGTCAGGGAATGTCCGATTATGCTTAATCGCGCGCCTACGCTGCATCGGTTGGGAATTCAGGCATTCGAGCCGACTCTGATTGAAAGCAAAGCCATCCAGTTGCATCCGCTGGTCTGTACGGCCTTTAATGCTGATTTTGACGGTGATCAGATGGCGGTGCATATACCTCTTTCCGTGGAATCCCAGATCGAAGCCAGGGTATTGATGCTGTCCAGTAATAATATTCTGACACCGGCAAACGGGAGCCCCATTATCGTTCCGAGCCAGGATATTGTTCTGGGGCTTTATTATATGACCCGTGGAATGAGGGGCTGCTCAGGAGAGGGGAAAATCTTTTCCAGTCTGGAGGAGGTTCGGTGCGCATATGATTCAAAGGCCGTTGACCTGCATGCCGAAATAAAAGTGCGAATGGAAAAGCAGCGCATCGAAACCACTGTCGGACGGATTTTATTGTGGGAGATAATTCCTAAAAATATTATAATGGTCATGCGCCACATCATGGTTGCCACGGAAGAAGCTGCTGCCGAAGCCCTTTCGGAATTGGAGCAGGGAATCGATTTTAAAATTATTGTTGAGAAACGCTCGCAGAGCCCGGATCGTGAAAAAGAAGGACACTTAGGCCTCCTGCGGGAAGATGAATTTTGTCGGGTTTTCAATGTGCAGGAGGAAGATGCGTCCGAAGTATTCAACCTGGAACCCGGGAATTACAGTAAGGTGATATTATCCGGCGGTCAATACCATATTTTTGACATTATGGAAAAACACTCGGAAATTCCTTTTGAAATGGTAAACCGGATTATGGATAAAAAAGCCCTGCGGGAACTGATAGATTATGCCTATCGAAACCTGGGTCCCAAGACAACGGTAATCCTTGCCGACCGACTCAAGGACATCGGCTATCGCTATTCAACCGAAGGCGGTTTGAGTATCTCCATCGATGCCATGATTATACCGCCCACCAAATGGGGTATGTTGAAAAATGCCGAACGAAAGGTTGCTGAAATAGAGCACCAATACACCGAGGGGCTAATCACGCAGGGGGAAAAATATAACAAGGTCGTGGACATCTGGGCCAAGGCCACCGATGATATTGCCAATGAAATGATGGCGGCGATGAAGTTGAATCCGGTTCTGGATAAAGACGGCGGTTTTATCAAAGATAAAGAGGGTAACATTGTTGCTCAGGAAAGTTTTAACCCGATCTATATGATGGCTGATTCGGGCGCTCGGGGCAGTAAAGACCAGATGCGTCAGCTCGCAGGAATGCGTGGTTTGATGGCCAAACCTTCGGGGGAGATTATAGAGACGCCGATTACCGCAAATTTCCGGGAAGGCCTTTCAGTCCTGCAATATTTTATTTCAACTCACGGAGCCCGTAAAGGGCTTGCCGATACAGCTCTGAAGACGGCCAATTCAGGTTACCTGACGCGACGGCTGGCGGATGTGGCACAGGATTCCGCCGTTCTTGAAGATGACTGCGGCACCATGATGGGCGTTGAGGTTGAAGCCCTGGTGGAGGGCGGCGAGGTGATTCAGCCTCTCGGCGATCGTATTCTTGGGCGTGTGAGCCTTGAAGATATAGTAGATCCTTTCACGGATGAAATTCTTGTCAATGCCAATGATGAGATTGATGAAAAAGCGGTCGCCAGAGTCGAAAAATCCGGACTACCCAGCATCAAGATCAGATCGGTCCTCACATGTAGAACAAAGCACGGTGTGTGCGCCAAGTGTTACGGACGGGATCTGGCCTACGGCAGAACTGTTGAAATCGGCCAGGCGGTTGGTATTCTGGCTGCCCAGTCCATCGGTGAACCGGGTACTCAGTTGACAATGCGGACCTTTCATATCGGCGGTACTGCCAGCCGAAGGGTTGAACAGGCCGATATCCGGGCCAGGATTGACGGAATTATTAAGTTTACCGACCTGCATGTTGTGAAAAATGCGGAAAATGAATTTGTCGTTATGAACCGACGGGGTGGAGATTTTGCCATCGTCAGCGAAAGCGGCCGTGAGCATGAACGTTTCCCTGTTATTTACGGTGCCCATGTTCTGGTTGAGGAGGGACAGACTGTAAAAGCAGGAGACCTTCTGGCCACCTGGGACCCCTTTACCACACCGATTATTACCGAAGTTGACGGAAAAGTTAAATTCGGGGATGTCGCCCTTGGGAAAACGCTGCAGGAAAAAGTCGACCCGGTGACAGGTAAATCAAGTCACACGATCATTGAATCCAAAAACGTGGAAGATCGTCCCAGGATTTCCATTAAGAACGCCAAGGGTAAAACCGCCGGAGTGCCGGGCTCATCGGGAGTTGCACGTTACGCACTGCCGGTGAATGCTATTATACTGGTTGAAGAGGGGGACGAGGTCCATGCCGGTGATATTGTTGCCAAGCTGCCGAGGGCAACTACCAAGACCAAGGATATCACAGGCGGGTTGCCGAGAGTTGCCGAGCTTTTTGAGGTTCGCAAACCCAAAGAAATTGCCGTGCTTAGCGAGATTGACGGTTATGTTTCGATTGGAAAGGCGACAAAAAAGGGAAAGCAGAAGGTCACCGTAACGCCGGTGGATGTCGGTGAGGCCAAAGAGTATCTTATTCCCGCAGGTAGATATATTAATGTGTATGAGGGGGATTATGTGCGGGCCGGTGAGCCTCTTATAGGCGGCTCGGCCATTCCTCAGGACATTCTCAATATAAAGGGAGAGCTCTCCCTTGCACGCTATCTTGTGGATGAGGTACAGGAAGTTTATCGTCTGCAGGGTGTGCGTATTAATGATAAGCATATTGAGGTTATCGTACGACAAATGATGAGCAGGGTTAAGATCCTGGATGCCGGAGACAGCGATTTTATTGCAGATGAACAGGTAAGCCGTACCAAATTTGAAGAAACCAATAACGCCATCGTTGAAAAAGGCGGAATGGCAGCGGTTGCCGAATCTTTGATTCTGGGTATTACCAAGGCATCACTGAGCACTGACAGCTTTATATCCGCCGCTTCATTTCAGGAAACGACAAAAGTTCTTGCGGATGCGAGCATTGCCGGGGCCATCGATAATCTCAGAGGCCTCAAGGAAAACGTTATTATGGGCAGACTGGTTCCTGCCGGTACCGGGATGCCTGAGTACGGCAAGGTTGAAATCGAGTCGGTCTAAAGCGATCAGGACCGTCGGATGGAATTATAAAAAATAGTTTATTTGAAAACAAAATGCTTGACATTCAGATGCCGGGCGTATACATATCGGCTTTTTATTGAACCGGTAAAAGTTTCAAGAACAATAGATCATGCGAGGAGAGTATGCCGACCATTAACCAGCTAGTCAGAATGGGCAGGAAAAGGGCTAAAAAGAAAACCAACACTCCTGCCCTTAAAGGTGCTCCCCAGAAAAGGGGAGTGTGTACGCGAGTCTATACATCAACACCTAAAAAGCCGAATTCCGCTTTGCGGAAGGTCGCGAGGGTAAGGCTGACTACCGGCATTGAGGTGACGGCATATATCCCCGGAATCGGACATAATCTTCAGGAGCATTCAATTGTCCTGGTCCGCGGCGGTCGTGTTAAGGATCTTCCCGGTGTCAGATATCATGTTGTAAGGGGTACGCTGGATACGCTTGGAGTGGAAGATCGAAAACAGGGCCGATCCAAATATGGCGCCAAGAAGCCTAAATAACGGTATTTTGGGCATGCGGTTTTTAATTAATAGCAAAACAGATGGTTGATGGTGTGATTTATGCCAAGAAGAAGAGAAGTGCCGGAACGGGTCATTTTGACCGATTCCAGATACAACAACAAACTGGTGGCGAAGTTCATAAAATCAATAATGCGGGATGGCAAAAAAAGTACCGCGGAATCACTGCTTTACAATGCTTTTGATATTATAGAAAAAAAAGCCGGCGAGACACCGGTTAAAATATTTGAAAAGGCAATTGAGAATGTCAGACCGGCTATCGAGGTGAAGTCACGTCGGGTCGGCGGTTCAACATACCAGGTGCCGACAGAGGTGAGGCCCTCACGCAGAACGGCTCTGGGTATTCGGTGGATTATCGCTTTCGCAAGGAACAGAGCTGAAAAAGGGATGGCTCAAAAACTTGCTGCGGAATTCCTTGATGCCGCCAATAATCGAGGCGCTTCCATCAAAAAGCGGGAAGACACGCACAAAATGGCTGATGCCAATAAGGCATTTGCGCATTATCGCTGGTAATTGCCGGTTTTAATTTGAAATTAAGTCCTAAAATATAAGCAACATGTAGTACCTGTTGTGACAGGCTCTGCAGGTGCCTGTCCTTAAAAAGGGGGTATGAGAGATGGCAAAGGAAAAGTATGAGCGTACGAAGCCGCATGTGAATGTGGGCACCATAGGTCATATAGATCATGGGAAGACCACGTTAACGGCAGCCATAACCAAGCACAGCGGGTTAAAGGGCCTGGCGGAGTTTGTACCATTTGATCAGATAGACAAGGCGCCCGAGGAAAAAGAACGTGGTATCACCATCGCTACGGCCCATGTGGAATATGAGACGGTTATGCGGCATTATGCCCATGTGGACTGTCCCGGGCATGCGGATTATATCAAGAACATGATTACGGGTGCTGCCCAGATGGACGGAGCGATTCTGGTGGTGGGTGCGGATGACGGTCCCATGCCCCAGACGCGGGAGCATATACTGCTTGCCCGGCAGGTAGGTGTACCGCGCATTGTGGTATTTTTAAACAAATGCGACATGGTGGATGATGAGGAACTGATCGAACTGGTGGAACTGGAGCTTCGCGAGCTTCTGGACAAGTATGATTTCCCCGGTGATGATACGCCGATTATCCGCGGCAGTGCGTTAAAGGCGCTTGAGAGTGATGATCCGGACGGCGAGGAGGCCAAGTGTATTTTCGAGCTGATGGATGCGATCGACTCGTATATACCGGAGCCGGAGCGGGATGTGGACAAACCGTTTTTGATGCCGATAGAAGATGTATTTTCCATATCGGGTCGGGGTACGGTTGTAACCGGTCGTGTTGATCGTGGGATCATCCATGTGGGTGATGCAGTGGAGATTGTTGGTATCCGGCCGACGGCCAAGACGGTTTGTACGGGCGTAGAGATGTTCCGGAAATTGCTGGATGAAGGTCAGGCCGGGGACAACGTGGGTCTTTTAATACGGGGCACCAAGCGTGAAGAAGTGGAGCGTGGTCAGGTGGTTGCGATACCGGGTTCGATTACACCGCATACCAATTTCAAGGCCGAGGTGTATATTTTAAGCAAAGAGGAAGGTGGACGCCATACGCCGTTTTTCAATGGGTATCGGCCGCAGTTTTATTTTCGGACCACCGATGTTACGGGTATATTGAAGCTCCCCGAGGGAGTGGAGATGATCATGCCCGGAGACAATGTAACGATTACGGCTGAATTGATCACGCCGATAGCCATGGAAAAAGAGCTCAGGTTTGCAATCCGGGAAGGCGGCCGAACCGTTGGCGCCGGAGTGGTGAGCGAGATAATCGAGTAAAAAGTGAGAATGATATCATGTTGATGAATTCAAAGATCCGGATCCGGCTTAAGGCTTACGATTACAAACTTCTTGACCAGAGTGCGGTTGATATATCCGATACTGCCAAAAAAACAGGTGCCAAGGTTGTCGGTCCGATTCCATTGCCCACCCGGATTAATAAATATTGTGTGCTGCGTTCCCCTCATATTGACAAAAAATCGAGGGAACAATTTGAGATAAGAACTCATAAGAGGATGCTGGATATTCTGGAACCTACTCAGCAGACTGTCGACGCACTGATGAAACTGGATCTTTCTCCGGGAGTCGATGTCGAAATTAAATTGTAATATTGGGAACAGTGTAGCTATGAATAGAGGACTGATTGGAAAGAAATTGGGGATGATGAACCTGTTTTCCCAGGAAGGCAACATAATCCCGGTAACCGTTGTTCAGGTGGGGCCATGTACGGTTACGCAGGTCAAAACCATGGGCAAGGATGGATATAACGCAATTCAGCTTGGATTTGGAGAAAGAAAGAAAACTTCAATAAACAAGCCGTTGCAGGGCCATTATGAAAAGAGCGGCGGAACACCCTATGAGTTACTCAGGGAGTTCAAGGTGGATGAATCTGAAAAATATGAAACGGGTCAGAGCATAACGGTGGACATGTTTGCCGCCGGAGAACTGGTCGATGTTTCCGGCAGGACAAAGGGAAGAGGATTTTCCGGGGTCATCAAGCGTCACGGATTTTCCGGTGGTAGAAAAACCCATGGGAGTAAAAGCCATAGAATTCCCGGATCCATTGGTTGCAGCGCCTGGCCTGCAAAAGTAATAAAAGGTAAGAAAATGCCCGGTCGGTATGGCTATGACCGTAAAACCACCCAGAACCTTAAGATTGTCGATATCCGTTTTGAGGAAAATCTGATTCTTTTGAAGGGTGCCGTACCGGGAAGTAAAAACTCAATCGTCACGATCCAGAAGAAGCAAGCATTGATTCGCAAGTAAATTAGATCGGCTAAATTGGTAAGCGTGAATTCGATTAAAAATAAACATAGATTAGACGGGTAGATTATGGCTGTCCTAGATGTTTTAAATATGAAAGGTGAAAAAGTATCCGAAGTTGAGCTTGTTGATACTATTTTCAATATTTCGGTAAAAGCCAGCGTGTTGCATGAAGTCGTTACCATGCAGCTTGCTAAGAAACGATCAGGAAGCGCTTCTGTCAAGCATAGAAGTGATATAACGGGTAGTGGAAAAAAGCTTTTTCGACAAAAAGGAACCGGCCGCGCCAGAAGGGGAGACATCAAATCTCCCTTGCTAAGAGGGGGCGGCAGTGTTTTTGGCCCTGATCCAAGGTCGTATGCGTATAAGGTTCCCAAGAAAGTCAGAAAGCTGGCACTGAAAATGGCCCTGAGCAGCAAGCTTGATCTTGACGAAATTGTTGTTTTGAATGAGTTTGAGCTTGGGCGGATCAAAACAAAAGATGTGTCGGAAACATTGAAGACTCTGGGTTTGAAGAATGCCTTGATTGTAACGGAGAAAGAGAACGAAAAACTTGAAATTTCTTCAAGAAATATTCCCGGCATAAAGGTGCTTCGATCCGCTGGACTCAATGTATATGATATATTAAAATATGAAAAATTGATTTTGATCGAACCTTCCGTAAAGGAAATTGAAGGGAGGCTAACCGTATGATTCAATATAAAATTATAAAAAGGCCTTTAATTACTGAAAAGACAAATATCCAAAAAGAAGAGTACAATAAGGTTACGTTCGAAGTCGATGGCAGCGCAAATAGAGTTGAAATAAGACGTGCCGTAGAAAAAATATTTAATGTCAGGGTCGCAAACGTCAGAACCATGCAGGTCAGAGGCAAGGTAAAAAGACGGGGGAAAATTCTTGGGAAACGAAGAAATTGGAAAAAAGCGATTGTAACATTGATGGCAGGTGAGCGAATCGAATTTTTTGAAGGTGTTTAAAGCTAGGAGCTTAAAATGGCGGTAAAGAGAGTAAAACCTACATCTCCGGGACGGCGGTTTCAGATGTTTTCATCTTTCGAAGAGATAACAACTTCGAATTCTGAAAAAAGCCTGCTTAAGGCAATCCGGAAAAATGGTGGGCGAAATGCCAACGGAAGAATCACCTGCCGACATCGGGGGGGCGGTCATAAACGTTTCTACCGTATCATTGACTTTAAGAGAAACAAAATCGGAATACCGGCCAGGGTAGCATCTATAGAGTATGATCCCAATCGCAGTGCCCGCATCGCTCTGTTGCATTATGTCGACGGTGAAAAGCGGTATATTCTTGCACCCCTTAATCTTTCTGTCGGTGATATGATATTGTCCGGCCCGGACGCTGATATACAGCCCGGTAATGCCCTGCCACTTGGTAATATCCCTTTGGGAACGCATATCCACAATATCGAATTGCGTCTGGGCAAGGGCGGGCAAATTGTAAGAAGCGCCGGAACTTTTGCCCAATTGATGGCCAAAGAAGATAAATATGCTCAGGTCAAGCTTCCTTCAGGGGAGGTCCGGATGGTCCTGATTAAATGCATGGCCACCGTAGGACAAATTGGAAATACGGAACATGACAGCATTGAGCTTGGAAAAGCCGGAAGATCAAGATACCTTGGAAGGCGCCCAAGCGTTCGCGGGGTCGCTATGAATCCCGTCGACCACCCCATGGGCGGTGGAGAGGGACGCTCCTCCGGTGGGCGTCATCCGTGCAGTCCATGGGGGATGCCCACCAAGGGATACCGGACGCGCAAAAACAAGAGCACGGACCGTTACATAATGAAAAGACGTACAAAGAAATAAATATCCGCTGAAACGTTTTAGCTTAATCTGAGAGCAGTCGATCAAAATATATCGCAGGAGAGAATATGCCACGATCTTTAAAAAAAGGTCCATATATTGAATCTAAATTATTGAACAAAGTATTGGCGGTTCAGGAGAATCGAAGTAATAAGGTAATAAAAAGCTGGTCCAGGCGGTCAACAATTATTCCTGAAATGGTTGGTGTAACACTGGCAATACACAACGGGAGAAAATTTGTACCGGTATTTATTTCCGAAAATATGGTAGGACATAAACTCGGTGAATTTTCACCAACCAGGACTTTTTATGGGCATGCTGGTGATAGGAAATCGAAATTGAAGCAGTAGGATTGGAGAATAAGAGGATGTCTGACATGCAGGTCAAAGCAGTTGCGAGATATGTTCGTATTTCGCCGCAGAAAGTCCGGAAAATTATCGGTGCTGTGAAGGGAAAACCGGTTGAAACCGGTTTGAATGCACTGAAATTTATGCCGCAGAAGGCGGCTGGAATAGTTGAGAAGGTCGTCAGATCGGCTGTTGCAAATTCCGATCAACATCCTGATATGGATATAGATTCTCTACTAATCAGTAATGTCATCGTGGACCAGGGGCCGACAGCTAAGCGTTTTAGAGCAAGGGCACGGGGGCGTGGTGCTCGTATTTTGAAAAAGACCAGCCATATCACGGTAATTTTAACTGAAGACTCGCCAGAGTAAAGAGGAGGACAGAGCTTGGGCCAGAAAGTTAATCCTATAGGACTGCGATTGGGAATTGTAAAAACATGGGAATCCCGTTGGTATGCCGGGAAAAATTATTCCGATTACATCCTCGAAGATTTTAAAATAAGAAAATTCCTGAAGAAAAAAATATACCATGCCGGTATTTCCAAAATAGAAATTGAGCGCTCGGCCAAAAGGATACGGCTGCGGATATTTACGGCCCGTCCCGGAATCGTGATCGGCAAAAAGGGATCTGAGATTGAGAAGCTCAAAAAAGAGATCGAGAAGCAGGTCTCCCGGGAAGTCATGATTGATATTCAGGAGGTTCGAAAACCTGAACTGGATGCTCAACTGGTTGCCGAAAACGTGGCGCTTCAGATCGAAAGAAGGGTTGCTTTCAGAAGGGCAATGAAAAGAGGTGTGTCCTCGGCTATGAGATTCGGGGCCAAGGGCGTAAAAATAATATGCTCCGGAAGACTTGGGGGCGCCGAAATGGCCAGAAGGGAATGGTATCACGAGGGCAGAGTACCGCTGCATACACTCAGGGCGGACATTGATTATGGCTTCATAGAGGCTAAAACAACCTATGGCATCATAGGTGTAAAGGTCTTTGTTTTTAACGGTGAAATACTAAAAAAAGATGCAGTCGCTTCAAGCGTCAAGTAGCAAGGAGATAAAGAGATGCTTAGCCCTAAAAAAGTAAAGTACCGCAAGAGACAGAAAGGCAGAATGAAAGGGGCTGCTCACCGGGGAAACACTTTAAGCTTCGGGGAATTCGGTCTTATGGCTACCGAATGCGGTAAATTGAGTTCCAAACAAATTGAGGCCGCACGAATTGCAATGACTCGGCATGTAAAGCGTGGCGGGAAAATGTGGATTAGAATTTTCCCTGATAAATCTTTTACTAAAAAACCCGCTGAAGTAAGAATGGGCAAGGGAAAAGGTGCTCCTGAAGGTTGGATAGCAGTGATCCGTCCGGGCAGAATTTTGTATGAAATGGGGGGAATCTCCAAGGAAATGGCCAAAGAAGCAC
>Ga0207996_1001112_pt1 | contig 20055 bp, 16 predicted proteins | sample AntAceMetag02UKG_FD_184773 | JGI IMG/M metagenome (GOLD analysis project Ga0207996, IMG submission 184773) | Saline lake microbial communities from Ace Lake, Antarctica - Antarctic Ace Lake Metagenome 02UKG (SPAdes) (version 2) | ecosystem: Environmental > Aquatic > Non-marine Saline and...
GAAGGTGCACCGGAAGAAACGAAACGCTGGTCACTGAGGGATATCGATCTGGGTCCGGGCTTCCGGGCGGCTTTGGCGGTGGAGATGACGAATCCATCTTCCGGTAAAGATATTTTAACCCGATTCAGGCAATATCGCCGGTGAAAACCATGGGGATGAGTATGGTGGAAGGGTTACTTCTGAAATAGCCCATATTTCACAATGGCGTAAACGGCTGTTAAGCCGTCTTTCCAGCCGATTTTCTTTCCTTCCTCGTAAGTTCTGCCGTAATAGGAGATGCCGACTTCGTATACCCGACATTTTGTTTTGGCGATTTTGGCGGTCAATTCGGGTTCGATGCCGAAGCGGTTTTGTTCGAGGGTAATATCCTTAATGATGTCCGTCCTGAAAACTTTGTAACAGGTTTCCATATCCGTCAGGTTCAGGTTGGTGAACATGTTGGAAAGAAGTGTGAGCAACCGGTTGCCCACGTAATGCCAGAACAGGTGAACCCTGTGGGGACCGCCGCCCATGAATCGGGAACCATAAACCACATCGGCCTTTCCATCTAAAATGGGTCCCAGCAGCTTGGGGTACTCCATGGGGTCATATTCCAGATCGGCATCCTGGATTATCACGATGTCACCGGTGACATGGTGAAGACCGGACCTTATGGCCGCGCCCTTTCCCATATTCCCGTCATGATAAACGGCTTTGGCGACCTTTTCCCCCAGCTTTTCACGGATCAGTTCCGTTGTGCCGTCACTGGAAGCGTCATCCACCAGGATAATTTCCTTATCTTCCACGGGGGAATCCATGACACGTTGAAGCAGTGAGGGCAGGTGGGCTTTTTCATTATAGCAGGGGATGATAATGGATAGCTTCATGAGAGATTGTCTCCGAATAAGGCTTTCATTTCCAGCGCCAGGTGATCAAGCTTGCGATTATTTTTGCGCATTTAAGGCGTAAAGGCAAGCTGAACGTGGCAATCAATTTTTTGGCCTTGACGGGTGCCCTTTGAAATTCGATAATACCCCGTGAATTTTGAGAAAATATTACCGGTTTTTTGAAAACTTATGGAGGTTTGTTTATGATGCATCAAAAAACGATGGATCCTGAGCTTTTGAATATGGTTCTGGATACCATTGATAAATTAGAAAAAGAAAAGCTTTCCGTTGACACAAAACTCGAAATGGATCGCCTGGGAACTTTTCCAACCGAGTTGATCCGGTTTATGCTGGGTCCGGATATCGCGCTCCACCTCATTTTTATTCCGGAAGAATACGGGGGCCTGGGCGCAGGCGCCACGGAAATTGCCATCGTCAGCGAGCGGATGGCCAAGATGGACCTGGCGGTGGCCACCTCTTTTCTGGCGATCTGCCTGGGAATGGACCCCATTCGGGTGGGCTCCACACCGGAACAGAAAGAAAAGTATATCGGAAAGATTGCCGATGAAGGGTTGGTGGTTGCTTACGGCGTTACAGAGCCTGAGGCGGGCAGCAATGTTCAGTCGCTCAAGACCAAGGCGGTACGTGTTCCGGATGAAACAGGCCAGGTGAAAGGATACCGGATCAACGGCCAGAAACAATTCATCACCAACGGCGGTGTGGCACAACTTTACACCATTTTGGCCGATGCGCCGGACGGCCCCTCTTTCTTCATCGTTCCGGGCGGTGCCGAAGGCCTGGTACCCGGCAAACATGAGGATAAGCATGGGATTCGTGCTTCGGATACCTGCCCCCTGTCCCTGGAAGATCTCTATGTCCCCGTGGAAGATCTGGTGGGAGGTGTGGAAGGACAGGGCCTGAAGCAGGCCAACAAAGTGTTCGGGTACACCCGGCTCATGGTGGCCACATTCGGTCTGGGTGGCGGTGTGGCAGCGCTTGAAAGGACCGTCAAATACGCCAAGGAGCGGGTTCAGTTCGGTACTACCCTGATTGAAAAACAGGGATATACACACCAGCTTCTGGTGCCCCACGCCGTTCAGCTGGAGGCGGCCAGGGCCCATATCGAAGAGGTGGCCAGGCGTTTGGATACGGATGAAGAAGACCTGCAGGTGGAAGGCTCCATCGCCAAATACTTCGCCACCGAGGCGGGGGATGCCATGGCCAACGATGCCATTCAGGCATTTGGGGGGTATGGTTATATTCGGGAATACGAAGTGGAGAAGATCAAACGGGATGTGAAGATCCTGACCATTTATGAGGGAACCAGCGAAATTCAGCGGAGCATCATCGCCATGTTCCGACTTAGATCAACGGTTCGTTCCAAAGGCGGTTTCTACAATGAAATAGCAGCCGGACTGGCCGGGTTGCCTTCTGAAACCGGCGGTCCCATGCTGGCGGACCCTGTTCGGCTGATGAATGAAGTGATTCAAAGCGCTCGCAAGGGGAAGCTCACCAAGAGACAGTACGTCATGTTCCAGCTGGCGGACATGATGACCTGGGCTGAGGTGGCAAATGCTCTGTGCCACAAGGCGGCTGCCGATGAAAGCGGCCCGGCATTCATGAAAGCCGCGGCCCGGCTTTTTGCACGGGAAGCCATCGGTAAGATTCGCGCCAACGGCCTTCTGGTCAGCCAGGGATGCGGAACGATTCTGGAGGATGTCGCATCCAAATTGAACGCGCTCAATACGGAGCAGATTCTGACCGGCAGCCTGGCGGATATGGATATGGTTGCAAAGGAACTGGCGGCCTAGATCAGTGACTTCGAAACGGCAATACCGAAAACCCAGAAGACCTCCCCGTTCCGGTAAGAAAAAATTGCCAAAGAGCGAGGACAAGTACGCCGGTCCAAAAATTGATCATGGCCTTAAATCGATTTTTGAAAGAATCGGCGTTCCCGATGAGACGCCTTTTGTTCCCGATCCGTTTCAGTTGGAAGCGGTTGAAATGGTTCAGAAAGATGATGTCCTGGTCAGTGCACCCACCGGATCCGGAAAAACCTGGATTGCCGTTCAGGCCATTGAGTCCTGTCTGGCAAGAGGTCTCAGTGTCTGGTACGCTTCTCCCCTGAAAGCCCTCTCCAATTCAATTTACCAGGAATTTGCAGGACAATTTGGCTCAACCCATTGCGGCATCCTGACCGGGGACCGAAAAGAGAACGCCGACGCCCCCGTGGTTGTGGGGACGACGGAGATTCTCAGGAACCAGCTTTATGATGCCATGCACAAGGGGGTCAGTATTGGAACGGATCTGGTTATCCTTGACGAAGCCCATTATCTGACCGATCCGGATCGAGGGGTCGTATGGGAAGAGGTGCTGATCTACCTCCCCTCACGTGTGAGGCTGTTGCTTCTTTCCGCCACCATCAGCAATCCCGAAGAGGTTTGCGCCTGGTTGAAGGCGGTTCGCGGCGTTTCCAACAGGGTTGTGCTTTCAAAAGAACGTCCCGTGCCCCTGGAACCGCTGTTCCTGTTTCCGGATGGTCTTGTGACGGCGCTCGGTTCAAAAAAAGGATTGAGCCCCCGGGTCAAGAAGTTCCTGGGTTCAAATGAAGGGAAGGGCAGAGGGCGCTCTGAAAATATTGATTACGGCAGAATACTTTCGTGTTTAAGGAAGCTGGACCTGTTGCCGGCCATCTTTTTCCTTAAATCGAGGGCTGACTGCGACCGGGCCCTTGCCACCTGTTCGAAAGTTAAAAAGCCACCTGAAACCGAGCGGCGCATGAAGGGGGTCGTTAAAGCTTTTGTCAAAGAATATCCGCATCTTGAAGGACACCGTCAAATCAAACCCCTCCTGGATTCTCTGGTGGGCTCCCATCACGGCGGACAACTGCCCTATTGGAAGGTGCTCATTGAGCAGATGATGAACAAGGGGTTTCTGGAGGCTATTTTTTCCACATCGACCGTGGCTGCCGGCGTCAATTTTCCCGCAAGGTCGGTGCTACTGTTCCAGAGTGATCGTTATAATGGCCGTGAATTCGCAGATCTCAGCCCAACGGCCCTGCACCAGATGGTTGGAAGAGCCGGAAGGCGGGGGATGGACAACGTCGGCTTCGCACTGGTTGTTCCGGGGTATTACCAGAAACCCAAACTGATTCATGAGTTGCTCTCTTCCCCCCCGGACCCCATATTGAGCCAGATTCACATCAATTTTTCCATGACCCTCAACCTGCTGTTGTCCCACACGCCCCTTGAGGTGAAAGATCTGCTGGAAAGATCCCTTGCCGCCTTTCAGGAGAAGGAGCGCGGCGGGGCTGATGAAAAGAGTCTGAAAACCTTATTATTGGATTTAAAGGAGAGTTTGCCCCGGGCGTTGTGCGATATTTCCGACCCCTATGAGGTGCTTGAATATATCCGGAAAACCACTCGCATAAAAGATGCCGGGCGAAAGACCCCCAAATCAATCGAATTCGGCCGACGGGTGGCGGCAAGCCTGCCTTATCTGACATCTGGAAGGCTGTTTCTCCACAAAAATGGGAATATTTATGTGGTGTTCAAGGCTTATATGGATCAGGAGAGGCTGATCTGTGCCGCGCACAATATCCGTAAAAAAGATGCTCAAACCCGGCGTCAGCTGACCTTAAGGCGGGTGGATCTGGCCCAGATCGAAGCCATCTATGACCAGATGGTTCAGCTCCCTGATGATTATTCGCGGGATGGGCTGGATCGGCTTTTTGAGGTGGTATCCCGAAAAGACCTGAAGGTTCTGCGAATAGAAAAGCCTGAAACCGAACCTGAGGAAAGGCCGGGGGAAGAACAGGATGAACACAAAACACCGCCATGTGAAAACTGCACTCATTTCGACCTTTGCCATGGCAAAACAGACCGCCGGTTCAACCGTCTCCTTGCTGCATTTCCCCATTTTTTAATTCCGGGGTCCGGGGGCGGCACTGAAGTGTCGGAGAGCGTATTGTGGTTGAGTTTCAAACAACATTTGCGTTTTCTGAAGGAAACCGGTTTCGTGGATAGTGAGGACCGGCTCACCGCCGATGGCCGATGGGCCTCCAATCTGAGGGTGGATCAACCCCTTCTTATTGCCGAGGCCATCCGGCAGGGCGCTTTCGACGGCCCATTTTTTAATTCCAGGGCGCCGGAGGTTTTTGCGGGTGGACTGGCACCATTTGTGTGGGACAGGTCTCAGGAAGTGGATTTAAAAGGCACGGCCGGCATGGATTTAACCCCGATAGAAGGGCTGTTTCGCGGTATGCTTGACCTCCTTGGGGAATTCATGGCCCTGAAGGATAGTCGAGGATTCAAAACGCCTTCCATTTCGTTCTGGCCGGCTGCCGTCCTTTTCATGTGGGCCAGAGGCGCCACCTGGGAAACGCTTCTGGAAACGGTCTCAGTGGGCGAGGGGGATCTGGCTTCCTTGATCATGAGAACCGCGGATCATTTAAGACAGGTGGCGGCTTTGCGGGAAACCCATCCCCAGTTGGCTGCTACCGCCGCTGAAGGCATTGCACTGATCCTTCGCGAGCCGGTTTATCTTTTCTGATGGATGAGGTCAATGGGAGAAAGAACCATGCTATTGACCGTTTGATAGGTTCCCTTACGGCCGGCTCAAATGCTCAGAGGTTAAACAATAAAACCCTGAACATTGAACCTGTGGAACCTTTTTATCATTCGTTTTTTTTCACATCAAATTCAGGCAGGCTTTCCACCTGCTCTTTGTCGATTTTAAGGTATACATTACCGTCTTCATAACGGTCAATCCGGCTGACGGGTACCGCAATATCTTTTTTGCCCCACAGGTGGCCTTCCACCAGAACAAGGTGCGTAATGCGACCGCTTTTTCCTTCCACCTGGAACTCGTCAACTTTACCCACTCGTTCGTCTTTGGCAAAGACCTTTGCGCCCTTGTGCACCGCAAACCCGCCGGCGGGAATGGCTTCACGCTCCACAAACATGGCCGCGGGTATTCCCGCATACCAACCCTCCTGCTCGGCCATGTACAGCGTTATATTGGACGGGATATAGTCTTCCTGGATGAAATGTTTCATTTTCTGAAACCTTTTTTTGTCGATTCTGAGCTCTACCGTATCACGATCAGCGGTTTTCACAAATTTTTCCGGAACCAGGCGCAGGGTGTTTGCAATGTCGTGTTCTTTGATGACCAGGTACGTAATTCTTTCCGCCTGGGGATTGACGATAATATTTTCCAGGCGGCCGATACGGCCGTCGGTACAGTCAACATGTGCTTTTAAATGAAAATCCATCGGGTTTCCTCCATCAGGGGGGTTGCAGAATTACAAGTGGGTCAAAACCGTCACTTACCGGACGGTCGCATGATGCTCTATGTACGAGATGATTTCCGTCGTCGTGGTACCCGGTCCGAACACCTCGGTGATGCCGGCTTCCTTGAGTGCGGGGATGTCCTCGTCGGGAATGATGCCCCCTCCCAGGACCAGCATGTCGCTTACGCCTTTTTCTTTCAACAGTTCCATAACCTTTGGAAAAAGGTAATCATGGGCGCCGCTCAAGATGCTCATGGCAATTACGTCCACATCTTCCTGTACGGCAGCTTCCACGATCTGTGTGGGTGTTTGCCGCAAACCCGTGTAAACCACCTCCATGCCCGCATTCATGAGAGCTAATGCCACCACCTTGATTCCCCTGTCATGACCATCGAGCCCCGGCTTTGCCGCCAGGACCCTGATTTTTTTTGCTTTACCCATTATTTTGTCTCCTGTCTGATTATCCCAGCGTGTTAATGGCCTGGTATTCGCCGAATACGCCGCGCAATACGTCGCAGATTTCACCCAGTGTGGCATAGCCTCTCACGGCTTCCATAATCAGGGGCATGAGGTTGTCGTCCCCGCGGGCACCCTGATCCAGTGCCGCCAGAGCAGATTTTACGCTTTCGTCGTTTCTCTCCGCTTTCAGCTTTCTGAGACGTTCCACCTGCTGGGTTCGAACCGCCGGGTCCACCCGCAACAGATTTTTGGGTTTCTCCTCCTCTATTTGAAAGCGGTTGAGCCCCACAACGATGCGTTCGTCCTTTTCAATTTCCCGCTGGTAGGCGTACGCACTGTCCTGGATCTCCCGTTGAATGTATCCCTGTTCAATAGCGGTGGGTGCCCCTCCCATTTTATCGATTTTCCGGATATAGTCGTAGGCCCGCTCATAGATTTCACGGGTCAGACTTTCAACGTAATAGGAACCGGCCAGCGGATCGACCGTGTCGGTCACGCCGGTTTCATAGGCGATCATCTGCTGGGTTTTCAGCGCAATCTGCACCGATTCTTCCGAAGGAAGGCTCAATGCCTCGTCCATGGAATTGGTGTGCAGACTCTGGGTACCCCCCAGGACGGCGGAAAGAGCCTGATACGCCACTCGAACAATGTTGTTTTTGGGCTGCTGGGCGGTCAGGGTGCATCCTGCGGTCTGCGTATGAAACCGGATCATCATGCTCTTGGGGTTTTTGGCGTGAAACCGGTCTTTCATAATGTTGGCCCATAATTTTCGGGCGGCCCGGTACTTGGCCACTTCTTCCAGGAAATCCAGGTGGGCGTTGAAAAAAAACGAGAGTCTGGGACCGAATTTGTCCACGTCAAGCCCGGCTTTCAGCGCCGCATCCACATAGGCAATGCCGTTTGCCAGGGTAAAAGCGATTTCCTGCACCGCGGTTGAACCGGCTTCCCGGATGTGATACCCGCTGATGCTGATGGTGTTCCACATGGGAACCTCTTCAGCACAATAGGAGAAGATATCCGTGATAATGCGCATGGAGGGTTTCGGGGGATAAATATAGGTGCCGCGAGACGAATACTCCTTTAAAATATCGTTCTGGATGGTGCCTTTCAGCTTTTTGGGATCCGCCCCCTGTTTTTCCGCCACCACGATGTACATGGCCAGTAGCACGGCAGCCGGTGCATTGATGGTCATGGAGGTGCTGACCTTTTCAAGGGGGATCTCCTGAAACAGGGTTTCCACATCCGCCAGGGAGTCGATGGCCACGCCGACCTTTCCCACTTCTCCAATGGCTATTTCATTGTCTGAATCGTAGCCGATCTGGGTGGGAAGATCAAAGGCCACGGATAGTCCGGTCTGGCCCTGGTCCAGGAGGAATCGGTAGCGTTTGTTGGACTCCTCTGCGGAGGCAAATCCCGCATATTGCCGCATGGTCCAGAACCGCCCCCGGTACATGGTGGGTTGTACCCCCCGGGTATAGGGGTATTCACCGGGGAGTCCAAGGTCCTCACTATAATTTTCCGCAGGATCATCCAGAGGGGTATAGAGTCTCTTGATAGGAATCCCGGAGGTATTCAAAAAATCGGGTTTTCGTTCCGGCCGTTTGCTCACTTTCTGGTCCACTGCCTCGGACCATTTCTCTAAAGCACCGGCCAGCGATGCCTGGTTCTTTTCTTTAAACATGGGCGATTCTCCATCTTTGATCCCGTATAACCCGGGATCAGTTTTCAAGCGTTTTTCATAACGTCCAGCGCGGTCTGCCCCAAATGGGACAGGTTGGGGGCCACGGTGATGCCGGCCAGTTCCAGGGCTTTGATCTTGTCTTCGGCTTTCCCCTGCCCACCGGAGATAATGGCGCCCGCATGGCCCATCCGTTTTCCGGGAGGCGCGGTCTGTCCGGCGATAAAGGCGACCACCGGCTTGTTTATGGACGTCTTGATAAATTCGGCGGCTTCTTCTTCAGCGGTTCCCCCAATCTCACCGATCAAGACCACCCCTTCGGTTTCCGGGTCTTCCTGGAAACGTTTGAGATGGTCAATGAAGGTGCTGCCGATAATCGGGTCTCCACCGATGCCGATGCAGGTGGACTGACCCATGCCGACCTGAGTCAGCTGGTAGACCACTTCATAGGTGAGGGTCCCGCTTCGGGAAATAACCGCCATGTTTCCGGGCATGTGAATGTTTCCCGGCATGATGCCCACTTTGGTTTTTCCGGGGGAGATGATGCCGGGGCAGTTGGGACCGATCAAAACGGTCTCACTGCCTTTCAAGCAACTGCTCACTTTGACCATGTCCAGGGTGGGGATCCCTTCCGTGATACACACAATAACCTTTATGCCGCTACTGATGGATTCCAGAACGGCATCGGCTGCGAAGGGTGGTGGAACAAAGATAATGGCCACATCGGCCCTTTCCTTTTCCACAACTTCACCTACCGTATTGAAAACGGGCACGCCTTCAACGGCCTGCCCACCTTTTCCCGGTGAGACGCCCCCCACCACCTTTGTGCCGTAGGCCAGCATCTGTTTGGTATGAAAGGTTCCTTCACGGCCGGTCATGCCCTGGACCACAATTTTGCTGTTTTCATCAACGAGTATGCTCATAATCAGTCTTTTCCCTTAACCTGTCCGGCCACATGGTCCGCCGCTTCAGCCAGATCTTTTGCCAGCAGGAATGATAAATCCGAATTTTCCAGAATCTTTCGGCCTTCTTCCACATTGGTACCTTCGAGTCTTACGATTAACGGCACCTCTATTTGGTTTTTTTGAGCTGCGGCCACCACGCCCCTGGCCAGAATGTCGCAGCGCAGAATACCGCCGAAAATGTTGACCAGTATCGCTTTGACCCGTGGATCTTTCAATATGATTTCAAACCCTTTGGCAATCATCTCTTCATTGGCACCGCCCCCCGCATCCAGAAAATTGGCCGGTTCCGCGCCGGCCGCTTTGATTAAATCAAGGGTGGCCATGGCAAGACCCGCGCCGTTCACCATGGCTCCGATGTTGCCGTCTAAACGGATATAGTTGAGGTTATATTGCTTCGCCATCAAATCCAGGGGGTCTTCTTCGCTGGGGTCATCCAGAGCCAGCAGGTCCTTATGCCGGAAGAGGGCGTTGTCGTCCAGATTCATCTTGGCATCAACGGCAAAAACCTTGTTCTCCGCTGCAATGACCAGGGGGTTTATTTCAACCAGGGAACAGTCCAGGGTGATGAATACATTGTAGATCTTGGCCATGACCGACATCAACTGTTTGACAACCGCAGGCGTTGGTACGGGATCGAGTCGGTAAATCAGGTTTCGTGACTGGTAAGGGAGCCAGCCTGTGGCCGGGTCCACATATTCCTTCCAGATCAGTTCCGGCGTATTTTTGGCCACCTCTTCGATTTCCATGCCGCCGGCCTGGCTGAAAATCATGGCGGGTCTTTCCGTTTTGCGATCAATGACCATGCCCAGGTAAAGCTCTTTTTCGATGTTCACCCCCTGTTCCACGAGAATTTTGTGGACCTTGACACCGTCCGGTCCCGTCTGTGGGGTCACCAATGAGGTTTTGAGCAGCGATTCCGTAACGGAGACCACTTCACCGGGGTCATGAACCACTTTGACGCCGCCCCCTTTCCCGCGCCCCCCGGCATGCACCTGGGCTTTGACGACCCATAAATTTCCACCGATGATCCGGGAAGCCTTTGCAGCTTCATCAGGAGATGTTACCACCTGACCATCCGGTACCGGAACGCCGGACTGCCTGAGAATGTCTTTTGCCTGATATTCATGAATTTTCATCGATTGTCCTTTCCTCTCATTCCCACGCTCCCGCGCGGGAATGCATACCATGGGGGTTCCCACGCTGGAGCATGGGAACCAGGTGGAACCTTCTTTACAACGGACAATTCCCGTGACGCCTTTCGGGAATGGTTTCCCGTTTGTTCTTGAGCATGTTGAGCGCTTTGATCAATCGGGGCCGGGTGTTTTCCGGAAAAATGATTTGATCGATGTAACCCAGTTCTGCGGCCTTGAAAGGGCTGGCGAAGTTGCTTCGATAATCATCAACCAACTCCTTTCTCCTGGCTTCCGGATCGTCAGCTTCGGCAAGTTCCTTTCTGAAGACGATATTGACGGCGCCTTCAGGCCCCATGACGGCGATTTCAGCTGTGGGGTAGGCATAGTTGATGTCGCCCCCGTGATGTTTGCTGCTCATGACGTCATAGGCGCCACCGTAGGCCTTCCGGGTCACCACCGTAATTTTCGGTACGGTGGCCTCGCAATAGGCATAAATGATTTTGGCCCCGTGCTTGATGATACCGCCGTGTTCCTGGCCGACGCCCGGCAGAAATCCCGGTACATCCACGAAGGTGATCAGCGGAATGTTGAAGGCATCACAGGTTCGCACAAACCGCGCACATTTCATGGAGGCGTCGATGTTCAGGCATCCTGCCATGTACTTTGGCTGGTTCGCCACAATCCCTACGGGCATGCCGTTTAAACGACCGAACCCGATGACCATGTTCTGCGCATAGTGGCGCTGGATTTCCATGAATTCGTTATGGTCCAGAACCGATTCGATAATGTCCCTGATGTCGTAGGGAATCCTGGGATTGGTGGGTACCACACTGTTTAATTTGATGTCGGTACGATTCGGGTCGTCGGTGCAGGGGATTGCGGGAGGCATCTCACGATAGCTTTGCGGCATAAAGCCCAGAATTTTTTTGACCCGGTCAAGGGCATCCTGGTCGGAATCCTCGGCGAAATGGGCCACGCCGCTCTTGGTGTTGTGGGCCATGGCGCCGCCTAAGGCTTCGGCGGTGACTTCCTCGCTGGTAACGGTCTTGATGACCTGAGGACCGGTGACAAACATGTTGCTGGTTTTCTTTACCATCACCGTAAAATCCGTGATGGCCGGTGAATAGACGGCCCCGCCGGCACAGGGTCCCATGATCACCGATATCTGGGGGATGACGCCCGAGGACCACACATTCCGTTTGAAGATTTCACCGTAGCTGCCGAGACTGACGACCCCCTCCTGAATCCTGGCACCCCCCGAATCGTTGAGCCCGATAACCGGCGCGCCGTTTTTGAGCGCTAGGTCCATGATTTTACACACTTTCTCGCCGAATGGGCCACTCAAGGAACCGCCAAAGACCGTAAAATCCTGAGAAAAGATGAAGACGGAGCGACCGTTGATGGTGCCATATCCCGTGACAACGCCGTCGCCGGGAATCTTCTGCTTCTCCATGCCGAAATCCTGGCAGCGATGGACCACGAACTTGTCGATTTCCTCAAAGCTGCCCTCGTCAAGAAGGTATTCGATGCGCTCCCTGGCGGTCATTTTTCCTTTGGCATGCTGTGAATCGATTCTTTTCTGGCCTCCACCCAGGTCCGCCTCACGGTTTCTTCTCTTAAGTTCACTGATTTTTGCTTCTATATCCATTTTGGTCTCCTTGGGGTTATGATATCAGAAGGGTCTATGGCAAAGCAGCATGCAAAGCTGTCGCTGAGCCCTGGTCCTCAGGAACGGTTACTTTTCCAGTTATGGTATTTCTGAAGGTCTTTTTCCAGAAGATAGATGCACAACAAAAGGATAAAGGCGTCGTCAATTTGTCCCAGAAACGGGATGAAATCGGAAAGGATATCAATGGGGCTGAGGACATAGGCGATGGCCAGAACAAAGACAGCAATGGATCCGAGAGAAACATCGCGATAATCCCCTTTCCAGTAATCTTTTATCAATGCGCCCAGAAGCTTGAAATCCTCAAGCAGTCGGCGCCACAAACCGATTTTGAGCAGACTGTTGCCTTGCATTATGAAAGACCTCGCTGAAGAGCGGCCCCATCATGTCAGGATTCTATGAGAATTTCAATAAATTTCATCAAGGTAAACGGGTTGGAATTAAAAAATGGTATTCAACGCGATGGTTTTGAACACCATAACGGTATTTTTGGACTTGCAATAAATTGCGTGCATAGTTACAATATAGCTATTTCTAAGGAAAGGCCCTGAACCCAGTCGCAATGAAGTTGGGTCTTTTTTGTGAGGCCCTTACCGAAACCAAGGAAGGAGACAATCAATGACTGAAAAAATAATGGGTTCCGTTCTGGTGGTGGGCGGTGGCATTTCCGGTATGCAATCGGCGCTGGATCTGGCCAACTCAGGCTATTACGTATACCTTTTGGAAAAGAGCCCATCCATCGGGGGCGCCATGGCCCAGCTGGACAAGACCTTTCCCACCAACGATTGCGCCATGTGAATCATTTCTCCCAAACTGGTCGAGGTCGGCCGGCATTTGAACATTGAACTGATCACCTATGCGGATCTGGAATCGGTGGAAGGGTCCGCCGGGAATTTTAAAGTGAAAATCAGGAAGCGCGCTCGAAGCATTGATATGGACCGCTGCACCGGGTGCGGCAGTTGTGTCGAAAACTGTCCGGTCACCCATCAGGGGGTTCTTCCCGGTCAGGCATGACGGTTTATTTCCCAAAACCCTTTATGGAGTCTTTCCTAAAATGAATGAGACCAACCCCGTGGCGAAGGATTCTACTCCAGCCATCGATTATCCGGCGCTGGACCGGCTGGTGGAAGATCGGTTTAACAACGACAAAGAAAACCTGATCATGATCCTCCAGGCCATTCAGGCCCAATACAATTATCTCCCCCGCCCGGCGCTCAGCTATCTCTCCGAGAAAATAGAAATCCCCCTGAGCCGCATCTACGGCGTGGCGACTTTTTACAGCACCTTCAGCCTTGAACCGCGTGGAAAAAACATCATCAGCATCTGTCTGGGTACGGCCTGTCATGTAAGGGGAGCCGGCAAGGTGCTGGACCGCATCGAAGACACCCTGCACGTTGAAAACGGCGAAACCACCGACGATGGCCAGTTCACTCTGGAATCGGTGCGGTGCATCGGTTGTTGCAGTCTGGGGCCGGTGGTAAAAATCAACGAAGATGTGTACGGGCGAATCGGTTCAGAGGACCTGACGCAAATTCTGGATCATTACGGGGAATCCAAAATAGAACAGGGCGGATAATAATGAAGATTCAGCAAATATCGGATATGGATGAAATAGGCCGAAAACAAAGGGAGACCCTTTATACTCCCGAACGGGTCACCATCAATACGGGGATGGCGTCCTGCGGGATTGCGGCAGGTGCCGGCAAAACCTTTGCACGGGCCGTGGCCGAATTCGGTGAAGACGAACATATTCAAATTCGAAAAACCGGGTGCCTGGGGTTTTGTGAACTGGAGCCCCTGGTGGAAATCTACAAAAAAGACGGCCCCCGGATCGTTTATAAGAATGCCACGGAAGACAAAATCGCGGATATCATCAACGGGTATATGGAGGGCCAATTTGACAAAAAAATGGCTTTGGGGCAGATGCGCGACCCCCGGTCGCTGCTGGAAGAAGACTTCCCTAATCCCCTTGAAGGGTTAGACCCTGTTCCGGATATCCCCATCCTGGAGGAGATCCCTTTTTATGGTCAGCAAATCAAGATCGCCTTACGCAACTGCGGTTACATCGATCCTGAAAAGATTGAAGAATACATGGCCAGGGGCGGTTACAAGGCGTTTCTCTCAGCCCTTGAAGCCGATCAACCGGAGGGCATCATCACCGCCATCAAAGATTCCGGTCTGAGGGGCCGTGGGGGCGGCGGGTTTCCAACGGGTGTCAAATGGGAAAGTTGCGCGGCCCACGAGGGAGAGCGGTTTATCATCTGTAACGCCGATGAGGGGGACCCGGGGGCTTACATGGACCGTAGTATTCTGGAAGGGGATCCCCACGCCATCATCGAGGGGATGCTCATTGCGGGGCTGGCCGTCGGCTCAAATAAAGGGTTCATCTATGTGCGTAATGAATATCCCCTGGCCGTGAAACGTCTGGTCGTAGCCATAAAGCAGGCCACGGATTACGGCCTGTTGGGTCAACATGTTGCGGGTTCTGATTTTTCCTTTGAAATGAAGATCTCAACCGGCGCCGGCGCCTTTGTCTGTGGGGAATCAACGGCGCTGATGGCCTCCCTTGAAGGGGAGGTGGGACGTCCCAGGGCCAAATACATCCACACCGTGGAAAAGGGGTTCCGCCAAAGCCCTTCCAACCTGAACAATGTGGAGACCTATGCCAATGTGCCGGCCATTTTGCTGAAAGGGTCCCAATGGTTTTCCCAGTTGGGAACGGACCACAGCAAGGGGACCAAGGTGTTCAGCCTGGTGGGCAAAATCAAAAATACGGGTCTGGTGGAAGTGCCCATGGGCACCAGCCTGCGAAGCATCATCTATGATATCGGTGGCGGCATTCCCAAAAAGAAAGCCTTTAAAGCCGTGCAGACCGGCGGCCCTTCGGGGGGCTGCATACCGGATGAATTTCTGGACCTGGGAGTTGATTACAACGAACTGGGCAAGGTGGGTTCCATCATGGGTTCCGGCGGTATGATCGTCATGGACCAGGACACCTGTATGGTGGACGTGGCAAGATATTTCCTGGACTTTCTCAAAGAGGAATCGTGCGGTCAGTGTAATCCCTGTCGGGAAGGGATTAAACGGATGCTGGAGGTGTTGAACCGCATCTGTGAAGGGGACGGCAGGGAAGGGGACATTGAATTGCTTCAGGAGCTTGGCGGCATGGTCCGGAACTTTTCACTTTGCGGGTTGGGCACCTCCGCCCCCAACCCCGTGCTCACCACCATCCGATATTTCAGGGATGAGTACGAGGCCCACATTCGGGACAAAAAGTGTCCGGCCGGGGTCTGCAAGCCCCTCTTTCATTACGAAATCGACGGGGATGCTTGCACCGGCTGCACGCTCTGCGCTCGCAAATGCCCACAGGAGGCCATCACCGGAGAGAAGAAAAACCCTCACGAGCTCGACCAGGAAAAATGCATCAAGTGCGGCATCTGTTACGAGGTCTGTAAATTCAACGCCATCCTAATTGTCTAACAGCTAATGGCTAAGCGCTAATAGCTATCTAAAGGGATCACCCATGATAACATTTACAATCAACGGCAAGGAAGTTCAGGGAGAGGAAGGTCAGTATATCCTTGATGTGGCCAAAAAGTCCGGCATCGAAATCCCCACCCTCTGCCATCATGAGGCCCTGGAGCCCGCGGGAATGTGCCGACTCTGCACTGTTGAGTTGTTTGACGGGCGAAAAACCAAATTTGTGACCGCCTGCAACTACCCCATCTGGGAAGGGATGGAGGTGTTTACGGATACCGAAAGCGTGACAGAGGGACGAAAACTCATCGTGGAACTTCTGTTGGCCCGCTGCCCCGATGTACCGTTGCTCAAAGACCTAGGCCTCAAATACGGCATCCAAGAACCCCGGTTTGCGCCGGAGGGGGATGACTGTATTCTCTGCGGTCTCTGCGTTCGTATCTGCGAAAAGATGGGCAATAACGCCATCAGTTTCACGGGGCGCGGTGTTGAGATGAAGGTGGACACCCCCTTTCATGTGCAGACCGAATTCTGTATGGGGTGTGGATCGTGCGCTTCCGTCTGCCCCACGGGCCATATCAAACTGGAAGACATCGCCGTTCATCAGGTGAAGCCTATCCCCTCGGAATATGACATGGGGCTTACGGGTCGAAAACCCATTTATGTTCCCTATGCCCAGGCCATTCCCAATACGCCGGCCATTGACCGGGATGTGTGCATGCATTTCAAGACGGGCGGCTGCCAGGTGTGTACGGAATTCTGCGGGGTGGACGCTATTGATCACCTGCAACAGGACGAGACCATCGAACTGGAAGTGGGATCCATCATCCTGGCGCCGGGATTTCAGCCTTTCGACCCCTCCAAATTGACCCACTATGGGTACGGCCGGCATCCCAATGTGATGACGGCCATGGAGTTTGAGCGCATTCTGTCGGCTTCGGGGCCCACCCTGGGGCATCTTACGAGGCCTTCTGACGGCCGGGAACCCGGCAAAATAGCCTGGATCCAATGTGTGGGATCCCGTGAAGAACACCACTGCGACCACGCCTATTGTTCATCCGTCTGCTGTATGTACGCCATCAAGGAGGCGGTTATCGCCAAGGAACATGCGGGTGCAGATCTTGATTGTACCATATTTTTCATGGATATTCGGACCCACGGCAAGGATTTCGAGCGCTTTTATGACGATGCCCGAAATAAGCATGGGGTCCGATTCATACGGTCCCGTGTCCCTGCCGTTGAGACCGTCAGAGGCCGGGATGAACTGTCCATCACCTATGTAAACGAACGGATGACGCCCACAACGGAATCTTTTGACCTGGTGGTTCTGTCCGTGGGAATGGAAACCCCCGAAGCGCTGACGGAACTGGCGAACCGACTGGATATTGACCTGACCGCGGGCCATTTCTGCGACAGTCCTTCATTTCATCCCGTGGCCACATCCCGGGAAGGGGTTTTCGTATGTGGCGCCTTCGCAGGACCCAAGGATATCCCCCAGTCTGTTGTGGAAGCCAGTTCAGCAGCGGCCGAAGCCGGGGCCCTTCTGAAAGAGGCCCGAAACACCTTGACGAAACAGGAAACCTTCCCGGAGGAACGGGTTATTGCCGGTGAACGGCCCAGGATCGGCGTTTTCGTGTGCCAGTGCGGCATCAACATCGGTGGTGTGGTGGATGTGCCGCAGGTAAGGGATTATGCGGCGTCGCTTCCTTATGTGGAATATGTGACCGACAATCTGTATACCTGCTCCCAAGACACCCAGGAGGTCATTAGTAAGGTCATTTCAGAAAATAACCTCAACCGCATTGTGGTGGCCGCCTGCACTCCCAAGACCCATGAGCCGTTGTTCCAGGAGACCCTGGTGGCTGCGGGGCTTAACAAATACCTCTTTGAGATGACCAACATCCGGAATCAGGATTCCTGGGTGCACAAAAATGATCCCCAAATGGCCACGGAAAAGGCCAGGGACCTGGTGCGCATGGCGGTGGCCAAGGTGGCACTCATGGAACCCCTGGTGGAAACAGAGCTTGAAATCAACCAGAGGGCACTGGTGGTGGGGGCCGGCATATCCGGTATGGCATCCGCCATGAGTCTTTCGGATCAGGGTTATGAGGTTTGCCTGGTGGAGCGGGAACCGTTTCCGGGCGGGCAGGGGAGTCTGCTGTTCAGGACCTGGAAGGGCGAAGACGTACAAATGAACCTCTCCCAAATGATTGATAAGGTCCAATCTGACCCGAATATCGACCTGCGCCTGAATACCGAGCTGGCGGGTGTGGAAGGATTTGTGGGGAACTTCAAAACGACCCTTTCCAGGGAGGGCCATGAAGAACAGGTGGAACATGGTGTGGCGGTGATTGCCACGGGGGCGTTCGAAGGCAAGCCGCATGAGTACCTGTACGGTGAAGATGATCGGGTGCTCACACATCTTGAACTGGATCAACGGTTCATCAGAAACGACCCTGCCCTGAAAGAGATGAAATCCGCCGTGTTTATTCAATGTGTGGGGTCTCGTGAGCCCGATCGCCCCTACTGTTCACGGGTCTGTTGCACCCATGCCATGGAAAGTGCTCTGCACCTGAAAGAATTGAACCCTGAAATGCGGGTGGTGGTCCTTTACCGGGATATTCGCACCTATGGGGAACGGGAATACCTTTACCGGGATGCCCGCATGGCAGGTGTTTTGTTTATCCCCTATACCGTGGACCGGAAACCGCAGGTTTTTTTGCATGAGGGATCTCTCAAAATTCAGGTGATGGACCCGTTGCTGGGGAGAGACGTGGCGCTGACAGCCGATCTGCTCTGCCTGGCATCGGCCATTGTTCCTTACCGGGATGAAACACTGGCCCAGATGTTCAAGGTCCCCATGAACGAGGATGGTTTCTTTGTGGAAGCACACGCCAAGCTGGGGCCGTCGGAATTTGCCACGGATGGCGTCTTCCTGTGCGGCATGAACCACTATCCGAAGCCCATAGATGAATCCATCGCCCAGGCCCTGGCCGCCGCGTCCCGGGCCGTGACCCTGCTGGCCCGCGGGACCGTTCGCATGAGTGGTACGGTGGCCCAGACCGATCCAGGGATGTGCAGCAGTTGCGGGGTATGTCTGGCCATCTGTCCATATTCCGCGCCCGCCGTCCTGGAGAAAGGACCCTTTGCCGGTAAGATTGAAATTAACCCGGCATTGTGTAAGGGATGCGGATTGTGTGTGGCATCGTGCCGATCGGGGGCACTGAATCTGAAGGGATTTGGGGAGAATCAGATTATGGCCATGATCAATGAAATATAAGTCGGAGGACATAAGTATGGGAGCGGTTGATCTGGATCAATGCGATCCTGATTTTGTAAATGAATTGCTACAGCAGCCCGAAGCCGAGAAAATTTCCGCCTGTTTTGGTTGCCGCACCTGTGTTGCCGGATGCCCCATGTCGGCCGTAAACGATACCTTTAACCCGGCGCGGATTATTCGCATGGCCCTTTACGGTATGAAAGAAGAGATCCTTAAAAGTTCCTTCATCTGGCTCTGTTCCAGCTGCTATACCTGCCAGGAGCGATGCCCGCAGGGGGTTCGGATTACGGATTTCATGACGCTACTAAAAAACATGGCTGTCAAGGAAGGTCATGAACCGGCCGGTGTGAAAGCACAGTTGAAGTTGACAAAGGGGCAGGGCAGGATTTATCCGCTGGACGGTTTTGATAATAAAAAGCGTAAAAAGGCGGGATTGCCCCCACTCCCCACATCGTGTGATGTGATCAGGGAACTGTTTCCGGATCAGGTATAGTTTAACCCAAAACCGCGGCTTGCCGCTTTAGGAACACTCCATGAAATATGCACTCTTTTTAGGTTGTACCATCCCCGCAAGGGCACGAAACTATGAGCTTTCCGCAAGACGGGTGGCGGAAAAAACAGGGGTCGAGCTGGTGGATCTGGAAGATTTCATCTGTTGCGGTTTTCCCACCAAGGCCGGGGACATGGATGCATCCCTGTTGATGGCCGCCTATAATCTGGCCCTGGCCCGGAAGCAGCATCTGGATGTATGCGCCCTGTGCAGTTCCTGTACGTCGGCTTTGTCTGAAGCCGCCCATCATCTATCCGAAAATGAGGAAGATCTTGCGAAGGTGAATGAACGATTGTCCGCCGTGGGATTGCAGTATGAGGGCGCACCAAAAATCCGACATTTTGCGCGGGTACTGTTTGAAGAAGTGGGGGCTGAAGAAATTCAAAAGCATTTTGAAAAGGACTTGAGTGGACTGAACATTGCAACGCACTACGGTTGCCACTATTTGAAACCTTCAGAAGTCCATGGCGGTTTTGATGATCCGGAAAACCCAAACTCCCTGGAAACGCTCGTAGCATTGACCGGTGCAACCATTATTGATTACCCGGGTAAAAAGACCTGTTGTGGCGGGCCGGTGCTTCCGGTGGATGAAAAATCAGCCATGAGTGTCACCAAGGGAAAGCTGGATAATCTGAAAGCGGTCGGCGCAGACGCCCTCTGCCTGGTATGCCCGTTTTGCTCCGTCATGTAT
>Ga0207996_1001115_pt1 | contig 20042 bp, 20 predicted proteins | sample AntAceMetag02UKG_FD_184773 | JGI IMG/M metagenome (GOLD analysis project Ga0207996, IMG submission 184773) | Saline lake microbial communities from Ace Lake, Antarctica - Antarctic Ace Lake Metagenome 02UKG (SPAdes) (version 2) | ecosystem: Environmental > Aquatic > Non-marine Saline and...
ATCCGGAAAAATTAGAAGATGCTAAAAGGGTATTGTTTTCATCTTTTAAAATAGGTAGGGAAAAACCTGAAAAATTACCATTAATCCTTGCTACGGTCGATAAAGAAGGTATTAAAGAATTCACCAATTAAATTAGTCGTTAGTGAATAGTGAATAGTCGTTAGTAAGGAAAATACAAAGAAAAATACAAAATAATTTAATTATCCAATTACCCAATTACCCAATTTTCCAATTTTCCAATTGACCAATTAAGAAATTAAGAAAAGAAAAGACCAATTAACCGATTTAGCAATTAAATTAGTTGTTAGTCAGCGTATAGTGTATATTAAGAAAAGAAGAAAACAGAATTCAGGAGTAAGGAGTCAGAATAAAATACTATCGTGCATCGTGTTTGTTCCCCGCACTTCAAACTGTATCTCTTCTGGTGACTATTCATTAACTAGTAATTTCCCCGCGCTTGCATCTCAAAGTTTTGCGTTTGAACCAGATAACCAACGAACCAGATAACCAGCTAACTCTTTTCTGTTTACGCTACCAGCACAAGTGCATTTATGTTATAATTTTAGAAGAATAATTCAATGAAAGGAAATATATATTGGAAATTATTGTAAGTCATCAAAGTGCTGATTTTGATTCGCTTGCTGCAATGGTAGCTGCTAATAAAATTTATAAAAACGCGGTTATGGTATTCTCTGGATCAGTAGAAAAAAATGTCAGAAAATTTATTTCGATATATGGACATTTGATAAAAATAACTCCCCTTAGAAATATAAAAATTCAGGATATCACCAAATTGATCATAGTTGATACAAGAATTAGAAAAAGAATAGGACCTCTTGCAAGCATAGTAAATAAAAAGGATGTTGAAATCCATATATACGACCATCATCCATCTACAAAAAATGATATTGTCGGAAAATACAATCAGATAGAACAGATAGGGGCTACCACTACAATGCTGTTAAAAAAGATAAAAGAATTGAATATTGCTATTACACCCGTTGAAGCAACATTATTCGCTCTTGGTATTTATGAAGATACCGGATCACTTACTTTTTCTAATACCACCATTGATGACGTCGATTGTATTTCCTACTTATTCAGAAAAGGCATTAAATTAAAAGTGCTAAATAATTTTATGAATATAGGATTGGATAAAGAACAGAAGGAATTAATGAATCAACTGTTGCATTCTGCCAGAGAAATATTATGTAAGGGAGTAAATATTATTATTGCCAGGGCTACGGTCTATAAATATATAGAAGGATTGGCATTTCTTACGCATAAATTAATGGAAATACAAAATAGCGATGCATTTTTTACCTTGGTAAAAATGAATGAAAATATTTATATAGTTGGGAGAAGTAAGGTTGATTCTGTTAAAGTAGATGTAATACTGAATGAAATGGGAGGCGGAGGACATTTTCAAGCAGCCTCAGCTGTTGTTAAGAACAAGGAACTGGATGAAGTAGAAAATAAATTGATTAAAATATTGGATAAAAAAATAGTTTTAGGAATTACGGCAAAAAATATAATGACTTCTCCTGTAAAAACAGTGGATAAATCTACTTCAATTGAAGAAACAAGAAAAATATCTTTAAGGTATGGGCATAATGGAATCCCTGTAATGGAACAGGAAAAATTAAAGGGAATTATTACTATGCAAGAGCTCAATAGAGCTAAAAGGCATGGTTTTGGCAGGGAACCTGTTTCAAAATTTATGTCTAAAAAGATTATACACGTAACGCCGGATGAATCTCTTACTAAAATTCAGGAATTGATGGTTTCTTACGATATAGGGAGAATATTAGTTATAGATCTTGATAATAAATTAAAGGGCATTGTTACAAGAACAGATTTAATTAGAAGCCTGCATGGTGAGGACAATATTCCCCAAAGGTCTTTTTCAACTTACATCGAAAATGGAAATAAAATAGAGAAAAATAATCAGTTAAAATTAATCAAAGAAAATATTCCAGAGGAAATTTTAAATATATTGTGTAAAATCGGCAGTATAGGCGACAGGATGAAATGTTCTGTGTTTATGGTCGGAGGAGTAGTTAGAGATCTTTTTTTAGGAATTAAAAATTATGATCTTGATATTGCGGTAGAAGGAAATGGTATAAAATATGCCCGGGAATTATGTAAAGTATTAAAGGGGAAGATGAAAAGCTACAAAAAATTCAATACAGCTATTATCATATTACCGAATGGATTCAAAATAGATATAGCCACTGCCAGAAGAGAATTTTACGAATATCCCGCAGCACTCCCTAAAGTAGAATTGAGTTCAATGAAAAAAGATCTATACAGGCGTGATTTTACAATTAATGCAATGGCTATACAATTGAATAAAAATTATTTTGGTAAATTAATTGATTTTTTTGGCGGTAAAAGGGATTTACAATCGAGAATTATCAGGGTATTATATAATCTGAGTTTTGTGGAGGACCCAGCGAGAATTATCCGGGCAATCAGGTTTGAACAGAGATACGATTTTAAAATGGATAAATCAACAGAGTACTTTCTTAAAAAAGCTATAGATGATAAATTGTTAAGCAAATTAAGAAGAAAAAGAATAGCAGAAGAACTAATACTGATATTAAATGAAATCAAACCGGAAAGAGCATTGAAAAGAATGATGGACTTGGGAGTGATAAAATATATTCTTCCCGGAGTAGTCGTTGATGATAGAAAAGTAGAAAAAATTGTAAAAGCAAGAAAATGTTATAAATATTGGAAAGATAATTTTGTAGATGAAAAAGTAGAAATATGGCTGATTTATTTTACATGTTTACTGGAGGATTTGGAAATAAGCAAAATACAGAGAATTTGCAGAAGAATGATGCTTAAAACATCAAATATTTCCAAGATTAATGGTATTTTATTAAATTATGATTTAACCGTTCAATTTTTGGAACAGAAAGATAAATTATCACCTAGTGAAGTGTATATTAAATTAAAAAGTATGACTAATGAAATGTTATTTCTACTAATGATGAAAAATAGGCAGAAGAGAATAAAGGAAAGAATTATAAAATTTCTAAAAATATCAAAATATGAAAAATTGGAAATAACTGGGAAAGATATTGAAAGAACGGGGCTTCAACCGGGTCCTATTTATTCTACCTTATTAAATAAATTGTTGTATGCCAAATTGGACGGAAAAATAAGAAATAAAGAGGAAGAAATAAAATTTGTAAAAGGAATATTAATAGAAAGAGAAAGGAATCTGAAAGAATAAAAAATGCTAGATAATATATTTGAAATCATTTGGAGTATTCCAGCAGTATTAATTGCCATTACCATACATGAATATGCCCATGGCATAATTGCTTACCGATTGGGGGACCCGACTGCTGCTCAAGCGGGAAGGCTAACATTGAATCCTTTGGCCCATCTCGACCCTATTGGTACATTAATGTTATTAATATTTCGTTTTGGCTGGGCTAAACCTGTTCCGGTAAATTTTAATAATTTAAGACAGCCTAAAAGAGATATGGTGTATGTATCACTGGCCGGACCGATTGCGAACCTGATTACCGCAATTTTATTTGCTATAGTATTTAGGATTAGTTACCATTTTTTTTCGCAAATAAGTATTGCAAGGGATAGTAATTTTCTAAATCTAATTACCAGCTTTGTTAAAGGATGGCTACTTTTTTTACAAACCGGAATAATTATTGATTTGGCATTGGCGATTTTTAATTTAATTCCAATCCCGCCATTGGATGGTTCCAAAATACTTATGGGATTGCTACCGGTATCACTTGCATATAGATATTCGAAAATTGAATCTTATGGACAAATTATCTTATTATTTCTCGTATTAAGTGGTATAATTGGAAAAATATTATTCCCGGCAGTATTTTTTTTATATAGATATTTAATATAAATAATAAACACATCATATTCAAAATATTTAAATATAATTATAATAAATGTAAAATGTTTTATTTAAGATTTAATAAGGAGGAAGTTTTATAGATGAAAGGTATAATATTTAGCGGAATGCGTCCCACTGGTAGATTGCATTTGGGAAATTATTTAGGCGCTTTAGAAAATTGGGTTAAATTGCAGAATGAGTATCATTGTTTTTTTGGTGTTGTAGATTACCACGCATTAACTACTGGTTATAATAAAACCGAAGAATTAAAGGAAAATATCCGAGAGATATTAATTGATTGGTTTAGTGCGGGAATTGATCCGGAAAAAAGTACTATTTTAATTCAATCTTGTGTACCAGAGCACGCTGAATTACATTTACTGTTTTCTATGATTACTCCTCTGCCATGGTTGGAAAGAAATCCAGTTTTAAAAGAACAGGTTCGAGATTTGGGCTTGAAAGAAAATATTAGTTATGGTCTTTTGGGATATCCTGTCCTCATGGCTTCTGACATATTAATCTATAAATCAAATGCCGTACCAGTAGGAGAAGACCAGGCACACCATGTTGAATTAGCCCGTGAAATTGCCCGAAGATTTAATGGATTATATAAAGAAATATTTCCTTTGCCTCAGGTAAAATTGACCGAAATACCCCGTGTTCCGGGTATCGATGGTAAAAGGATGAGTAAAAGTCTGGGAAATACCATATATATGTCTGATTCTCCGGAAAATATTAATATTAAAGTGAGATCAATGATTACGGATCCGCAGAAGATAAAATTAAAAGATCCCGGACATCCGGACATTTGTAGTGTCTATAGTTACCATCTAATATTTAATAAAAGTCAATCCGATGAAATATCCACAAATTGTAAATCCGGAAAATTAGGTTGTGTAGAATGTAAAAAAATATTGGCAAAGACTTTAACAGATAAATTTGAAAATTTTAGGGAAAAGAGAAGCCAATATGAAAAAAACCCGAAATTGATAGAAGATATAGTTGTTGAAGGAAGCAAAAAAGCCAGAATAGTAGCTAAACAAACACTGGTTGAAGTAAAAGAAGCTATGAAAATGAATTATGAATGATAAAGAAGGGATATATACAATAGAATTTAACGGGTTTGAAGGATCTGTAAATGATTTAATTAAAAATATTAAAGACGATAAATTAGATATTAATGATGTACCAATCATTAATATTATAAAATGTTATATTGATTATATATTCAGCAAGAAGGAATCAATAGACATAAATGTCGTCAGTAAGACTATTAGTTATATTGTCGTGTTGTTAAAAATGAAATCTGAAAAACTGCTACCAAAAAATAGTCTGGAAAATAATCAGGAAAAAGAAATTGAAGACGAAGATAATTACTTTACAGAGATAGAAAATAACGAGAAGTATATTGAGGAATATGAAAAATATAAAAAAGTCATTAAATATTTAAAAGAAAAGGCAGAAAAACAGAAAAATGTATTTTTTCCAATTACAGATGGCAATACCAAAGAAGAAAGTTTGGAAATAGAAAAAGTAGAATTATCCGACCTGCTGATTGCCCTGGAGAAGGTGCTATCCAATAAAAAGAGTGAAAAATATATACCAATAAAAAAGAGATTTTTCACAGTTGCAGAAAAAATGAAAATTATCAGTGGGTTATTGAAGAAAAATCAGAAAGGTCTGTCATTTAACTTTTTTATGGAAAATGCAAAGAGCAAATTAGAAATTATTATTATATTTTTAGCTCTATTACAACTTATTCACTTTAAAAAAATCAATTGTTTTCAGAAAAAAAACTATGATAATATTCTGTTCAATCTCAGGGAGGTGCATTAAATTTAAAGAAGAAAAAATAGAGCAATTAGAATGGAAAAATATATTAATATGTCTTTTATTTATTTCGGAGGATCCATTGACTATAAAAAAAATAGAAGAAACTACTGGACTAGGAAGAAAAGAAGTACTTCGATTGATGAATGAATTGATAAAGGATTACGAAGATTCTAATCAACCACTCAGAATATACGAAATTGCCAGAGGATATAAAATAGGCACCAAAACAAAGTATTCCGCCTGGGTAAAAAAAATGACAGAAATCCGAAAAAAAGTGCAAATATCCAGTGCAGCTTTAGAAACTCTGGCTATAATTGCCTACAATCAACCCGTTACACGTTTAGAAATTGAAAAATTTAGAGGTGTTGGTTGTTCAGGGGTAATATATAATTTGTTAAAACATCGTTTTATTAAAATAACCGGAAGAAAAAAAACTCCCGGAAATCCGTTGATTTATAAAATAACTGATACTTTTTTAATGCACTTTGGATTAAAAAATATTTCTGATCTTCCGAGATTAAGGGAAATAGGAATTAATTAAAATGTATGAAAGAATACAAAAATATTTGGCAAGAATAGGAATTAATTCCCGGAGAAAGTGTGAGGAACTTATTTTAGCAGGGGTCGTAGAAGTAAATCACTCGATCGTGACTAAATTAGGTACTAAAATAGATCCCAAACTAGATATAATTAGGGTAAATGGGAAAATAATAAAATATTTTGAAAATAGAAAATATATTTATATACTATTGAATAAACCAGTAGGATATTTAACCACATTATACGATCCTGCAAACAGACCGACTATCTTAGATCTTCTAAAAGATATTAAAGCTAGAATCCATCCTATCGGTCGATTGGATTATAATTCTGAAGGATTATTAATCCTAACCGATGATGGAGATTTAACCTATCATTTAACACATCCCTCAAAAGGCATCGAGAAAACCTATATAGCAGAAGTTAAAGGAAATCCCACCAGGGAGAGGCTTGAAATTCTTACAAGAGGGGTAACATTAAAGGATAATTATAAAATATTACCATGTAGAATAAGTAAATTAAAAATTAAAAAATCCAATACAATATTAAAAATCAAGATTAGAGAAGGTAAAAAAAGACAAATCAGAAGAATGGGAGAATTTATCGGTCACCGGGTTTTAAAATTAAGAAGAATTCAAATGGGTCCGATATTTCTGGCAGGATTAAAACCGGGAGAATACAGGGATTTAAGCAAAAAAGAGATTCAAAGCTTAAAGATGATTTGTAAAACAAAAACATAAAATATGTCGGAAACTAAATATTTGATTTAAGATGATAAAAAATGACCAAAGTTGAGACAAAAACATGGAGAAAAGATTAATTATCACCATAGATGGACCTTCGGGTGTGGGAAAAAGTACAATAGCAAAATTGGTTGCAAAAAAAATGGGATTTTTATATGTAGATACCGGCGCAATCTACAGAGCAATTACTTGGAAAGCTCTTCAATCGAATATTGATTTAAAGAATGAAGAATTACTTATAAAGATGATTGCAGGATTAAAAATAGAATTTAAACACATTGAACATAACAAAAACAATTATTACAAAATCTTTCTCGATAAAATAGATGTTACCAGAAAGATTCGAGGACCAAGAATTGATCAATATGTTTCAGATCTTGCCAAATTACCCAAAATCAGGGAACAATTAATTTCCCTGCAAAGAAACTTAGCCAAAGACGGGAATATTGTGATGGAAGGACGGGATATTGGTTCAAAAATACTTTCAAATGCGGATATAAAGCTGTATTTTACCGCATTAGAAGGTGAAAGGGTTACCAGACGCTATAGAGAACTAAAAAATAAAGGATTTAAAGTTAGTTACGATGAAGTTAAAAAACAATTGGTAAATAGAGATTCTATTGATAGTAGAAGAAAATGTTCGCCCTTAAAAAAAACAAAAGATGCCATCGTTATTGATTCAACAAATAAAAGCATTAGTGAAGTAATGGATATTATATTAAAAATAGTAAAAAATTACAGAAAAAACGGAAAAGAATAATATGAAAATACTATTGTCAAAAAAAATGGGATTTTGTTTTGGTGTAAAGAAATCGATAGTTATGGCTAATAAAACCATCATTAAAGAAAAAGGAACAGTATATATGCTGGGACCCATTATACATAATCCGCAGGTTATTAAGGATTATCAACAACGAGGAGTAAAGGTGGTGAATAATTTAGACCAAATACCCGTTGGAAGCAAAATAATAACCAGAGCTCATGGAATTTCTTCGAAAGTTAGAAAACTGGCGGAAAATAAAAAATTAACAGTGATAGACACGACTTGTCCAAATGTAAAAAAACTGCAGGAAATAGCTTCTTTTTTAAACAAAAATAAGTATTTTCTAATTATATTTGGAGATAAAAAACATCCTGAAATATTGAGCATTTTAGAAATGGTAAACCATAATGCTTTAGTCATTGAAAAGCCAAGCGAAATAGCCGGAGTAAGTCCAAATAAAAAGATAGGATTTATCTCTCAAACCACGAAAAATATTTATAGTTTTAAAAAACTGGCTTCACATTTATTAGAAAAAACAAAAGAGTTAAGAATTTTTAACACTATTTGTCCTGCAACAATGGAAAGGCAGGAAAGTGCATTTGAGTTATCTAAACAAGTGGATGTTATGCTGGTTATCGGTGGTAAGATGAGTGCTAACACTTCCAGGTTAGCAGAAATCTGTAAGAATCAGGGAGTAAAGACTTATCATATTGAGACAAAAACTCAATTAAAACAAGAATGGTTTTGCAAAAATGATAGAGTAGGTATAAGCAGTGGCGCCTCTACTCCTGACTATCTTACAAATGAAATAATAAAACAACTTGAAGATTGGTATTATTAAACAACTTTCTTTACTTTGCCGGCTTTCAAGCATTTAGTGCATACATTGATTTTTTTCACCGTGTTGTCAATAGATACTTTTACTTTCTGAATATTAGGTAACCATTTTCTCTTGGTTATTTTATGTGAATGACTAATTTTATTACCAAATTGTGGCCCTTTACCACAAATATCGCATTTTGCCATTATAAAAATCCTCCGTTTTAGTTGAATTAATAACACTAGACATTCTAACATATTGATGAGTAACTTGGCAAGTCATAATTAAGAGTTTATAATAATAATAGTTAAACAGTATATAGTATTGAGTATATAGTATCGAGTCCAAGATAAGATGTGGCTAATATAATGAGTAATGAGAAATAAGAAATTGGAAAAAGAGTTAGTTGGTTAGACAGTTATCCAGTTAAGAAAATAGAGTAAAGGAATCAGAAGCCAGAAGTCAGGATGCAGGAGTCAGAATAAAGAGAAGAATAAAGAATAGGAACCATAAGTTAATCGGAAAGTTGGATCATTTTCTATTTCTTTCTTTGTATTATCTTAACTCGATACTATATACTCAATACTCGATACTAATTTAATTGGTTAATCGGTAAATTAATTAATTTGCAGAGGATTAACGCATTATTACTTACACTTATAGCTCTCAACTATACGCTGTACGCTATACGCTGAAAAAATACTATTCACTATTTCACTAATGATAAAAAGGTAAAATTATGAAAATTGTAGCTGGAAAAAATAAGGGAAATAAATTAAAATATTTAAAAGATATTTCAGTAAGGCCAACCTCTCACAAAGTAAGAGAAGCTTTGTTTGACGTTATTATGCCTTATATTGATGGAGCTGTGTTGTTAGACTTATTTGCCGGGGTAGGAGCAATAGGCATAGAGGCATTAAGCAGGGGTGCAAAAAGAGTAATATTTATTGATAACAATATAAAATGTGTTAAGATAATTAAAAAAAATCTTGAAATAACCAGAAATACCCAATTTGGTTCGGTTTTTAAAAAGGAATGTCTATCAGGATTAAAATTGTTAAAGAAAAAGAAATTTTTATTCGATTTTATATTTATGGATCCACCCTATAACAAAGGTTTAGTAAATGTTGCGCTTTTTGAAATATCGGAATTATCTATATTGAAAAAAGACGGAATTATAATTGTTCAGCACCATGAAGAAGAATCGATTGATAGTAATTTGGATAAAATAAAATTGGTAAAACAAAAAAAATACAGTGAATCCCTTTTGTCTTTTTATAAGAGTGCCTTTTTTAAGGTATAATATAAAATAATATTAAAATATTTTCACTGTTCAGAAAATAACTAATTAATAAGATATTGAAAAGCGTAATTTATTTGATTAAGAAAGACAATTAACGAACTTATCATTATAATAACAAAACGTTAATTACATCATATAATTTTACACAGAGAAAACATTATAATAGGAGGAAAAAATGAAAATTGCAGTTTATCCTGGTACTTTTGATCCCATTACCAACGGACATTTAGATATTATCAAAAGGGCAAAAAATATTATTGATGAGCTAATTGTTGCTGTTGCATCGGAAACCAATAAAAAAACCTTATTTGATGTTCGCGAAAGAACAGAAATGATAAAGGAATCAATAAATGGGATAAAAAATATTAAAGTCTTACCATTTTCAGGATTACTAATTAATTTTATGAAAGAAAATAATGCGAGTATTATAATCAGAGGAATGAGGGCAATATCTGATTTTGAACAAGAATCACAATTAGCTTTGATGAATAAAAAATTAGCCCCGGAAATCGAAACCATTTTTATGGTAACCGGCTTAAGATACTCATATCTAAATTCTAGTATCGTGAAAGAAATTGCCAGTTTAGAGGGATGTGTTAAGCAATTAGTTCCGGAGACTGTAGAGTATAAATTAAGAAAAAAGTTTTTCACTTAGAAAAATATCATTTTTAAGAGTTATATAATTAATGAAATATTAAAATAGCGGTAAAATAGAAAAATATAATGAAAAAATATTCGATATTAATCATGATACTCATAATCATTATTTTCAGTATTATAAACACGCCATATTACCTAGTCATTCCCGGACAAGGATTAGAATTGGCTAAATATGTTAGTACGGAAAATGGAGAAAAAGATGCTAAAGGTTGCTTCCTTCTTACTTCAACATCATTGGCAAAAGCAAATATTCTTCTATATTTATATAGTTTTTTAGATAACCATATTGAGCTTATGGAAATAGATGGAAATTTAGATGAGCATATTAGTACGGAAGAATATCTTGCAATTATGGACAAGATGATGAAAGAGAGTCAAATGATTGCTAAAATCGTTGCTTTAGAAAAAGCAGGATACTTTCCAAAAATAGTAGAAAGAGGTGTCAAGGTAAATAATATTTTAGATAAGAGCTCCGCAAAAGGACGATTAATACCGGGGGATATTATTACCAAAATAAATAAAACGCCGGTGAGAAATATCAGTGATTTTTCTACATGTATTGAACAATTCCATATTGGAGAAATAATCAAAATATATTTTCAAAGAAATGAGTCCCTGTATTCTACCAAAATTCCCATAATCGATATATCCAGGGAAAATAGCAAAGAAAAAATATCGGGAATTGGTTTGTTTCTTACTGAAGGGGAAATCCAATGTCAATTTCCTTTGGAAATTATCATAGATTTGGAGGGAATTAAAGGTTCTTCGGCAGGTTTAATGATAGCCCTGGAGATATTAAATCAATTAACTGAGAACGATCTAAGTAATGGACTGATTATTGCAGGTACAGGTATTTTAGATATTGATGGAAATATTAAACCGGTAGATGGTATTAGACAAAAAGTGATATCAGCAAAAAAGAATAAAGCGGATCTATTTTTTATACCAAAGCAAAATTATCAGGAGGCGGTTCGATACACTAAAAATATTAAAATAATTCCTGTTGAGAATTTTGATGAAGTGATTATGAAATTAATAAAACTATAATTCAAAAATATTTAATTCTTAATTCTCTCTATTAATTAACTTTGAGGTAAAATCAGTTCTTGCAACGCGTGCGTTTACTTTACTATAACCTAGATTATATAAATCTGTAGCTAAAATATCATAATTGATCATTTTTAGTAAATCTTTATAATGTAAAGATTTCTCCGAATTTACTTCCCTTAAAAAATTTGATAACTTGGTAATAATAGGTAAGCTGGAGTTCTTTTTAATTTTTTTTAGCAGAGTTTTCCCTTTATGGGAAAACCCGATTACCCGAATATACATTGCGCCGTAATTGTTAAAAAGCGCCACATCTTCTTTTAATAATCCGGTCATTACATGAAGAAGAATTCTCTTAATTTTCGTTAGTGTGTACCTTCTGGTTTTGATGGAGTATAGTAACATATCGATACTGGTGGATTTTAATGCTGCATTTTTTATCCGATTTTCCAATCCCTCATTGACTCCATGAATAAGAGAGAGCTTTTCTTTTGGTATATTTCTCAATGTAGCAAGTATATACTGTTCATATCGGTTAAGAGAAACGGGAGCACGTCCTTCCGACAATTCTTTATCTAATATATTATATGCGGAAATAGGCATTACAGATTTAATTTTTCCGGAAGATTTTTTATCAATTTGATATGGATATTTTGTATTTTTTAATATCTCGTTTCTAATAGAAGTAGCGCTTGAAATACTTTTTTGAATGGTTTCTTCATGATAAGCTGCGCAAATCCTTTTAATGGGTATGGGCAGAATAGCACTTTTTATTTTTAGTAAATGCTTCATATATTCTATTGCTAAAATATTATTGGGAGAAGATAATAGTTCCATTAATTGAATACTTGAAGTTATTTTAAGTTGGTCTATGCCAAAAATATCTTGATATTCGCAAAGAGCTTGCGCTCTGGCTTTTGGGTACTCAAAACCTTTTTTACTATTTTCCTTTATTAAAGTTTTGTAATTTGCGTTTTCATTACCCAGGAAACGACCTATTGCTAAAAGCATATTACGATTATTATTTTCGCAACCAAAACATAAATATTGAACAACATTCAGGGAATTTAGTAGAGTTATTCCTCCAAGTGCAAATCCATTTGCATCTTGTGTTGAAAAGACAAATGGCATCTCGATAACCAGGTCAGCTCCAGCTGCGAGAGCCATATCTGCTCTTGCCCACTTATTAATAATTGCTGGTTCGCCACGTTGAACAAAATTACCACTCATTGCAACCAAAATACAATCAGCACCGGTTATTTCTTTCGATTTGGAAAATTGATAAAGATGGCCGTTATGAAACGGGTTATATTCGGAAATTATTGCCAATGTTTTCATATTTAATCTCGCTATCGAAAAATATTTATGTTATAATTATACAAAATTTATCATTAGAATGATAGTAAATATAACAAAAATCAGGAGGAAAGTAAATGGAAATATCTAAAATGATAAGGGAAAGGGCAAAAGTAAATCCAAAGACTATTGTACTTCCGGAAGGTGAAGAGCCAAGAATGGTCAAAGCGACTAAAACAATTATTGAGGAAGGTTTTGCCAAAATAATACTTTTAGGTAGAGAAGAAAAGATTAAATTAATTGCTGAAGAACTTAATGTAGAATTACCGGATACAATCGAAATTATCAATCCGGAAGATTCTGATAAAATCAGTAAATATGCAGATTCTTATTTTGAATTAAGAAAGCACAAAGGTTTAAGTAGAGATGAAGCACTAAATTTTCTGAAAAATCCTCTTTATTTCGGTGCGCTAATGGTTTACCAAGGTGATGCCGATGGTCTTGTAGCCGGCTCTATAAATGCAACCGGTGATGTTTTTAGGCCTGCATTGCAAACCATTAAAACTGCACCGGGGATAAATATTGTGTCCAGTTGTTTCGTAATGGTTATACCTGATTGTCCATATGGAGACAATGGCCTAATTGTTTTCGCTGATTGTGCCATAAATCCGAATCCAAATGCTGAACAGCTTGCTGATATTGCCATTGCTACTGCTGTTACAGGAAAAGCATTGTTAGATATTGAACCAAGAGTTGCTATGTTATCTTTTTCAACCAAAGGAAGTGCCAAACATCCTTTGGTTGAAAAAGTGATTGAAGCTACCAGGATTGTTAAAGAAAAACAGCCGGATTTACTTATTGATGGAGAATTGCAGGCAGATGCAGCTATTATTCCTTCGATTGGTGAGAGAAAGGCACCAGGAAGTAAAATTGCTGGAAAAGCAAATATATTGGTATTTCCCGATCTACAAGCTGCTAATATTTCTTATAAATTAGTAGAAAGATTATCTGGTGCAGAAGCCATAGGTCCAATATCGCAAGGAATGAGAAAACCAGTTAATGATCTTTCTCGTGGCTGTAGCGCCGAAGACATAGTGAATGTTGTTGCCATCACGGTATTGCAGGCAAATAGTAAATAATATACATTATCTCCATAACTAATAGAAAAGGGAAGGTATAGATATGATTATTTTGTCCTTAAACTGTGGTAGTTCTTCAGTAAAATATCAACTCTATGATTGGAATAAAAAAGAAATAATTGCAAAAGGTATTGTAGAAAAGGTAACCATTAAAAACTCAAAATGCATACATGAGGTGAACAATAAAGAAAAAATTGTCCTCAAGCATGACTGCCCTAATCACAAGGAAGCAATTAAATTAATTATCAATACCCTAATTCATCCCGAGTATGGAGCGATTAATAATTTATATGATATATCAGCAGTAGGTCATAGAGTAGTACATGGTGGAGAGAAATTTTCCAAATCCGTTATCATTAATGAAGATGTCTTGAAAGCTTTTAAAGAACTTATTGGATTAGCTCCCCTTCATAACCCTCCTAATATTATGGGAATCGAGGCAGCAATGGAAATTTTGCCGGATATTCCTCATATGGCTATTATGGATACAGCATGGCATCAAACCATGCCTCCATACGTTTATAATTATGCAGTGCCTTATGAATGGTATGAAAAATATGGGATAAGAAGATACGGCTTTCATGGAACCTCTTTACTTTATGTAGCCAAAAGAGCGGCTGTCTTATTAAACAAAAAACCTTTTAAGTGTAATTTGATAAGTTGCCATATAGGTAACGGAGTAAGCATAAACGCGGTTAAAGATGGTTTATCTTATGATACCAGCATGGGATTTACACCTTTAGAGGGAGCCATTATGGGAACAAGGGCTGGAGATCATGATGCCGCGTTAGATTTTTATTTAATGCAAAAAGAAGATTATACATGCAAAGAGATGGATAGTTTATTAAATAAAAAAAGTGGGATATTAGGAATAACTGGAAAATATATTGATAGAAGAGATTTAATAAAAGCTGCCATTGAAGGTGATTCCAGGGCGAAATTGGCAATTGATATGGAAGCTTACCGATTGAAAAAATATATTGGTGCTTATACTGCTGCCTTAGGAAGGGTGGATGCCTTGATATTTACAGCTGGGGTTGGAGAAATGAGTGATTTAATGAGAGAGAAAGTGCTTGACGGTTTAGAAATATTGGGTATTAAATATAGCGCCAAAAAAAATCACCTGGCTAAAACAAGAAACTGTGAATCTGATATCTCAGCCGGGGATTCCAGAGTGAAAATATTTGTTATTCCCACAGATGAAGAATTGGTGTTTATAGAAGATGTTGTTGCTTTATTAGAGGGGAAATATGATGTACATACTAATTTTCGATATTCTTTTGAAAAACCCGAATATCAGAATTTGATGAGAATGAAGGCATTTAAAAAGGAATGTAAAAAGAACAGTGCACTAAACGAACTACTGATTAATAAATGATAAGATAAAATATTGCAGATTAAAAAAAATAATTTGATTTTTTTATAAAAAAATAATATACTTTTAAAGTTATTGAAAAAATAAAAATATTTTACTTCAGAAGGAGGTAGGTAGTATGCCGATGCCCAAGAGGAAGACATCTAAGTCTAGAAAAAATAAAAGACGAACTCATTGGAATTTAACAGAAACAAAATTAACAGAATGCCCAAGATGTCATGAAATGAAATTACCGCACCGGGCTTGTCCTGAATGTGGATATTATAATGGTAAAAAGATTGTTATATCTACTGAAGAAAAGCAAAAGAAAAAAGAAAAGAATAAATAATTCTAAAATATCTATAAAAGATCATTAAAGTGCCATAAACCTTTTTAAAATCAAGTTATGGCACTTTTTTATTTTAACCGATTGACCAATTAAATTAGTATCGAGTATTGAGTATATAGTATCGAGTTAAGATAATACAAAAAATAAAAAAATAAAATATGATAACTCAATATAATTTAAGATTAGTTTTTAGTAAATTCAAAATACAAAGAAAAAATGCAAAGGGTGAAAAACTCTCCTTTAACTAACACTTTTCTTATTTCTTGTTATTCATTATTTTTTACTATATGTTAATCAATTAACATATTCAACAATATAAACCGTTTTTTCTTTTCCATTCTTTAATTTTCTTAACCGGATAACCGACTAACTAACTCTTTTTCTATCCCACATCTCATCTTGGACTCGATACTACTCTATACTGAATACTATCTTTCTCCTGTCTCTTGTATTTTTAATTATCCTGGCTTTTTCTTTCTTGACTCAATACTATATACTGTCTTTAAATACCTCTTTTTTTATTTTTCATTTGTACTATACGCTCTCCATTAATAATACATTGTTTTGTTGATTCTTTATTCTGGATTCTGACTCCTGGCTCCTGGCTCCCTCTTTCTATTTTCTTAACCAGGTAACTGGTTAAATAACTAACTAACTTTTTTCTTATTTTTCGTTAATATGAAATAATCCTTGATTTTTTAAATGCATTCCTATATACTTCATTTAGTAGGTGTTAGTAGTAGGTGCTAATAATATAAATAAAAAATAAATGGATGAAAAACATGACTCAAAACATGAGTAAAAACGAGAGACAAAAGGAAATTAAAGAACAATTGAAGTCGAATCCTTTTTTATCGGATAAAAAATTAGCTAAGCTTTATAATTTTAGTATACAAACAATAAGATTGGATAGACTGGAGATGGGCATCCCGGAGATGCGGGAGCGAATCATTCAAGTAGCCAAGAATACTCCAACAGTTGACAAGGTAAAATCATTAAAAAAAGAGGAAATTATTGGTGAATTAATTGATATAAATTTAGGTAAAAATGCAATTGCCATGTTACGCACAACAAAGGAAATGGCTTTAAGGAGAACGGGGATCATCAGAAGTCACTATATTTTTTCTTTAGCTGATTCACTGGCAATTTCAATAATCGATGCAGAGATTGCTTTAACCGGTCTTGCACGTTTAAGATATAAAAGGCCGGTATATTCTGGAGAAACCTTGATTGCGAAAGCAAGAGTTGCACGTAGAAGAAATAATAAATATCTTGTGTCCATTCATGTAAATGTGAATCAAGAAGAAGTATTTACAGCAAAATTAATTGTATTTTCAATGGATAAAGAAAAGGGGGTAAAGAGAATAGATGAAAATAGCTATTGATGCAATGGGTGGAGATTATGCACCAAAAGAAATTATAAAAGGTGCGATCTCATCATTAGATAAAGATAATTTTCACATCGTCCTATTGGGACAAAAAAAACAAATACAGGATAAACTGAAAGAATATGATTTTGATAAAAGTAAAATATCTATTATTAATTGTGAAGAAAATATTGATAGTGGAGAGTTTCCTTTAACAGCAATAAAGAATAAGAAAAATTCTACTATTGTAATCGGCATGAATCTTCTAAAGAACAAAGAAGTGGATGCATTTATATCTGCAGGAAACAGTGGAGCCATGATGGTAGCAGCATTGCTGATTGTAGGATGTGTTCCTAAATTACGACGCCCGGCAATTGCCTCGGTACTGCCTTCTTTAAAGGGTAAAGTAGTTATTCTTGATGTCGGAGCAAATGTTGATTGTAAGCCAAAACATTTACTGCAATTTGCCCAAATTGGAAGTAGATATGCAAAATATATATTGAAAAATGATAATCCTTCTGTGGGATTGTTAAATATTGGAGAAGAAGAAAACAAGGGCAATGTTTTTTCACAAGAAGCATATAAAATACTAAAAGAAAAACATGTAAACTTTTACGGAAACATTGAAGGAAAAGATGTTTTTAAGGGTAAAGTTGATGTCGTAGTATGTGACGGATTTACAGGAAATATATTAATTAAAATTTCAGAAGGAATTACCAAAATGCTTTTCATGGAAATTAATAGTAAGATTATTGACGAATTACCCAAGACCGAAGAAATGAATAAATTCAGAAAAACTTTTTTAGAAATTATTAAAAAGATAGATTATAAGGAAATTGGCGGATTACCGTTATTAGGAATAAATGGCCCTTGCTTTATATGTCACGGAAGATCTAAAGCAAAAGCGATGAAAAATGCTATCCATAATGCAGCCAGTTTTATTAATTCTAATATTATGGAACATTTAAAGGAAATGTAGTAATATATGGCTTGAAAGTAATATGAAACAATAAAATATTAAGTGAAGGAGGTGAAAGAGAGTGGAAGCAATAGACAGAATAAAAAAAATAATTATCGATCAGCTGGGAATCGAAGAAGGAAAAATAAGTATAGAATCTTCTTTTATTGATGATTTAGGGGCAGATTCTTTAGATATAGTTGAGCTTATTATGGCTTTCGAAGAAGAATTTGATATAGAAATTCCAGATGAAGATGCTGAAAAAATTAAAACCGTTGGAGATGCAGTAAATTATTTAAGTAAATAAAATATAAATCGTATTTGATCTATAAATAAAAAAAATATAAATTGTAGGATTTTTAAAATGGATAAGGTTCGAGAATATCTCGCCCCTTATCCATTACTTTGAGAAAAAATAGTTAAATATTTTAATAAATGAGGGCATTCTGTTTGATAAAATGTTAAAAAAAGATTATTCTTTATTGAGTAAATTAGAAGAAGAAATAAATTACAAATTTAAAGATTTATCATTACTTAAAGAAGCTTTAACCCATTCCTCTTATAAAAAAAAAGGTAAAAAAGAGGCAAAAAATAATCAGAGAATGGAATTTTTAGGAGATTCAGTTTTAGAGTTAATTGTAAATGAATATATCTATCACAAATTCTCTACATTTTCTGAAGGTGAAATGACCAAAATGAAATCATTCGTTGTCAGCAAACCAACTTTAACAGAATGGGCTAATAGTATTTTTCTTGGGGATTATATCATTCTCGGGAAAGGTGAAGATCTTACAGGAGGAAGAAAGAAGTCTTCTATACTTGCAGATTGCTTTGAAGCGTTACTTGGTGCAATATACCTGGATGGGGGTACTAGAAAGGCGAAGAAATTTATTCTTCAATTTTTAAAAAAAGAATTACTTAAAGTTATTGAAAAGGATTTTATTAGGAATTATAAATCTTTATTGCAGGAAATATCTCAGAAAGAATATAAATGTTTGCCTGATTATAAACTAATCAGGGAAAAAGGTCCGGATCATAAAAAGATGTTTTGTATTAATGTTACAATAAAAGAAAAAATGTATGGAACAGGCTTTGGTGACAACAAAAAAGAAGCAGAACAAAACGCCGCAAAAGATACGCTTAAGAAATTAAAAATGATTAAGTGAGGCAAAATGTTTTTAAAAGAATTAGAAATATATGGTTTTAAATCATTTCCTAAAAGAACAAAATTTTCCTTTAATGCAGGAATAACTGCAATTGTAGGTCCTAATGGTTGTGGAAAAAGTAATATTGCCGATGCAGTTCGTTGGGTTTTAGGTGAACAGAATATCAGGTCCTTACGGGGAAAAAAACTAACCGATATTATTTATTCAGGAAACCACAATGGCAAACCTCTAAACCTAGCGGAAGTATCTATGACTTTGGATAATTCTAAAAGAATATTACCTTTAGAACGAGAAGAGATAAGTATAAAAAGAAGGGTATTTCGTTCAGGAGAAACAGAAAATTTTATTAACGGTCTTCCCTGTAAATTAAAGGAAATACAGAACTTATTATTAAATACAGGACTGGGGAAAAATACATATTCCATGATTGCTCAGGGAGAGATTGATATTGTATTAAGCGCAAAACCTTCCGATAGGCGATATCTGTTTGAAGAAGCTGCTTCAATTTCCAGGTATAAATATGAAAAACAGAATATTTTAAAAAGAATAGAAGAAACTTCCATAAACCTGGAAAAAATTGATAACATTTTGTCAGAAATAAAAAATCAATTGATAGCTTTGGAAGAGGAAGCGGATCAGCTAAATATATATAAGGATTATAAAGAGAAGATAAGAAATTCAGAATTATTTTTATTATGGCAAAGATATAATGCTTGTAAGACATATTTGTTAAAAATTAAAAAAAATATGAAAGTATATCAGGCTGACAGAATGGAAAAATTGAAAACTTTCAAAAAAGAAGAAATAGAAATAAATAA
>Ga0207996_1001116_pt1 | contig 20042 bp, 8 predicted proteins | sample AntAceMetag02UKG_FD_184773 | JGI IMG/M metagenome (GOLD analysis project Ga0207996, IMG submission 184773) | Saline lake microbial communities from Ace Lake, Antarctica - Antarctic Ace Lake Metagenome 02UKG (SPAdes) (version 2) | ecosystem: Environmental > Aquatic > Non-marine Saline and Alkaline...
TGGGAAAGGCATCCAATACTCTTTGAGATGAAGGCAAAAAATAGCCCAGCCAGTCTTCACCTGGAGAAGTGGAGAGTTCAACGTCTTCCTCGCAAAGTAATCCTCTGGAAAACATCATAGGATCACCTGTACCTGTTCGCTGCAATTTATATCCTTTTGTACTGTTAACTTCATATGTTGGTGGAGTCCATGTCCATGTAATAGTGTACCGTCCATTCACTACTGGATTAGTTGATTCATGCCAGGAATAAAAATAACTGGTAGGTATTGGATTCCAGTTCTCCCATGCTAAATCTACATCAATTTCTCGCCCATCATTTTCTGGCACATCAGCTGGAAATGGTAATCTTGGGAAACATCTCCATAAATATATCCTGGTAAGATTTCCTTGTTGCCACGAATATGTATCTGGTTCATGATTTTTATTTAATGCTTCAATAGATTTACTATCACCTGATCCCATAAAATCTGCAAAGATAATTCTGCCTAATAATAAACAGATCAATAGAATGCCAACTACTAATAATATGGTTTTCGTCACAATTAATTTCCCATTCCCTCTTACTTCACCACCGTAATCTTTCTCTGAGCTATATAATTGTCACCAGTTTTTACCCTTACAAAATACACGCCGCTACTTACATGTTCACTTGTCCCATTAGTCAAATCCCAGGTTGCTGTATAATCAGCATTAACAGTTTTATTCAATTCATTGATAATTTTTACTTTCTGACCTTTAATATTAAAAACTTCAAAACTCAAGTTCCCTAAACTCTCGCCCTGCCATAATATCTTTGCTTCGTCTTTGCGTCTGTTATTTCTGGTAAGGGGATTAGGATATACTATAAGGTTATTATCTACGGAAATCAGATCATTGTCTTCAGAATTACCATAAGGATTATATTCATAAGCACCTATATCTATTCCATTTCCTCTTATTCGCAGATTGCCTGCCAGATCATATTCAGGTAAAACTACGCCCTCCGGTAATTCCAAAGAACCCGCATCTATTGCCGGTGAACCTTCCTGCAGTTTATAGGGATATTCACCGTCATACATAAATAAAGGGTCTTCTTCAATGTTCGTATCTTCATCCCAGTTCAGGATACCAAATCCATCAATATATACTCCATCAATTCCATCCTCAATTATGCTGTGATGTACATCAACAACCGGTATTCCCAAAGTATTATTTCCCTTTAATATAATTGAATACTCTGTATCATTATCATAAATTATGGTATTCATTATTTCTGCATCAATATCATTTGCCAATCGTAAAGGAGCGTTTTCAACAAAAGCGCCTCTAAATATATTGCCGGCAAAAGTACTATTCACAATATTGAGTGTATAAATATCAGTACATAATAAAGAAATACCTACAGTATAATCCGTAAAATTATTAAGATATTCATTATCACTAAATTCACAATTTACAATATTGAAATTATGATCACCTTGATTGGTCCTTGCTGAATATAAGTATAAACCACCAGTATGATTATTTATGCTTCTACAATTTTCCATTACTACAGTACAGTCGATACTATTATTATTCATATAATTTTGCATGGCAACAGAAGTCGGATAATGAATATTATTTTCGAAAAGTATATTTCGCATAGTTAAATTTGCTGAACTAACCCAAAGTAATTTATCTAATTGATTGTCTATTATCCGTAAATTTTCCAGCAACACAGAATTGATTGACTGAGAAGTGTTAAAGATATCTAAAATCCTTTTAGGATTTAAATTTGCAATACCATCTTTGATAGTAAGATTTTTAATTTCATATCCTAAATCGCTGAAAAAATCAATTATAAAACCTTGATCAATACCATTCAATTCAATTATCGTGTTCTCTGCTGATTGTCCCTCAATGGAGACAAATGCTCGAAGAGTAACTGGGAATTTTTGATTATTCAATTCAGTAGAATATATTCCATCTACCAGATGTATTGTGAGTGGATTATCTTCATCCGCAGTAATGAAATGTAATGCCTGGTTCAGAGTCTGCTGAGGATCACCCGACGTTATGCCACTATTTTCATCATCACCATCAGGGGAAATATACATATCTGTATATACTCTTTCTTTTTTAGGATGCAACATCTCAAATATAGTTGAATCATAGTTCTGATTATCATAATTATTTTCTCCTTGATAAAATTCATATCCAAATGGCTCAGTAACTGTAAATGTATCGACAATTATATCAGTTGGTAAACCATTATATTCCAATGAGCTAAATATGTCATTTCCGGTAATGGCATAATTATAATAGAAGTTATTTCTATTATCTTCAGAAAAGGCAATATCGGTTGTCAAATAACAACTCATCATACCTCCACCATGTAATTCAGCGTCATTATACCTGAAAGTATTTCCTTCAAGATAAACCTGACCACCTTCAATAAAAATTCCACCTCCAGTTACTGCTCTGTTATGCTCAATAATGCAGTTTATTAATTGCAAAGATGTTTCCGATGTATATATACCTCCACCAAACCTCCAATTAGGAGCAGGATATCCAATGCCATTGGTTATCGTAAATCCTCTCAATATAGTTCCCTCACCTTCATCATTATGAAGCGCAACGCAACAGCTATTCTGGTTTCCATCTATTATAGTATTTCGAATATAATCTCTATGCCCGGTTGTTAATTCCATACTGGCAACTGTGATTTCTTTCCCATTATAATCGATATTCTCATAATATCTGCCCGGAGATACCAGCACAGTATCTTCATTCGCACTGGCATTGATCCCTTCCTGAATCGATATAAAATCACCATTACCCTCTATATCGACCATAATAGTAGTTCCCTGCAATAAATAAATCAGTAACAATCCCCAAACCAGCAACAGCGATTTTTTCATAATCATATCCTTCTATATTAACCTGACGCCCCGAAGAGCGCCAGGCTTTATCGAGTTTCGAATTACGAGTCTCGAGTCACGTTATTTCATCAATATCACTTTCCGGTTTACTATTTCTTCTCCTACCTGCAATCTAATGTAATAAACTCCGCTACTCACCTTATTGCCGGCATTATCATCTCCCTTCCAGACTATATTATAGTCATCAGGACGGAAGGTTTCAGCAGCCAGACTTTTCACTTTTTGTCCTCTGATATTATACACATCCAGATTGACCAAACGAGTTTCTTCCAGATTGAATGAAATGGTCAGTTCCGGATTGAATGGATTAGGATAGCAACGCAGATTATGATCTACTGGAATTACTTCTTCATATCCTCTTTCAAATGATACTTCATAATGTATTCCTGGAGTTCCGGTCAGTAAACTTTGCTGTTCATATTCTCCACTATCTTCATCAAATACCAGATAGCTGTTACAGCGCTCGATCTCACTGCGATCATCATACCAGAAGGCAAATTCTATTTCTTCACCCTCATCTTCTTCTAGGATATAGGCACAGATCTGACAGATTGTATCTTCCACTACCTGAGCACCCTTGCAGACATCATTCACATATACTGCCACTTCCTGGGGCAGATTATCTTCTTCAAAATAGGCATATATGGGCTGATAATCAATCTCATCCACAAAAGTAAAATGCTCTGCTACCGGACGAACTCCCAATTCATCTTCCCGGGTGGGAGTTTCCCATGGAAAACGGTGAGTACTAGATACAGTCGTGATCATCACCGCATCCATATAATTCAGATAGCATGAAGTTGGAGTACCCGTCCAGGGATCATTTACAGTATTTCTGCTGATGCACCAATTCTGTGTCCAGATTTTAATGGCATCATCTGTCACTGCACTTGGGAAAGCATCCAACACCCTTTGAGCAGAAGGTAAATAATAACCCAGCCAGTCTTCACCAGGCGAAGTATAAAGTGTAACGTCTTCCTCGCAAAGTAATCCACTGGAAAACATCACGGGATCACCGGTGCCTGTTCTCTGTAATTTATAGCCTTTTGTACTGTTAACTTCATATGTTGGTGGAGTCCAATTCCATCCCGTAGTAATCCAACCATAAACATCACAAGTAGAAGATCCATACCAGGCATAAAAATAACTGGTAGGTTCAGGTCTCCAGTTCTCCCATGCTTCATCTACATCAATATCATCTCCAGCGTTTTCAGTAAAATGATCAGGATCAAGGGGCAATTTAGGGAAACATTTCCATATATATACTCGTGCACTAGCGCTGTCTGCCCATTTATACACATCATGTTCATAAGGGTTCCAGCCCATATCAGCCACAGAACCATCCGGATCATCATAATCACTGTCATCATTACCTTTATTGATGCAGGGACTATAATATTCTAATGGATATTCGGTATATGAAATAAATTCAGGATCAGTATTGATATTACCAGTACCGGTATTTAAACCTTCTACATCACTATAAGTGATTTCTATATCAGTTCCAGTGGGCACTTGCGGTGTCCCATCATTGTCCCAGATAATGCAATTTACTAATTCCAGAGTAACATCATCGGTATTCTCCACATAAATACCTCCAACACCATAAGTGGAAGTATTATCTGCTATAGTAACGCTACCCAAATGTATGGAATCATTATAATAACCACCTGAAACTCCAGCCATATATATTGCTCCGCCATTAGCAGTTGCCGAATTGCCATACATCAGTACTCTATCAGTATCATTACTGTTAATGAATACTCCATAGGTGTATAAGCCTCCGCCACAATTTGCAGAATTACCATTAATCACACAATTTTCCATATCAAAGGATGCAAATGTGCCATAAATACCTCCCCCATTTTGTGAGGCAGTATTATTGCTGATTATGCAGTTAGACATAGTACAATTACTTCTTATTGGTTGACCCCCAATATATATACCACCACCATAAGTTGCACTACAATTTATGATCTCACAGTTTTCTAAAGATATATCTCTATTCGCTGATAATTTTATCCCTCCACCATACAATGAAGGACAACCATTCCTGATTATTATATCCTCAAAGTAAGTTGTTGTTGCTTGGGATGCATCAAAATCGATACAAGATGAATTTGTACCAGAACCATCAATATATACGCTTCCTGAACCATAACGCTTTATTGTTAATCCTACAGCTCCGATTATGATAGGATCATAGGCACCAGCATATACATTTATAATTTCCCCATTTAGGGAATTGGTTTCTGCATAATCTACAGCATCTTGAATTTCATTAAATTCTGGAGGTGTAGGACTTGTATAATCATCATCGACATAAAGAGTAGCGCTTAAAAGCAGCGGAATTAGCATAATGAATGCTATAATATATTTTTTTACTTTACACATTATTGTCTCCTGTGTATATTAAATCAGGGTTATTTATTAACTTAGCTGTCTGAGTATTCTCAAGATGCTCAGGCAGCGATTTTATTTACGAAATCAGTCAAAATCTTTTAACTATCCGGTAGTCAGAGCATTTAACGTTGGGTGGGAGTTGTCTCATGATTAATAATTGAACTCAGATAACACTGATATTTCTCTGATAATAAGGTTAGTAACAGTGAATAAGTTAGTATCATTTTCGGATCAGTGTAAATTCGCGAAATCCGTCTAATCAGTGTTCTATATTGAATTATTAGACACCACCTTGCCCTCAGCGGAATTTAAAACGATCTTCCAGGAAAATCGACTGCAAGCTTCCTGCTGTGTATGATCTGATCGCCGTATATATATATATATACTCACTTAGCAAAATCATTAACCAGCACCTGAAAGCAGTCATAATCAATATCTCCTCTAAGATATTTACATAGCCAATAACAAATTCAAATATGGAACAACAGCTTAAATGATGTCAAGTTAAATTTACACCATCCAGTGATAAATGTACTACATAACGATTCAATCAGAATTACGTTGATTAATGTTCCAAAATCTCAAAATAATTTACTGTCCCAATAAGAGAAGAATCATATAGAGGAGATCCCTATCTAAAACAAATATGATCTACACAGAAAAATGATATATTTTGCTTTTATAACATTTTATCGTGGCATTTAGCGGCTTTTGTAGTTAAAATCTCACCATATTACAAATTAAACCAATCGTATTATTCGATAAAATACTATATAAACCCCGTAACTACCATTTATCATAAAATTCCCACAAATTACTATATCTTGCTCTGTAATTATCTACTATACAATATATTAAAACAATTCTCCATCCAACATTCGACCCCCTGTACCCTCCCTGTGGGTTCCCTGTGGCTTCAGGCACATAATGTATAAGTTAAGCACACAAAATATAACAATAGTTATATATGTAGAATATAGTTATTACTCATAAATCAGACAAATTCCAGAAAATTAAAGTAAAATCAATGTTGATTATCTGAAAATGCTCATCAATGGTTATAGGATAATGATATTAAAGGATAGTAAAGATGCTGGTATCAAAAATAAATGGACAATAAGATGTATGAAATAAATATTAGATTATCGGAGAAAATTATCATTGAGAGGTATATATGCTGAAGAGATTATTTTTATTTTTATTTTTCATAACCATTATCATGCAATTGCCAGCCAGGGGAATAGATGATGGCACAAGTGGCAAAAAGCTTGATCTGCTGCATTATCATAATGTGGGAAATATCTGGTTGAGAGTTAGTAACTATGGATTTTTTGGTTCCGGCAAGGATATCACACCACGTTATCCATCCCTGGAATATCCTGGTGGAAGTGGGATAGATTATTTGTTCCGTGGTTCATTATGGTTTGGCGCTAAAAAAATTAGAAGAGATGGTTTTGGCAGGAAATTGTATTGGGTGGAAAATCCTGAAGATGAGAATGATGTGGTCACAGAGCTTGATGATGACTGGAATGAAAGCCTGAAGCTGGTTGTGGACACCCTGGTAACAGTGGGATATGATGGTGATTGGGATATCAAGGAGATGCTGCCGGCTTATAATCCTCTGGAAACCTCACCCTTGGGAGAGCAATATAGTCATTACAATGCCTATGACGTTACGATGACCACCTCGATCCGTCAGCAGCGACGGGGGGAAGATGATGATGGAGACGGCAGGATTGATGAAGACCCCGTGGGATATGCATTCCCTTTCAGGGCTGGTGATGAACTGCCGGAAGTATTTAGTGATTATGGGGAATATTATCTGCACTATATAAGTGTAAATGAATTTGGACCTGTATTGGATAATGTGGATATCTGGTTCCCATTAGGATTTGTGGATTTGTCAGATTGCAATAATCAACTATTCAATTTCACTCAGTCAAATGATGATGATGGAGATGGTTTGTTTGATGAGGACGGCTATCCTGTATCGGAGCAGGATTTTATTGGCTATTATTATGATTACAGTCCCTTTGGTACTTCAACCGAGCGGGACTGGGGAAATCATAAGGATCGAAGCGATCATATTCCCTTAAAAATACGAGTGCGTCAAATGAGCTACCAGTGGAGTTATGAACACATCAAGAACCTTGTATATGTGGAATTTGATGTTACAAATATGAATTTTACGACTACTTATAGTGATACACTTTTTGATTGTGCAATGGGAATATATATGGATTCAGATGTGGGACCTCAAGCCTGGGATGCCATTTATGCTGATGATGTGAGTTCCTACGTTAAGGGAGTTGGCTATGAATTTGCCTATACCTATGATCTGGATGGTGATAGTGGACTTACACGTGGAATGGTAGGATCCAGAGTATGTACACCAGACCCTGATCAGTTGGAATTTGCCTGCTGGACCTGGGATAGCGGAGATGGACCAGATGATCTGCATCCCCTGGATATTAATGCTTCCACGACAGCAAATGAGAAATACTGGCTGCTTACTGATTATCAGAATCCAAATGATGAAAAATATACATCCCTGAGAAGGTTTCCCGATGCCCAGTTAAATTCCGGTGGACTCGATACACGGTATTTATTTGGATTTTATGGAGCTCAGGAGCATACTGGAGATACAGATGAACCTGGGGAAGATGGATATGGAATAGCAGATTATCTGGAAACAGATGAATTTGGTAATTATTTCAAGCGCTGGAATCTGCCACCTGGCAAAACGATGAAGATCGTGATCGCAGTATTTCCGGGTGATGACCTTTTAAGCTTGAAGCAAACCTCTATCCATGCCAAAGATACTTATGGAGAAGCTCAGGGACTTGCAGAAGTGACTCAGCCGGATACATTTATTCACTATATTCCACCGGAACCGCCAGAGATACCCATGATGTTTGCTGAACTGGTAAATGAAAGCATGGGCATAGATGTTTACTGGGATAATCGCTCAGAGATGGATAATGTTGATACAAAAACCGTGAAACCGCAGCAGATTGGCTGGCAGGTAGAAGATTCCCTTTACGTGCTTGATAGTAATTTAAGCGTGTGGGAGGATGATCCTCAGTTTAGAATAGATTGTCCTCATGAATTTGCACCTTATGTGTGGGATGAAGATTTTGAGATGTACACAACTGAGGAGACAAATCGCAATAGTAATGCCTATGTGAATCCCTGGACTGGAGACCGACTTCGCCATGATTTTCAGGGTTATTCATTATGGGGTAGAAGTGGAAGCGGATCACAGGAATTCTGGATGCTCAAGCAGCGTTGGGATAAGATTGATACTGATCAGGACTATGAAGATTATATGATAAATTACAATTCAACGCAGTTTATAGATTTTGGTGGTGAAACCGGGTTGGAGCGTGGATTGCCAAATGGAAGGTTATTAAATGATAGCGACCTTCCTTATTTTCATTTTGATCCTGTTTACAAGCTGGTGCAATATACTCAAGATGATATCGATAACCAGACTTATATATTTGGAGAGCCGATATATAATTTTGATGTGGATGATGATGAAGCATATGCAGCATCAGTGGTACTAACCTTTAATGAACAGGCACTGCTTTACTGCAATCCTAATCTAAGGGATGATATATATCTGGAGATTTATGATGATAAGCTGATCCCCTTGAATAATCACCTGGGTCAGTCAAATATCGGTGATGCAGTAAGGATGGAGAAGCTGAGGCAAGATAGATTAAGCCGCAGATATTATAAGGCATCTATCAATCATCCACCAAAGGGTATAGAATATTATGTGGCTGCAACAGCCTGGGATAGAGGGATGCCTTCCTTGAATATTCCTGTCCTGGAATCAGCCCGTGATATTGATGCAAATATGAAAGTATTCTTCCCCGGATCACAGGCACAGGATGATCTGGATAATATTTATGTGGTACCTAATCCATATATAAGTCACAGCAAATTTGATGGTAGAAAGACGAATGATATAAAAGGTGATAAAAGTCGCCGTTTATGGTTTGCAAATCTGCCGGAAAGGTGTACGATAAAAATCTGGACTTTAGCCGGAGATCTGGTAGAAGTACTGGAGCATGATGGAAATAATAATTATGAAGAAATACTTTCCGTTTCCAAAGCTGCTGTTCAGGCTCAGGCAGCAGGTGGGATAGAACCCTGGGATCTTTTGACAAGATATAATCAGATACCAGCACCGGGGATATACCTGTTCAGCGTCCATGATCATGATAGCGGAAAGAAGAAAGTGGGTAAATTTGTAATTATCAAATAGCTGAAATTGCCCTTTCTAAAACCTTGCGAATGGACTTTAGCCCTTCGCAATGGTTAACTGACAGGAGCAAGGTATATGCCCCTAAATGGCTTATTCGATTATAGTTATAAGTTTTTATTTCCCGGTCAACCATTGCGAAAGTATGAACACCATTCGCAAGGTCTTGGCTGATGGGATTGAAATGTCAATAATTTGCATTGACATGAAAGAAAGGGATACATAAATGGATTCAGAAGATAAAAGCAGATAAGGAGTTCAAAATGGGCAAAGGCGATAAAAGAACGAAAAGGGGCAAGATTATCCAGAAAAGTTATGGTAATTCACGTCCTAAGTCAAATAAAATAGAAAAGAAAAAATAAACAAAGAGCAGAAGCCGTGCTCTGTTTGATAAGCTGCCTGCTGTCCGGTGACGGCAGGCATTTTTTGGTATAAAAACAGGAATAAAGAGCCAAAAGTGAATATTAGTCTGTATTTTCTGGGTAAATATTTCAGATCTCCTCGCAAAGAATGGCGGAGACCAGGATCGATGTTTATGGTACTGGGGATCATTATCTCAGTAGCCACACTCACTATCGCTTTCACTATTTTTGATGGTTATGAACGCATGCTGAAAAAAACTATCCTGAGTACAAATTCGCATGTCTATTTATTCAGTACAAGCAGAGAAGATCTTTCCGAAGCAGATGTATCAAGATTAGATGATTTTTTTGCCGGAAAGCCGGAAGTTAAGGCTGCTGGCGGTGTGGTTATCAGCCAGGCAATGGCTGTCACGAGAAAGCAGAAAGTCGTAAGTAAAGTGCTTAGCTGCCAATTGCGAGGTTTGGACTGGGACAAAAAAGAGCTGCCGATCACCTATCGAGAATATGTGAAAAAGGGTAGCTGGAAACTTGAAGCAGAAGACGATGTGGTAGTGGGCAGGCAACTCGCTGAGAAGCTGGGTCTGGATGTTGGTGATATTATCTACCTGGTGAGTCCAGCTCAAAATAAGATGAGTCTGCTGGGTATCAAATCACAAAGTCATCCTTTCAAGATAGTGGGACTTTACCACAGCGGGATATATGAAAGCGACAGCAGGATAGTATTCATGCAGCCGGAGCAGGCCTGGGGATTCAGCAATCAACCTGGCAGGTACTCCAGATATGAAGTAAAATTACAGCCGGAGCAGATTGATCGGGCAGATTACCTGGCATATTTATGGCAGAATGAACTTGAACTTGATTTTCAAATATCCACCTGGCAGGATTTCAACAGCAGCCTTTTTAATCTTTTGAAACTTGAGAAATGGGTGCTGTTTTTTATTCTGAGTTTTCTGATCGTGGTGGCGTCATTTAATGTGGTATCATCTGTGAGTACTGAGATAATAGATCGCAAGCGCGATATTGGGATTCTGAAAACAATTGGATTTTCCAATAAAAGTCTGAGAAAAATATTATTGAGCAGGATATTGGGTACCGGAGTGCTGGCAATATTTGCCGGAGAATTAATAGGTATGTTTTTAGCCTGGCTTGCCAGCATACAGGAATTTTTCAAATTGAAGGGAGATGTATATTTCCTTGATAAGATAAATGTGTATTTTTCTATTCCGTCAATGCTGCTGATATTGTTAGTGGCATTTATTATTATATATCTGGCAGCTGCATTACCCTTAAGAAGATTGAACAGGCTGCAGATAACGGGAATATTACGTAGCTGAAGGAGAGATAATGGAACTTGTGAAAGCAAAAGGAATCAGGAAAAGTTATCAGGAGACAGAAGGAGAACTGCAAATTCTCAAAGGACTTGACCTGATCGTGGAACAGGGAGAAACTGTGGCGATCACAGGAGAATCAGGCAGTGGGAAGAGTACACTTCTTCATATTCTGGGACTTCTTGATCAGGCGGATCAGGGAGAAATTTTCTTTAGGGGAGAATTACTTGATACACGCAGCATCAAGGCAGATGAATTCCGCAATAGTAAACTTGGTTTTATCTTTCAATTTCATTATCTTCTGGAAGATTTCACAGCTTTGGAAAACGTGGCATTGCCTAATTTCTATCTTACCGGTAAACGTAAAGCTGCTGAGCAGAAAGCAGCAGAATTACTAAAGAAACTGAATCTTGAAGGAAGAGAATCTCATTTTCCTAACCAGTTAAGTGGAGGAGAGCAGCAGAGAGTGGCAGTTGCCAGGGCATTGATAAATGAACCGGATATTGTGTATGCAGATGAACCCACAGGGAATCTTGATTACAAACATAGCAGCGAATTAGTGGATATTTTGATTGATTTAAATCATTCCAGGGGTCAAACCTTTGTTATGGTGACCCATGATAGGCAGATAGCAGAGCAGATGCAAAAACAATATGTGCTTGAAAATGGAGTTTTAAGAGTCAGGTAGAAATGGCACTTCCAAATAAAAGACGCTGGTTGCTGATAGTTATCTGGATTGTTGTACTAGTGAATATTCTATATTTCGTCTTTATGCGGATGAATATTAAAAACAGACTGGTTCAAAAATACGGTGTAGGGTATCTGGAAAAAATAACTGGTGGTAAGGTTATCATTGGTGATTTTTCATTTAATGAAAAATTTGTAATGATCGAGGGATTCAGGCTTATTTTGCCATCATCATCTTTGGAATTTTACGCGGAAAGCATCCATATAGAATATAATCTGATGCAATTATTATGGCGAAGAGTGAAAAATCAGCCTTTTCTGGAAAATATCTTTGTCAATAAACCATATCTAAGATACTTCATTGATCCCAGACCAGATAAAAATCGTCCCCCAAAAACTAAAACTAATGATCCGCCTTTACCGGAGTTCAGGAAACTATTCAGGAAGCTTAATCTTTATGAAGGTGAAGTGGAATTTGTTCTTGATGTAGATGAATTCATGATTGATGAGAGATTTCATCATCTAAGTGGTGAGATGCAGACCGAGAACGGAGTAAGTGCACTGATAACTGGTAATACTGATAATGGCGGAGTAATGCAGACTCAGTTAGACCTAAGCGGAGGTTGGTTCAATTCACTATCTGCCCGAGTGGAAGATTATATGCCCTATGATATGTATATCACTGAAATAGATTCCTTGAAAGCACTGTATGATATTAAATTTACTTATTTACCGGAAATGATGACGCTTGATGCAGGTCTTAAGGATATATATCTGGAAGTGGCAGGGAGAACAATTGTGGCTGACAGTCTTGATTTGATTGGGGACAGCAATGAGATAGATTTTCGGTTTGATGATCCCGTGGCTGATGGAAATGCCGTGCAGGTGGCAGGTAAGTTGTTGAACACTTTCAGTTCCATAATAGGGGTGGATGCTGATTTCAGCGGGCAAAATGTGAGTTTATTGCCATATCAGAATATACTCAAAGGCAAGGGAAATTTTCAGGGTCAAATGACAGGTCGCTTTACTGACTTCAAAATAGAGGTTGATGCCCAGAGTGACAGCCTTGAGTTAGCCGGGCAAAATATCCGTCAGGCAGATGTCTCGGCAGTGATCAGTAATAATGAGGTAGAATTTTCTCTGAATAAATTAGTGTGGGAAAAGAATAATTTTGAGGGAATCGGATTTTATGGTTATGATAATACAATTTTCTCACAAGTAACAGCAGACTCAATCGGGTACTCCATATCTGATATCAGCATTAATGGTAAACTTGCTGCAGAATACAGTAATAAGCCAAATGAACCGTCACAATTGACTTTAAGTGATGTAACTTTACACTCTCCCTGGCTGGATATTGATAAACTGGAATTAATGGTGAATTACGAACATCCCCGGATCCGCTTTGCATTGCACAGACTGCATAATGACATTTCATTAACAGGTGAATTTGATCTGGAAACAGAAAGCTATGTGGCAAAACTGGAATTGAGAAGATTTCAGCTAGGTAAGTCTTTTGATATATTCACCTTCCCAAATTGCACCGGCAGAATAATATTTCAGGGAGATAGAGACAGTCTGCTTGCTGATAGTAATCTCAGATTTTATGATCAGCATTTCGGTAATTTTGATGGCAGGATAATTACTATAGCAAATCTGGATTTCAAAAACAATCACAGCAATTTGGAATTGCATACAGGCAAGGCAAAATATAATTATAACAATCTCCAGATCGATTTAAAGGCTGAAGGCAATCTGGATAGTATTAGTACTACATATTTTAATCTTAATGATCAAGTGGATTTGGATGCTTCATTCTTTCTCAAGCCAGAACCAGCCTATAAATTTCAACTTAGTTCCCAGGATCTGGATATCAAGGATATTATGAAATATCTAGTAGATTACCGCTCCTTGGAAGATTATAATGGCAAGCTAACTATGGACCTTCAGGCAGACAGCAGAGGACAGGGAGATTTTAAAGGCATCATTGATGCAAATGAAATGCAATATAGAGAAACTCAGAAATTATCTTTAGATCTAAATCTGCAGGGTGATAACCAGAAAATAACAATTGAACAGGGAAGAATATTTTCTCAAAAAAAAGACCTGGGATTTGTTCTGGGCTATCTTACATTTTTCCCTGAACTGGAAATCGATCTAAATGCTGATCTGCCCAGTTTTGATCTTAGTAGAATATTCCCTGAAAGCGAAGTTATTGGAACAGGAAGAGGTAATCTTGGATATAATTATTCCTCTCAGGGAGCAAGTTTTGATCTGGAAATGGAAGGTGAGAAATTCAATTATGGTGGTATCTGGATACATAATGTAGAAGTTGATATCAGCCAGAAAGACAGACTGCTGGTGATCAGAAACCTTCATCTCAAAGAAGGACGGGCAAATTTTCTAAAAGCTTCCGGTAGTATTGGTTTTAATATCCTAAATTCCAGATCTTATCCCAGCAGTGACAGACTCAATCTGGAATTCAGTGGAGACCTTTTACGAATTTTGCAGAATAATATCAGTTATATCAAAGAGGGTAAAAGCCAAAGCAAGCTCAACCTGAATCTGGCAATGGGAGAAAATGGCTTTGAGATCTATGACAGTAAAATAGATATTAAAGGTACAAAACTCTTGCTTAAAGACCAGAAGCAGACCTTCAAAAATATCAATATTGAAATGAGTATTGCTGACAATGTTCTCACTGTACAGAATTTCAATATTGATATGGGAACAGGAAAACTGCTCATGGAAAATAGTGTCGGATATAATGATCAGGATTTATATATTCACATGATAAATACAGGTCAGATATTACTTTATACATCGAAAGAGGGAGTAGAATTTCATCTGCCTCAATACACAGCTCCTAATACGTCTACTCATCTACTTATCAGAGGTCGGGATTCCCACTATTTGAGAATGTTTAATGATCAGGGGGAAGCTAAACTGCTGGGAGACCTTGTTTTCAGCAGCACAGATATCACCTATCCTCCTGACACCTCAAATATTATGAATTGGGTAGATAGCTTCACGGCAGATATCAGAGAAAGCTGGAGTACCAAAAAAAAGCAGAAAAAAGTGCTCCCTCAGGTTGATGATGACCTTGATGATTATACTGGCTTGCCTTTTAACTTTGATCTGCACGTTTTTGTTAACAACAATGTTCGTTACGTGACATACCCCTTTGAGATAAATTTTGAACCTGATTCTTATTTGTATCTAAATTATCAGGACGATAAATTCTCTATTAAGGATGCCTTTTTCAGTTCTAAAGAGGGTAATATTGAGTTAGTAGGTACAGAAATGGATGTGCAGGATATTCTGATCACCTTCAATACTCAGGTTAATGAGATAAGTCTCAAAGCAGAATTTGAGCGCAAAGTAGCTGACGGAACCCTGATCCAATTGACCATTACAGATGAGAGAGAAGGAGTTTTCCCAAATAATCTGCTGATGACTTTTTCCAGTGATAATACTGATGATCAGACGGATACCGAAAAGCTATTCCGGCTCAGATATGGCAGGGGACTTGATGATATTACTGATACAGAGCGCCAGTCACTGTTTCAGGATGATCTGATCCAGACGGCAGGTGGAGAGATAGAAAATATCATTATTGACCCGGTAATAAATCAGTTTGAGTTATATGTGACCCGTTTACTGAATATTGATTATTTCCAGATGGAAACCAGTTTCATCTATAATCTGCTGTCTTCAAATAGTGATCTTTATGGAAATTCAGAAGATCAGGATAAAAAATATTCTGCTGATGCTCTTCTTGAAAATCTATCACTCAAAGCGGGAAAATACATTCTTGATGACCTTTTCCTGAATTATAATGTCACTTTCCAGAAAGTGTATGATACTGATCTGGATGTGGGGATGGGGGTTTATCACACATTTTCTTTTCGCTATGATATGCCGATGAATATTAAATTCATCTATGAATATCAGATAGAACCCTATGATTTAGACAGTCACGAATATAGTTTTACCAAAACAATAAAATTTAACCAGATGCAGGATCTGTATTTCAAAATATTTTATCCTTATACCTGGCAGAATAAGATCAAAGACCGCTACTAAACATTAAAATGCAAAACCAAATTTTAGAAATTCTAAGTCATAAAAGATTTCACTGTCATTAGTGGCTTCTTCCAGGAAAAACATAGATGTCGTGCCTTGATTAAGTATTCCTTCTTCACCAGTAAAATATCTACCCATACTCAGGCTGAAACCCCAATTGAATCCGCGATAAGAAAATGAACGCCAGCCGATTCCAAATCCAATTCCCCATTTAGTCGTACTATGATGAAGGTTGTCCCATATATTTCTACTCTCAAGTAAGGCAAAACGAGTAAGTCCACTCATAAAGAAGCCGTTTGAGGTATTTCCGGTAAAGAGTCTGATCCGGGCATCTGCATAAAAAAGTTTATCAATACCTGTTTCAATGTCATCATCATCATAAAAATAATAGTCTTCATTATGATGTTTATAGTAGTACCAGGGAAAGTAGATTTCCATCATCGGTTTTCCAAAATATGAAAATCCACCGCTGAGAGTAGTTGTTTCATCATTACAAGCAATAAATCGAATGAGATTAAACTCTACTCCCCAAGTCTTATCAGCCAAAGGGTCATTTCGATACTGATTATACAGTTCGTTAATCTGCTTTTCAGTTTCTTTGGAGATTTTCAGTAAAGAGTCAATTTTTGCGTCCTGGGCATTTAAAATACTTAGAAAGAGAATAAGAATACTGAAACACATTAATCTTTTCATGCTATCTCCCAGGTTATTGATAACGGGAAAATCCCTCAAGACTTTCCCGTTTCGATCATCTATTTTCTGATTATTTTATTTCTTAGCTGTTCCACTGGGAACTGAGTAATAATACCCACATAATATTGCAGCACCAGTGAACCGTCATAGGCTTCCACAACTCCATTTCCATCAACATCTGAGCGGGTGATACGCCATTCTTCCCATGGTAGAGGAGCCGCAGCTCCCGGATCTATACCCACATAATATTGAAGGATAATAGATGCATCATAGGCTTCAACAGCTCCATTTGCATCCACATCGCCATACATGATACCACCTGATGATGGAGCTACTGGAGTGAATAAGATTGCTCTATCATCTCCCAGCGAATGTGCCGTATCCGGATAGAAATTTGCAAAAGTGATTTCCAGTCCCTGGGTTTTATCTGGACTTTCAATACCCACACTGGCATAATTTTCTGCCTGATCATAGTTATTTATCTGTTGATACATGAAGATGATCTCACCATCTCCTGTGGCAGTAGGATAAAATTCCGGGTCTCGCAATATTACTTGAAAGTACTGCCGATGATTTTGATTATATTCTAATCTCATATTTTTCCATTCTATTATAAATCTGTGATTATCTTCATCATACCAATAATACACATAACCTTGACTAAGGTCATCCCAGAAGGGGCAGACCATCCCATCAGGTCCATATCCCGAAGGTATTGATTTGTTTCTGAAAAAGAGAGTTTGAGTATCATCAAAAGAAAAATAACCATTTTGACAGACCGTGATCAGGTCAAATACTTCGCCATAATACTGGAAATCAAAAGGCAGAACTAATCTATCTATCCAGCCATCATCAGTTTCGTGCATATGTGGTGTAGATAAATATGTCCCTTCTCCACCTGAATATGGAGAAATGTCTATCCAGTCATATTCCGGTACTTCAAAATTTCCACTATCTTCACTTTCGATCGCCATATAACCATAACTGTCATAGGTAGGGCTTTCTTCATCAATATCACCGATAGGAATTGAAATTGATACCACCTGCACCAGAATTCCATCTTGAAGTATCGAAAGCTGCAAACTGGCTATTTGTCCAGTTATCACATCTGCCGGTAATACTTCAAAAGCAGTGTCGTTTTCTCCGGTATTACCTGAATTAATGGAATTATAATCAGTTTCTCCGCTTGATACCACGGCATTTTCATTTAAGCTGGTCAATACTGCACTCAACTCACCAGATGCCAATGTTCCACTATTATAAAGTTCAATATTGAGTGGGCAGATAGTATTTTGCATCAGAAAACCACTACTGTTATCAACATCATAATCAGAAAATATCAATTCCGGTGACTGGATTTCCAGCTCAATCATACTTGTTGAATTACCCAGGCTTGAGCTTATATTGCAGAATATCTGTCCATAGCGCCCATCAATCCATATTTCATCAGCTTCAATATCAAAACTAAATTCAGCCTCATTCTCTCCAGCGATCAAACTCAATGATGCTGTACTGGTAAGCAACGTGAAGAAACCATCATAATTCATCAATTCCAGATTGACGTTATTTGCATCGCCTTCAGAATAATTATGAATAGTAAGGCCAAGCTCAAAAGCTTCTCCAGCGGATGGTGTGGTACTGGTAGAGAAATCAATAATGCCCAGATTATCAGCTGCAATCACTTCCATATCTTCAGTATCAGGGATATATCCATATTTTGAGGCTGTCACTTCATAATCACCTAATGGCATCATAACGGGAATATAGGCATTACCATTACTATTTGTAGTGCCAACTGCGAGAATTCCGTCGTCTGAGGTAACTGCTATCCGAAAACCTTCCACCTGATCATCTTCACAGGAAATCGAAATCTCCAGATAGTTTTGTCCAACCGGGATTTCTCCAGCAATATCCATTTCACAGCTTTTAGGTACATCAGTCCAAATATTTAAAGTAGGATCTCCCAGCAGATTATAAACATAAAAATAAAATTGATCGGAATTTGTGGCACCTCCCCAACTGTGACAAAAGGGGAAATTATTATATAGTTCCATTTTGCTACGCAGCATCATGGCAGCAGTGCCCATGATACCTTCCTCGGTTATACCTTGATAAATTCCCAGATCAATACAGTTATTAAAGGGAGTTTTGGTATCATGTTCACTAGGTCCAATAAAAGCAATACCACCACGAGGATTTGTAGAAGATCCTGAAACTACCCAGGTTTCGCCAAAGCAGGTGGGGTAGCTGTATGTGGCAAAATCTCCACCACCACATACTATACTTGTTACCATAGGCAGCTTCCAGCCATTACTCAAGGAATTGATATCAGAAATCTCAAACATGTGACTGCCAGATGATCCATTCCAGTAGTAGGTACTCCCAAAACCACGATAATTCAGAAATGTGTATCCTGTATTGATCAAATTCCTGAGTTGTGTATGACTACTCTGATCAGGGGCAATAAACGTATCTACCTGAGTATAGGTGAAATCAAGTAGTTTCTCACCAGCACAGATCACGGTCTCACGACCGGAATAATATTCCTGTCCCCAACCTTCCTCGATCACGCTCATCATCAAACCTTTTGTGTACCAGGATGTATTAGTCATATAAGGATTACCCTCGTAATTAAGGATTTTAGAAATAACTGTAGTTAGCTGACTGGTATTCTGGATAGAAATTCTACCCAGCAGAACGTCAGGAAAATAATCTGTTCCTTCCAGCAGTGAATATTCCAGATCAGTTACGTCATTAGGATACATATATCCTTCGCAGTAAAATGCCGGAACACTGTAACTGCCACTCACATCACCAACCAGCAGCACATGATCAGGTGGATAATCCCAATTATCATAAGCATTTTGAATATAATTCTTGATTGCAGTAGTACTGCTCCCGGTTTCAGCAGTCGATGCAAGATAGGTGTGATAACCCAGTTTCTGTTTCCATTCGGTTACGTTTTCCAGATATGAAGTAACAGAAGAGCGACTGATTATCAGCAGACTTCCTGCATAATCATTATCATTCCGGTAATTATCTGCTCCAAATATCATAGATGCTGCTAATTTATTAAAGGTAGCAGAAGATGGTAATTCTCTACCGGTTTGTGGATTAGTATTATCCTTATGATCAATGGAAAGTTGCAGATCAAGATTTGTTATCAGGCGTATTTTTTCTAATGCTGGATTGTATTGTACTGCTGCTACACTGATTTGAGAAAAACGATAATTACGCATTATGGACGGATCGGAAACCACAACGATTTCTGATGGATACCATTCGTTTGATCGATTATATTCCCAGGTA